>MDTG01319216.1_pt1 | contig 23265 bp, 19 predicted proteins | sample 811421 | NCBI WGS metagenome assembly MDTG01 (sample SAMN05326645, study PRJNA326480) | marine metagenome | isolation source: seawater | place: Pacific Ocean: South East | collected 2011
AAATAGACTTGAAAATATTAAAGAACTTTTAAGTGCTATGAAAGAATTTGATAATTTAGAAAGTTTTTTAGAACATGTTTCCCTTGCAACATCGATTGATCAGGATTGGGAGGGTCAAAAAATAAATATGATGACGATGCATGCGTCCAAAGGGTTAGAGTTTGATGCTGTATTTCTCCCTGGTTGGGAGGAAGGACTTTTTCCTCATCAAAAGTCGATTGAAGAAAAGGGGCAAAATGGTTTGGAGGAAGAGAGAAGACTTGCCTACGTTGGTATTACCAGAGCTAAAACAAAAGCAATTATATCTTTCTCAATGAACAGATTTTATCAAGGTGATTGGATTGATAGTATGGCATCAAGATTTATTGATGAACTTCCCGAAGATTATTTAGAGAAGAATTCATTTTTTGATGATGAAAAAAATGAAATAGATGATTTTGAATTTAATCAAGATTTAGAAATTGATGATAATGAAACCCAAAGAAGTCCTGGTTGGATAAGATATCAAAAAAGAATTAAATGAAAGACTTGATAAAAAAACTAAAAGCTCAATTTAGAGAATATAATATTGATGGCTATGTTATTCCTAAAAATGATGAATTTTTTTCAGAGTATTCTAATAAAGATCGTCTAAAAGCAATTTCAAATTTTAGTGGTTCTGCTGGTTATGCAATAATTTTAGAAAAAACAAATTTATTATTTGTAGATGGTAGATATACAATTCAAGCAAAAATTGAAAGTGAAAAAAGATTTCAAATAATAGGGATAGATAAACTTTATAATTGTAAAATTTTTAAAAATTTGTCTCTCGGTATTGACCCTAGATTATTTACCAAAAATCAGATCGATAAATTTTTTTCCAATAATAATGTAAAGTTAATTGAAGAAAATCTAATAGATAAAATAATAAAAACAAAAAAAGAAAGTATCAAACCTTTTTTTTCATTAGATAAAGATATTGCTGGGGAAAGTTATCAGAATAAAATTGGGAAAATTATTAATTTTTTAAGAAAAAATAAACTTGACCATATATTTATTACTTCTCCTGAAAATGTTGCATGGTTATTAAATATTAGAGGACATGACAATCCAAATAGTCCAATACCAAATTCACACTTAATTATAAGTAAAAATAATAGAAAAATAATAATAGCAAATAAACAGAAGCTTAAAAAGCTTATTAATCAAAAAATTGTTAAGAAAAATGAAATGATTGAACCAGAAAATATTGAAAAGTTTTTTAAAAACTTAAGTGGTAAAAAAATTTCAATAGATAAAAAAACATGTTCAATTTATTTTGAAAAAATTCTAAATAAGAGATTTAAAGTTATAAAAAAAGATGATCCAACCTATCTTTTAAAATCAATTAAAAATAAAACAGAAATTGATAATATGATTAAAGCTCACATTATTGATGGTGCAGCATTAACCAAATTTATTTATTGGATTAAAAATGTAAATAAGAAAAAAATTACCGAAGTTGACGCTCAAAATAAATTAGAGAAATTTAGAAAACAAAATAAAAATTATTTATATCCAAGCTTTAATACTATTTCTGGTAGTGGAAAAAATGGGGCAATTGTTCATTATCGAGCAACAAAAAAAAATACAAAAAAAATTAATAAGAATGATATTTTTTTATGTGACTCAGGTGGTCAATATAAATATGGCACAACCGATGTAACTAGAACAATCTGTTTTACAAAACAAAATCAGAAAATAAAAAAAATTTTTACTTATGTTTTGAAGGGCCACATTGGAGTAGCTAATACGGATCTTAATAAAAAAAAGACAGGTAAAGAAATTGATATTACTGCAAGAAAATATCTAAAATTAAATAAATTAGATTATAGTCATGGCACTGGACATGGAGTAGGTTATTTTTTAAATGTTCATGAGGGTCCACAAGCAATTTCAAAATTTAATTCTATTAAGATACAAGAGGGTATGATTTTAAGTAACGAACCAGGTTTTTATAAGAAAAATAGATTTGGTATAAGGATCGAAAATCTTATTTATGCAAAAAAAATAAATAATAAATTTTTTTTTAAAAACTTAACCTTTGCTCCTATAGATAAAGATTTAATTGATCAAAATCTTTTAACAAATAAAGAAAAAGATTATTTATTTAAATATCATTTAGAAACATATTCAATGATTTCCAAATATTTGAATGTAAATGAAAGAAAATGGCTTGCTAGTCTAATTTAACATTTTCAACCACTCAGATTGATTTAAAATTTTAATTTTTAATTCTTTTGCAGCATCAATTTTTCTTTTAGTGGGCTTATCTCCTATAATAAGATTGTCAAGTTTTTTGGAAATATTGCTTATTATTGAACCAGAGTTTTGTTCAATTAGAGTTTTTGCCTCTGAACGGCTCATATTTAAAAGTTTTCCTGTAAGCATAAAAGTTAAATTTTTTAACTTTCCATTTATCTTATTGTCTTTAGCATCCTCAATTTTTAATAACTTATTAAGTTCATTTATTATTATTTTATTTGTTTCATTTGAAAAAAATTTTTTTATTGATTTAATTTGAGTTTCTCCAATACCATCTAGATTTTCTAAATCTTTAATATTTTTATCTTTACTTAGATTTAGAAAATTTTTAATTGATTTTACATTTTTTGAAATTAGTTTTGCGCCCTCTAAACCTATATGTCTTATTCCCAAAGAAAAAATAAATCTTTCTAGTGAAATTTTTTTCTTTTCTTCAATAGAGTATTTTAAGTTACTTACTGATTGTTTTCCCCATCCCTCTAAGTTTTCAACTTTACTATAACTAAGTTTAAAAATATCTTGTGGGAGTCTAATTAATCTAACTTCCCAGAATTTTTCTACAATCTTTTTACCAAATCCGTCAATGTTAAAGGCTTCTTTCGAGATGAAATGTTTAATCTTTTCAATTGCCACTTTTTCACAATCATAACCCTCACTAGTGCACCTTCTTACAGCATCCACTTTTTTTGTCGTATTATTAAATTCTTTGATTGTTTTATTTCCACAAGATGGGCATTTATCTGGAAAATTATATTTCTTTGATTTTTCTTTTCTTTTTTGTAAATCAACAGAAACAATATGAGGAATTACATCTCCAGCTCTCTCAACAACTACAATGTCATTTATTCGAATGTCCTTCCTTTTTATTTCATCTTCGTTATGAAGAGTTGCGTTAGAAACTACAACACCACCTATATTAACTGGCTTTATTTTTGCTACTGGTGTCAAAGCTCCAGTTCTGCCGACTTGAATTTCTATATCTAATATTTGAGATGTTGCTTTATTCGCTGAAAACTTATGAGCAATTGCCCATCTCGGTGCATTTGTAATAAATCCAAGTCTAGATTGTAATTTAAAGTCATTTACTTTGTAAACAATTCCATCGATATCAAAATCTATTTCGCTTCTTAATTTTTCTACATCATTATAATTTTTCATTAAATTTTTAGTTCCTTTAATTATTTTATTGAGAGGATTTGTTTTAAAACCCCATTCAGATAATCTTCTTAAAAAATCACTCTGCTTTATTTCGGGCATCTTTTCTACATGCCCGTAAGCGTAAGCAATAAATCTTAAAGGAATTTTTTTTGTTTCATTTGGGTCTTTTTGTCTTAATGATCCCGAAGCTGCATTTCTAGGATTTGCAAATTTATCTTTGAGTCTTTCAAAATCACTATTTTGAATAAACACTTCACCTCTTATGTCAATTTCATTTGGAATATTTTTATTAAAAATAGATAAAGGAATATCTTTAATTGTTTTTAAATTTTCGGAAATATCCTCACCCTCTTTTCCATCACCTCTAGATAATCCTTTTTCAAAGACTCCATTTTTATAAAATAATGATGCAGAAATGCCATCAATTTTCGGTTCTGCACTATATTCAATAACAAATTTTTCATTTTTGTCTAAAAAATTTAATATTTTTTTTTCAAAATTTTTTAAATCCTCTTCGTTAAAAGCATTACTTAATGACAACATTGGAACTTTATGTGCAACTTTTTTAAAATGTCTCGATGGTTTATGTCCAATAGAAACTGATGGTGAGTCTTTGTCACTTAAAAAATTATATTTATTTTCAAGTAAAAATATATTTTTTTTTAAATCATCATATTCCTTATCACTAATCTCAGAAGTATTATCATCGTAATATTTTTGATTATAATATTTAATAAGTTTTATCTTTTTATTATATTCTTTAATGATTAATTTTTTGTTCATGTTAATCAAAAAGTTTTTTAAATTTTGCTATTACACCCTTTTTATCTTTTTTAATTGGTTTTTTTATTTGGTCTTTGTAATCTTTATTAAAAACTTTATATGATTTTTTATACCAATCTCCAGATTGATAATTGTAACCAAGTAATGTTGCATACTTTTGAGACTCATCTAATAGTCCTAACTTATAATTAACTTCCACTAGTCTGTGTAATGCCTCTTCCACAAATACTGTTTGGCCATATTCATTTATAATATTTTTAAATCTATTTATTGCAGGTATCCATTTACCCTTTTTAATATAGTGTCTGCCAAGATACATTTCTTTAGCCGCGAGAATATCTTGAATGAGTCCTAACTTAAATTGTGCATCTAAAGCAAAGTCTGTATCTGGATATTTTTCCAAAACGTAAGTAAATTTTTCTTTGGCTTTTACTATAGGAGCTGAATCTCTTTTTTCATCTTCAATAGTTTCATAATGACACATTCCAATCAAATAATGAACATAAGCTAAATTTTTATCTTGAGGATAAGTTTTTAAAAATCTTTCTAAATTAGATAATGCCTCTGCGTAGTAATTTTGAAGGTAATAAGAATAGGAAGCCATTAATGCTGCTTGGGGTGCCCATTCTGATTGTGGATAGAGAAGCTCGGCTTCTAAAAATTTTTTTGCAGCATAATATGGATCACCTTCCTCTAATGAAGTGAAGGCTTCTTTGTAAGCTGAAACCATCTCTAGATCTTGTCTTGTTTCTTTAATTTTAGATATTTCTTTCTGATCCTTGGAACAGGAAATAATTAAAAATAAAGAAAAAATTAGAAAAAAACTTTTGAACTTATACATAAAATTTTTAAAAACTTATCAGGTAATTATAAAGATATAAAAAAATTATGCTATAGATCTTAACAAGCTTTTATTGATTAGTGTATGTGGTAAATTTCGTTCCTGAATTTCTATAATAGAAAAATTTTCTTTATTACTAAATACTTTTCTCAATAATTGATTAGTCAAATAATGACCACCTTGCGAACATTTAACACTTGCAACCATTCTGTAACCACATGTGTAAAGATCCCCAATACAATCTAGAATTTTATGATTTACAAATTCTTTAGAATTCCTTAAACCTCCAGGATTTAAAATTTTCTTGTCTTGAACTACAACTGCATTGTCTAAACTTCCCCCTTTTGCAAGACCAATACTTTTTATTTTTTCGATATCTTCATATAAACAAAAAGTTCTTGAATTGAATATTTCCTCTAAATCGTCTTCGTAAACATTTATCTTATTTCTCTGATTGCCTATTATGGGATTTTTATACCTCAGTTGAAAATCAATATCTAAACTTAGTTTTGATGGTGATATAATTATTTTTCTTTTGTCATCTTTGAATTCGATTTCTTTATTTATCTTCACTATCTTAATTGGTGAATTACTTACTTGTAAACCAGCTATTTTAATTTTCTCTATAAACCCTTTTGCAGATCCATCTAAAATAGGTACTTCTTCATTGTTGATTTCAATTAAAACGTTATCTATACCTAATCCAAACAGGGCTCCCATTAAGTGTTCTATAGTTGAAACCTTAACCCCAAACTCATTTGAAATTGTCGTGTTTAAAGATGTATTGCTTACATTAGAGAAGTTAGGGAGAATTATATTGTTTTCTTTAATATCAATTCTTTTAAAAACTATACCTGTGTTTGGGTTTGATGGTTTAATATTTATATTTACCTTTTGACCACTATGTAAACCCACTCCACTTAGTTCTATACTTTTGTTGATAGTTTTTTGATTTAAAACTGACATGTGAGACTTGTAATACCTTTGTCAGATAACTTAAAAACAACAAATATTACCAGAAAATACAATTTTAATTGAAAAAATTGAAAAATTTTTCAAAAAAACCCTTTTTTTTGCTAGATTTAGTGATGAATGTGACTTCATTATCATTAAAGCCTTCAGCGATTTTTTTTGCCATTGAAAAAATATTTGTTTCATTTTGAGACAAAAATTCTTTCAAATATTCTGCATTTAGAACTTTGTGTAGAGAAATTTGATATTTTTTAAAAATTTTTTCAAGCTGCTTTATAGAATCTTCATCAATAGTAATAAATTTTATATCTAATGAAAGATTTTTACCACTTATATCATTTGGAAGTTTTGAGAAGCTTTGATTGTTCAATTTGTAATTTTTTATAAACATGTGAATAATTTTTTTGTGCTCAAGTGATTTTTTACAATAATTTTTTGCTTCATAAGCAAGATGATTTAAGATTTTTGTATTCATTTCATCTTGATTTATTTTTTTCTTTATAGAAATTTCGATTGGGGAGAAAATATCTAAATCTAATATTACAGAAATTCTTTTAATAAAATCTTTAAGCTTTTTCTCAATTTTAAAAACATTATCATTTAAAAAATGATCTAATTTTTTTGAAAGTTCGAATTCTGACTCATCATAAAAATTCTGTTCTGCCGAATAAATTTTTTGATCTAATTCCGTATTTACTGAGATTATAAATTTTTTATTACTTATTAATAAATAAGTTTCATATTTTAAATTTTCATTCATCTATAATTATTTGATTTGTTTGGCGCAAGTCAAAATTATTAATTCCTTTATTTTCATTTTGAGCATAAAATTTTAAAAAAAGATTTAAGGATTTTTTAATTTCATATTTTGGTAATTTTATTAAAAGTCCACCATTAGTTTCAATATCCCATCTACCTGATTTAAAAAAAAATAAATTCTTAATTTCATTATAATTAAATTCTGTTTCATCAATAGCTTTTTTTAATTGAAAAAAATTTTCATTACTAAAATTACCATATATAAAAGGTAAATTTTTTTTTAAATCATCTATCTTAATCAATCGCCCATTTGAACCTAATAAAAAAGTCTCATTGTCTTTTTGTGTTTGTGCTAAAAATATTGTTTGATTAATTTTAATATTTAATGTTGAAGGGTACATCCTAAAAACCGAATAGCTTTCTACTAGGTTATTTGATTTGATAATCTCAATTATTTCATTTTTATTTAAAAAAAATAAGCTACTTAAATTCAAATAATTAAGATCATTTTTTAATGTAAAATTATTTTTTTGATTTAAACCTGAAACATCAATCTTTATTTTTTTCTTTAAATTTATTTCAGCAAAATTTTTATGATTAAAAGTTCCAATAGTTAAAAATAAGATTATATAAACTAAAATTTTTTTACTTTTTCTTTGATGCATCTTTCAAAATTAATTCTATTAGTTGAATGAAATTTATTCCATGATATGCAGCTATCTCAGGTACTAAAGAAAGACTAGTCATTCCTGGTTGAGTATTAATCTCCAGTAAATAGAATTTTCCTTTATGAAATTTAAAATCAGAACGTGTAACACCTTGACATTTAATTAATTTATGAGCTTTTAAAGCTAAACTCATTAAATTATTATAATCTTTTTTTTTAAGGTTTACTGGGATTATATGTTTTGTTTTAGCTTTATTATTATATTTCGCTTGATAATCATAAAATTTTCTTTTTGGTCTTAGCTCAATAGCACCTAACTTTTTTGAACCAATTATTGATGCTTGAATTTCACGTCCTGGGATAAATTCCTCAATCATAATTTTTTTATAATTTTTTAAAGAATTAACTTTCTTAAATATATCCACCTTCGTACATATAAATACGTTCACACTAGAACCTTCATTTATAGGTTTCACTACTACAGGGAATTTAAATTTTTTGTTAATTAATTTAATTAAGTCTTTTTTAGATTTATTAAAATAATATGAAAAAAATTTCGGTGTTAATATCTTGTTCCTAATAAAAATTTTTTTTGATAACACTTTATCCATAGCTATAGCAGAGGAAATTACACCAGAGTGTGTGTATGGAATTCCAGTTGTTTCAAGTATTGTTTGTATATATCCATCTTCACCAAATTGACCATGTAAAGCATTAAAAATTACATTTGGTTTAAAAGATTTAATTGTGTCTAGCATTTTAGAATCGGGCTCTATAATTTTAACACTATAACCATTCTTAAATAACTCATTTGCAACTTGCCTGCCTGTATCAAGGCTAATGACTCTTTCTTTGGATATGCCACCTGAGATTACTAATATTTTTTTCAAATTATTCCAAAATTTTAATTTCTTTTTCTAGATTTATTCCAGTCTTATCTAAAACGCTTCTACTTACAAAGTCTATTAGGTTATTCATATCTTCAAATTTAGCATTACCTTTATTAACAAAAAAATTACAATGTTTTTCTGATATACAAGCGTCACCAAAACTTTTATCCAATGGCACTGACTCTTTGATTAGCTCCCAAACTTTTTTCTTAGTTTGTAAAGTTGGATTTTTAAAAGTACTTCCACTTGTCTTAATTTTTGTTGGTTGATTTTTTTCTTTTTCAGCTTTGAGTTTTTTTGTTAGTTCACTTATTTGTAACTTATTGCCTTTAATTCCTTTAAAAGAGGCACTTAAAAAAATCAAATCATCAGATAAATTATTTTTTCTATATTCAAATTTTATATCTTTAGCTGGAATAGTTTTTATATTGCCTTTCTTATCTATAGCTTGAATTGACAATAAAACATCTTTAAATTCTCTACCAAAACAACCTGCATTCATTCTTATTCCACCGCCTATCGTTCCAGGTATACATGACAAGAATTCAAATCCAATTAATGCGTTACTCATTGCAAAATCTGATAATGATTTATCCAAAACTGCACTGCCTGCTATAATTATATCTTCTCCTAATAATGAAATATTATTAAAATTCTTACTTAACTTTATAACAACACCATCAAACAAAGTATCTTTAATTAAAGTATTTGAACCTGCGCCAAGAACAAATATTTTTTCTTTATTATTCAATTTTTTTAAAAAACTAATTAATTCTTTTAAATTATCAGCTTTAAAATAAACTTTTGATTTACCGCCAATATTAAACCAATTTTTTTTTTTTAAATCATGTTCATACCTAACATTAGTTCCAAACTCATCTAATAATTTTTGCAATTCATTTATTTTCATATCATTAATTCTGGGAGCTTTCTCATCCAATTAGAGATTGATCCTGCACCCATTCCAATTACAATTTTTTTTCCATACATATTTTTTTTTAAGAATTTTGACAATTGAATATTATCATTTACTAAAAATAATTTAACTTTAGAGTTTTTAATGATATCTTTTGCAAATTGGAGATACCCAAATCCTAACTTAATTTTTTCTCCAGCTGAGTATACAGGACATAAAACAACTATATCAGCCTCCTTAAACGCAAATGAAAATTCCTTTCTTAAATCTTTTAATCGTGAAATACGGTGAGGTTGAAATATACAAACTTTTTCATAGCTTTTATAAACCTTGCTAACACCCTCCAATACTACTTTAATCTCTGTTGGATGATGTGCATAATCATCGTAAAAATCTATACCATTGTAGGTAAAAATTTTATTAAATCTTCTTTGGACACCTTTAAAGTTTAATAAGCCTTTTTTAATGTGTGAAATAGATATTCCAACAGTCAAAGCAACAGCAGTGGCTGCAACAGCATTTCTTATATTATGCAATCCAAGTAAAGGGATCTTTAATTTTTTAATGGTAATTTTTTTTTTATTAGGAACTTGGACTTGTAAATCAAACTCAGAAAATTTCATATTTAATTTAATATTTTTAATTAAGAAATTTGATTTTTGATTTACACCATAAGTGTAAAAATTTTGATTCTTTAATTTTTTCACAAGATCATAATTAATTTTGTCATCTAGACATATAAACGACTTCCCAAATGAAGGAACTTTTTCAACAAATTGAATAAAATAATTCTTTAGGTCATTCATAGATTTATAAAAATCCATATGTTCTCTATCTATATTTGTTATGATTGAATAAGTGGGCGGAATATGAATGAAACTTCCATCGGACTCGTCGGCTTCTAAAATTGACCAATCACTCTTACCTAGTTTAGCATTATTTTTAATAGAATTAATTAATCCACCATTAATTATTGTGGGATCTAATCGAGTTTTTTGAAAAATTGAAGTTATTAATGAAGTAGTAGTAGTTTTGCCATGAGAACCAACTACAACAATATTTTTCATTAATGAAACAATATGAGCTAACATTTTTCCTCTAGTAATAATTGGTATCTTTTTTTTCTTAGCTTCAATCATTTCTGGATTATTTTTTTTTATTGCCGAAGAAATTACTACGATTGTAGCATTTTTAAGGTTTTGTTTTTTTTGACCTAGAAAAATTTTTATTTTTTCCTTTTTTAGTCTTTCTATGTTTTTATTAAAACTTAAATCACTTCCTTGAACATTAAACCCTTTGCCTTTCATTATTAAGGACAGCCCACTCATACCAATTCCACCAATTCCAACAAAATGAACTACCTCTGTTTTTGCTATTTCAATTTTCATTAATTGCTTTCAATATTTTTTGATTAACATTAATCCAGCTGTTTTGATAATTTAATTTTTTCAAATTTTCCTTTTTTTTTAAATACTCATCTTGATTAGTAAGAATATTTTTCAATAAATCTCCAATTTTTTCCTCAAAAAATCTTTGTTCAATTAGCCAACAACAATCATTATTTTTATAAAAACAAGCATTTTCGAATTGGTGATTATCTTTAGATGAGGGAAGTGGAACTGCAATAAAAGGAAGGTTCATGACTGATAACTCTGCTAGTGTTGAGGCTCCTGCTCGAGTTATACAAATATCAGATTGTTGTATTAATTCGGCTAAATTTTTTTCAAAAGAGAAAATTTTATTTTCAATATTATTTTTTGAATAATAATTTCTTAAAAATGAAATATTTTGTTCACCAGTTTGTTGAATTACTTTTATTGGAAATATTTTTGAAATATTTACAATTGAGTTTTTTAAATTTTTATCAAAAATATTTGCTCCTTGGCTTCCACCAACCACTATTATTGTAAATTTATCTTTCTTTTTGTCAAAAGATTTTAATTCATAAATTAGTTTTTTAGTTAAAGGATCTATTGTAACTATTTTGTGATTAAATTTTTTAGGAAAATTTTTTATACTAGATGAATAACAAAAAATTTTTTCACTAAAATTTAAGAAAAATTTATTTGCCTGGCCTAGAACATGATTAGGCTCAATTAAATAAATTTTCAATTTAATTAATCTAGCTGCTAAAATTATGGGTAAAGACATATAGCCTCCAGTAGAAAAAATCTTTTCAATTTTATTTTTTCTAAATAAAAAAATAGATTTAATCATTAAATATAAAATTAGAAAAATATTGACTGGAAAAAAAATTATATTGTTTAGTTTTGGTGTATTAATAATTTCATATTGATAACTATTTTTTCCTAAATATCTCAGTCCCCTTTTGTCTGTTGATATAATAATATTTGTTTTTTTTGATAAGTGTTCATATAAAATTGTGGCAGGTATTACGTGGCCACCAGACCCACCTGTTGAAATTAAGAAATTTTTTTCCATTTTAAATAATTTTCCTTTTAGTCAAATTAAGAATTATTCCTGATAAAATTGAAATACTTATTATAGAAGAGCCTCCATAACTTATGAAAGGAAGAGTCATCCCTGTTGTTGGAAACAATCTTATATTTACACCAATATGTATCATTGCTTGCATAAGAATTAAACTTGTACACCCCACTAAAATTAATTTTATTTTTCCCTCACTTTCAAAATAAACTTTTTTAAAAACAGAATAGATAAATATTAAAAACAATAATAAAATTAAAATTATGGCAATTACGCCAAACTCTTCTGAAATTACAGCTATGATATAATCTGTATGTGCCTCAGGTACTCTATTTTTTAAGGTTCCTTCACCTATTCCCTTTCCAAAAAAACCTCCACTAGTAATAGAATCTATTGCTTTATCTGATTGAAAGTTATGAGAACCTGATTCAGAGTTAATAAATGATAAAAGCCTATTCTTAATATAATCAAATTTCTCGATAAAAAATATTAAATAAGAAAATATAAAAATCATAAAGGAAAAGAAAATTGATAAAAAAATTATATTTATACCTGAAGTAAAAATAAGAATTGACCAACTAAAAAATACTAGCAAAGTTTGTCCTATATCTGGTTGAGCAGCTAACAATAAAGCTACACTGAGTGTTATTAAAAAAGAAAATAAATATTTTAAGTAAATATTTGTGTATTTTTGGTTACTTAAAATTAAGCTTAAGGAGATTATAAGAAAGGGTTTAACCAATTCAATTGGCTGAAACCTGGGTAAGAGATAGAAATCAATCCATCTTTTGGAACCTTTTACCTCAATACCCATAATTGGAACTAAAATTAAAAAAAACAATGAGATTATAAAAATTCCAGATGAAATTTTTAAAAGTTTTTCTGAACTTATTAAAGAAAGAGTAAAAATTATAATAATTCCTAAAAAGATAAAGATTAAATGTTTAAAAAAGAATGAATAATCATTGGTGTCTAATTTATCTGAAACAATTAAAGATGTTGAGACTAAAGAGAAAAATAAGCCTATAAAAAATAAGAGAATTATGAGAAAAAATAGAAATTTATCTATATTTTTCCACCATTCATAACACAAACTATATACCGATTTTTTATAGTCCATTTAAACTTTTTTTAATCAATTTATTGAAATAATTTCCTCTTTCCTCAAAATTTTTAAAACTATCAAAAGAAGCTGCGCTAGGACTAAATAATATAGTTTTATCCATTAATTTTTCTTTTTTGATAATTGTGATAACTTTTTTTAGAGCATCTCTTAAATTATCAAAATTTTGATAATTTATTTTTCCAGCAAGTTTTTTATTAAAAAATTTTTTATTTTTTCCATAAATAAAAGCTCTTATATTAGAAAAATATTTTTTTGATAAATTAAATTGATCTCCTTTTTTGTGTATTCCACCTAGAAGCCATAAAATATTTGAATTAATCTTTAAAAGGCCAATAGAGGAGGAAAAACTTGTAGATTTTGAATCATTAATAATAGTCAACTTATTCTTTTTTAAAATAATTTGTTGGCGATAATTTAAACCTTTGAAATTTTGAATTGTTTTAATTATAGAATTTTTTTTGAGTTTAAATTTTTTTGAGATAGTTAAAACAAATGATAAATTTTCTTTATTTGTCTCATTTAAAAAATATTGGTTATCTATTTTTTTTACAAATTTTTTAATTATTTTATCATCTACCTTTATTATTTTACAATTAAATTTATTAGAAGATAATTCTTTACTAATCAATATGTTGTTTCTATTTACAAATGCATAATGCTTTCTCAATTGATTTTTTAATAGTTTAAATTTTGCTTTAATATATTTTTTTAAAGTTTTGTGCCTTTCAATATGATCAGGTGATAAATTCAATATTACAGCATATTTTGATCTAAAAATTTTACTATACTCTAATTGGTAAGATGAGGCTTCAATGATAAAAATAGTTTTTTTTTTTATCCTTTTTTCAGATAAAATTGGATTACCAATATTTCCAGTCAATTTTACATCATATTTTTGATCAGATAAAACATCATGCATCAATTTACAAGTTGTAGATTTTCCATTGGTACCAGTTATTGTGATACAATCATTATTAAAAAAAGAATAAAATACATCAAGATCTGAATAAATTTTATCAAAATTTTTTTTCAAAAAATTTGATAATTTACAATTATTAATATCTATACCTGGACTCAAAATAATCTTATCAAATTTTAGATTACGAACTTGTTTAGTGCTTATTAATTTATTCTTGAATTTAAAATTGATCTTATTAATTTGATAATCATCAAATAAAAAAACATCGCTCTTATTTTTGAGAAATTTGAAAGCAGATAAACCTGTTTTTCCTAAACCATAGATTAATATTTTTTTATTTAAAAAAATATTTGTATGAGCTTTCATTATCTTAGTTTTAATGTAGCAAGACCAATCATTGCTAAGATGATCGAAATAATCCAAAACCGAATAACAACAGTGGATTCAGGCCATCCTTTCTTTTCAAAATGATGGTGAATTGGTGCCATTCTAAAAATTCTTTTACCAGTTAGTTTGAATGATATTACTTGAACCACTACTGATAATGCTTCAAGCACAAACAATCCTCCTGTAATTGCTAAAACTATTTCATGTTTTGTTATTATTGAGACAGCTCCTAAAGAACCTCCAAGGGATAAGGATCCTGTATCTCCCATAAAAATTTTTGCTGGTGGAGCATTGAACCACAAGAACCCTAAGCACGCTCCAATTATAGAACCACAAAAAATAGATACTTCTCCGGTCCCTTCGATATACAAAATTTGAAGATATTCTGAAAAAACAATATTTCCAGTTATATAACTAATAAAAGCAAAACAACCTGCTACCAAAATAACTGGAACTGTAGCTAAACCATCTAAACCGTCTGTTAAATTTACAGCATTTGATGAACCTACAACTACAAATATTGAAAAAGGTATAAAAAACCAACCCAAGTTAATTATTAAATTTTTAAAAAAAGGAAAATATAAATTTTTAAATTCTTGATACTCAACAAAATAAGTTAATACAACTAAACCAAACATTGTAATTAAAATTTGCATTAAGAGTTTAAATTTTGAAGAAATTCCAGTTGAACTGCTGTTAATGATTTTTTTATAATCATCATAAGCACCAAGAAGTCCAAGTGATGAGACGATATATAAGCAAAATAAAATATATATGTTTTTCAAATCAGCCCAAAGTAAAACTGACACGATTAAACCGATCAAAATGATAACACCCCCCATTGTAGGAGTGCCTATCTTCTTAATGATATGATCTGTTGGCCCATCTTCTCTAATAGGATTAAAAATTTTTTTCGTCGAGAATAGTCTTATAAAAGGTCCACCAATTAAAAGTGTGATTAACAATGATGTAAAAAATGCTAAACCTGTTCTAAAAGTTAAATATTTAAAAACATTTAAAAAAGTAAATGTCTCAACATAGTTGAGTAGTAATTCATATAGCATTTGAAAATCTTTGTTTTAAATCATTGGTTATTTTGTGAAGACCTGTTGAATTTGATCCTTTTATCATAAGGTAATCACTGTCTTTTAATTTGTTATTAATCAAATCTAAGATTTTTAAATTATTATTTAATATTTTTCCTTTTTTATTTTCGTTTAAACTCTTAAATGTTTCTTTAATATATTTTCCAATAACATACACTTGATTAATTTTTGTTTTATTAACAACTTTACTTATTAATTTATGTTGTTTTGTTGAATGTTTACCGAGTTCAAGCATATCACCTAAAACTAAGTATTTTTTTGAATTCTTTGATTCTATCTTATCATAATTTTCTATAGCTGTTTTAAGTGAAAGAGGATTAGAATTATAAGCTTCGTCTATTAAAAAGACTTTCTTATTTTTAACTTTTATTTTCGAAACATCGCCTCTTCCTATAGGAGTTTTAATATTTAAAAAAATATTTTTTTTTAAATTTCTTACATTCTTAAATAAAGAAATTGAAGCTAAAGTTGCAAGTATATTGTATAAATTACTTTTATTTTTATTATTTGAATAAAAAGAACAAACTAAACCATTAATATCAATTGATAGATTATATTTGTTTTTATTTTTTTTAATTTTAACTATTTTTATCAATGAGTTTCTATTTTTTATACTAAAAGAAACAACCTTTAAATTTTTTTTAATTGCTAAGCTTTTTAGATAATTATAAAATTTATCATCCATATTCAAAATAATTGAACCTTTATTTTTTATATTATTCATAATTTCTGCTTTTGCGTCTGCAATTTGTTTAATGTTTTTAAAATTTTTTGAATGTGCGTAGCTTATGTTGGTTATAATGCCTACATCTGGTTTGATTATTTTTGTTAAATTATCAATTTCACCTTTTTTATCCATACCTACTTCAAAAACGCCAAATTCATCCTTGTTTTTAAGGTTGAATAAACTCAAAGGGACTCCATATTTGTTATTAAAAGATTTCGGTGAATAGCTTGTTTTAGAAAATTTGTTTAATGTAGTGCTAAGCATATCTTTTAAAGTAGTTTTTCCACAGCTCCCTGTAATGGATATTATTTTAGCATTAATATTTTCTCTTAAAATTGATGAACATCTTGTTAAAAAATTTAGTGAATTTTTAACTTTAATTTGTTTTGACAATGGACAATTCTTATCAATTTTATTCACTATGGATAAACTACATCCATTTTTAAAAGCTTCTTGAACAAATTTATTTCCATCAATTTTTTTTCCTTTAATAGCAAAAAAAACATCATTTTTTTTTGTTTCTTTAGAGTTAATTGAAACATTCTTTATAGTTATTTTATCAGATATAAAAGACTGGGATTGTTCTTTGATTATATTTAATTTTGGGTTTTCAGATAAAGATTTATTTTTTAATTTTATAGAACTTAAAATTACTTCTTTATCAGAAAAAAATTTTACTCTTTTTCCATAATCTTGTGTTTTTTCATGACCTTTGCCTGCTACTAGTAATACATCACCGGTATTAAGGCTCATTACTGCCTCGTAAATCGCTTTCTTCCTATTTGGCAATTCTAGAACTTTAATTTTTTTAATTCCTTTTTTTATATCGTTCCTAATTTTTGAAGGGGATTCACTTCTGGGATTGTCATCTGTTAAGTAAATTTTATCAGAATATTTTTCTGCAATTTTTCCCATTAGAGACCTTTTTTGAAAATCTCTATTTCCACCACAGCCAAACACTAAAATTATTTTACTTGAGCAAAATTGTTCTTTAAGATTTAATAAAGTCGTTTCTAATGCAGCAGGAGTATGTGCGTAGTCTAAAATCACTTTACTATTATTTTTAACTTTTCCAATTTTTTCAAGTCTTCCCTCAACTGGTCTTATTTTTTTAATAACATTAATTATTTTTTGATACTTAAGGCCACTTTTATGAGCGGCTAAAATTGACATTAGAATATTTTTGATTTGAATTTTACCTATTAAATTTAATTCAATTTCATATTTCTTATTATTACACCTAATTTTTAAAAATTGTTTTTCATTAATAAACTTGTGGGAAATTACATCAATACCTTTAGTTCCATCAAAAATAAGATTTAAATTTATCTTTTTTTTATTTGCAATATTTTTAATCATTTTAATCTGTGAAATTGATGCATCAGAAATAATATTTCCGTTTTTTTTCATCAATTTATCAAAAAGATATAATTTTGATTCTAAATAATTATTCATATTTTTGTGATAATCTAAATGATCATGAGACAAATTAGAAAAAATTCCAATATCAAATAATAATCCATCTAATCTATTTTGATTTAAACCATGACTGGATGCTTCCATAATTACATATTCTACTTTTTTTCTCTTTAACCTTTTAAGAATCAAACTAAGTTGAATTGGATCTAAAGTTGTATTGGATAAATTTTTTTTATTTTTATAAGATTTTAAACCTATAGTACCTATGGAGGCAACTTTCTTTAAATTTAAATCTAAAATTTGAAAATAAAAGTCAGCTATAGAGGATTTTCCATTAGTACCTGTTACTGCAATCAATTTTTTTGGTCTTGTTTTTAACATTTTATAAGAAACTTCAGAAAGAAGTTTTCTAACATTAGGGGTGTAAAAATAATGAATACCCTCTTTTTTTTTAAAATCTTTTTTTTCTGTAAAAATAATTTTTGCACCTTTTTGAATTGCAAAATCTATATATCTATTACCATCAACTTTATTTCCTTTTATTGCAAAAAAAATATTATTCTTTTTAACTTTTGAACTATCAAAGGAAATTCCAGAAAAAACAGTTTTGTTAAATTCACTTCCTAATTTTGGAATGTAATCTTTAAGATGCATTATCTAATTAATTTCACCGTATTTTGTGGCTAAAATAGGCCCAATTCTCTCTACAATTTGACCTGTAACCTCAACTGTTGTCCAGCCTGCAGTATTAAATGGAGTGCCTTTGTATTTGATATTTGAACCATCTCTGTAATTATAAATGTATTCTTCATTTATTTTCGGCTCGTCCAACATTACTGCTAAAACAAATTTTGGTTTTGATGTTGGAAAAATTGAGACAAATGAATTAATTTTTTTTTTAGAATATACTCCATTTATACTTTTTTGAGCAGTTCCAGTTTTTCCTCCTAATTCATAACCTTCAACGTTTGCAAGGGAGGCAGTTCCTTCTTTAGTTGAAACAATTTTTCTCAAGATTGGTAAAATTTTTTCTGATACTTTTTTATCAATGATTCTATTTTTTTTTTCAAATCGTGTCTTTTTTAAAAGACTTGGATCTACATTATATCCACCATTAACTATAATTGAATAAGCTTTTGCTAATTGAAGTAAGGTTGTTGTAATTCCATGACCAAAAGAAGCGGTTGCTAATGGACATTTTCCCCAGTTAAATTCAATAGGTTTACCGACCTCCTCGATATCAAAATTTATCTGATTTATAATTCCCAAATTTTCCAAAAATGATTTGAATCTTTCTTCTCCAATTTTTTGACCTATTCTCACTGATCCTATATTTCCAGATCTTACTAGGATTTGTTCAGCTGTTAAATTTGTAGGAATTTTATTGTCATATTCTCTTATAGGAAAACCAGAGCAAGTTAATGACTTTGGTAAATCATTAAATTCTGTTTCTGGCTCAATAAGTTTTTCATTAAGTGCTGCTGCTATTGTAAAAGTCTTAAAAACAGATCCAAATTCATAAACTCCTTTTGTTGCTCTATTAATATATTTTAAATTGGTAATTTCTTCTCTTTTGTTTGGATCAAAATCTGGTAAGGAAATTAATGATAAAATCTCTCCATTATTTACATTCATTAATATTGATGCACTACCTTTTACGTTAAATATATTATTAAATTTTATTAATTCCTCTCTAATCAAATATTGGATATCCTTGTCTACGCTCAGACTGATTGGTTTTTGAATATTTTTTAACTCTTTATCTAAAGATTTCTCTAAACCAGAAATACCATTATTATTGTCATCAATTTGACCAATTATATGGCTAAATAAATTTTTTTCTGGGTATATTCTTAATAATTTTTCCTCAGATTGAATGGATTTATCACCCAATTTCATAATTTTTTCGTAATTTTCCTCGGAGATTCTTTTTTCTAAATAAAAAAATTTTTTATTTTCAAGTTTTGTTTCTATTGTTTTAAAATTTTTATTGGGAAATATATATTTTAAATTCAATATAAGTTTTTTTTTATCAATTACTTTTTTTGTACTTATTCCAATATCAATAGAGCTAACTGTCTTGACCAAATATTTGCCATTTCTATCAACAATATCTGCTCTATAAAGATTGTTTACAGGGATTGACTCAATGTTGTTTGGCTGAATTTTTGATTTTCTTGAACCAAGGTGAGTTAAATGAATAGAAAAAATTACAAAAATCATGAAAAATATGAAAAAAATAAATGCAACTCTATTAAAACTAATATTTAATTTAAATTTATTTAAATCATATAAAAAATCATTTTCTTGATCTTCTATAATAATTTTTGAAATTTTTTTATTCATCAATCATTATTTAATTTAAGTTGATTAATAATTAATTGGTCTGGCCCTTTTTCAATAATTTTTATTCCTTGAATATCTTTTTTAATTAGTTCATTATCAAAGTATATCTTTTGAAAATTGAGTAATTTTTCAGCAGAACTTAGATATTCATATTCTAGTTTTATATTTTCTAAATCTTTTTTAAGATCTCTGATTTTTTCCTCGATTACAAAAATTTCATCATCAATTCTTTTGGTGGAATTTTTAATTATTGCAGTAAATAAAATTAAAGATAAAATTAGGAAAATTACTGAAAATTTTCTCATAATTTTAATCCAAAATTTTCTATATTAATCAAATAATCAAATTTTTTAAGAATATCTGTTTCAAAATTATAGATATCTTCCTTCTTAACTACATATCTTAATTTTGCTGATCTTGAGGAAATATTTTCTTTTAATTCTTTAGCAGATGGGGTTATTGGTTTTTTTTTCGTCATTTTAAAAAGAGGATCTTCCTGATCCATTTTTGGCACATACCTTGAAACGCTTTTATTTTCTGATAAAGATTTAAAAAAATATTTTACTATTTTGTCCTCAAGTGAATGAAATGTAACGACTGCCAAAACTCCATCTTTTTTTAGTATTTTTGAAGCAGATATAAGTCCATAAATTAATTCACTTATCTCTTTATTTACAAAAATTCTTAATGCTTGAAAAATTTTTGTAGAACTATGGGTTTTAAAGTTTTTTTTTCTTTTTGTTTTTTCAACGATTTTGACTAAGGTTTGTGTGTCAATTTGTTTTATTTTTCTACTCCTAACAATATTTGTTGCAATTTTTTTTGCTTCTTTTTCTTCCCCAAAAAATTTAAAAATCAACTCTAATTCTTTTACATCTAACTTATTTATTACCTCCTTTGCAGAAAAATCATTGATACCCAAACGCATATCTAGTTCACCATCTGAATTAAAAGATAATCCCTTATTCTTGTCTTTTATTTGTGTATAAGAATATCCTAAATCAAAAACAACACCCCTTATATTTTCACTCTTCAGTTTTAAATTTCCTAATTGACTAAATCTTTTATTTTTGAAAATAAACCTATCTTGAAAATCAATAAGAATTTGATCAGCATTAGTCTTGCTTTCCAAGTCTCTATCTAATGCAATTACCTGAGTTTTTTTATAACTTAGGATTTTTTTTGTATAACCACCTTGACCGAATGTACAATCAATAAATGTGCCACCATGTTGAGGGGTAATAATGCTTATTAATTCATTAAGCAGTACCGGATAATGTTTTGTAATAACCGATACCATGGTGGCTTCCATTTATTTTTTTGAAGACCATTAATTTTTTTGTCTTCTTAAAAATGCCGGTATTTCAAGATCATCTTCTTCCTCTTGATAATCATCATTTGTTCCTAAAAGGTTTTCAGAGGATGAATCTTGATCATCTGAACTAAATAAATCAGGTTCATCGGTATCAACACCAAACTCTTTCAAATCTGCTGAGTTATCTTCTCCAATATTTTCTGATGGATCAATTGCCTCCTTAGAAAAAGATGTTTCATTTTCTTCAGAGGTATTTTCTACAATATTTTCTGCCTCTTGATTTTTTAACACCTCTTCATGATATTGATTATTTGCTTCATTCACAGATTCATTAAAATTTTCTGAAACAATCTCATTTTCAAGTTTCAGAGCATTTGCACCATGAGTTGCAGGATTTGGAACATTGTTAGTAAATGAAAAAGATGCAGTTGCAGTATTACTAGAGCTAAAATCAGAATAGCCTGTATTTCGATTTTGAATTCTATGAACCATATTTACAACTGATTTCGATTCTGGTTGTTGGTTATCCAAAGATGTGGCAACAATAGAAACTCTTATTTTACCTTCAAGTGATGTATCAGTTATTGCGCCAATTATTACTTCAGCATCAGCTTCAACTTCTGATCTTATTTTGTTTACTACCTCATCTACTTCGAACAATTTAAGATCTTTACCACCAGTAATATTTACCAAAAGTCCTTTTGCACCTTTTAATGTATAGTCATCAATTAAAGGATTGCTTATTGCCATTTCTGTTGCTTGCATAGCTCTGCCTTCTCCTTCAGCTTCTCCAGTACCCATCATTGCTTTACCCATAGATGCCATGACAGTTTCAACATCAGCAAAATCTAAATTGATTATTCCTGGTCTTACCATAAGGTCTGTTACACTTTGAACTCCATGCATCAAGACATTGTTTGAAAGGTTAAATGACTCTTCAAATGTAGTTTGTTCATTTGCAATTTTAAATAAATTTTGATTTGGAATTACTATTATAGTATCAACATGTTTTCTTAATTCTTCCAAACCAATTTGAGCTCTTCTCATTCTTGATGGCCCTTCATATAAAAAAGGAAGAGTCACAACTCCAACTGTTAAAATATTCAATTCTTTTGCAGCTCTAGCTATAACATGTGCTGCTCCAGTTCCAGTTCCACCACCCATTCCTGCTGCAATAAAAACCATATTCGCACCTTGCAATACATTTATAATATCATTTAAAGACTCATCAGCAGCAGCTTGACCGATATCAAGTTTTGCACCAGCGCCTAGACCTTTGGTTAAATTTATTCCAATCTGAATTTTAGATTTTGCTAAACTATGTTTTAAATCTTGTGCATCTGTATTAACAGCAATAAATTCTACTCCTTGCATACCGTTTTCTATCATTTCATTTATTGCATTTCCGCCTGCGCCACCAACGCCCATTACCAGAAGACGTGGTTGTAATTCTTTTATCTCCGGTGCTTTAAAATTAATTGTCATCTTATTCCCCCTCTTTATTATTTAAATGTTTTTCCCATTTAAGGCCTGCACGATTTAAGTTTGCTTTTTTTCTTGCGTTGACCTTAAATTTCTCAAAAATTGTTGGTTCCCATATTTGAAACGTTTTACCTTGACCAACAAATAACATGCTATTTTTTATTCTTGCATGTTTTAATAATTTAGATGTAAGTGAAATTCTTCCTTCATTATCAAATTGTAAATTTATACTCTCTGATAGAATGGAAGTTGCAAAAAAATCTCTCTTTTCTTCAAAAGGATTTAAAGAGTCTATAGTGTTAGATATTTTTTCAATTCGATCTTGAGGCCATGCCTCTATTGATTGATTGTTGAATGAAGGATAACAAATCACACCATTATATCCCAGATTAGATAAGTATGATCTATAACTAGCAGGCACTGAAACCCTTCCTTTTTTGTCTAATTTGTTTTCGTAGCTCGATAAAAACATAATTCATAAATTTTATACACCCTTATTTGGGAATATATGGGATATTATGGGTTTTTTATATTAGAGTCAATACCCTCTATATATAATTTAAAATAAGCATTGAAGCTTCAAAAGTGAATCAAAACGTGAACATTGTTATCTTTGATTTTATGATATTTGCCAGACAAGCTATAAGCCGGGTTCTGTCATTTAAACTTATCATTTGTCTAGGTTTAAGATCACTCTTAAACTCAAGCAACTAACCCTGAT
>MDTG01113036.1_pt1 | contig 23258 bp, 19 predicted proteins | sample 811421 | NCBI WGS metagenome assembly MDTG01 (sample SAMN05326645, study PRJNA326480) | marine metagenome | isolation source: seawater | place: Pacific Ocean: South East | collected 2011
GTAAAGGGCCTTTTTGCCGCTGGTGAAGTAGCAGGAGGACTTCATGGAGCAAATCGTTTAGGTGGGAATTCTTTGGCAGAAATAATTATATTTGGTAAAATTGCTGGTATAGCTAGTATTAAATATTCAAAAAATATTAAGTATCAATTAAGATCAAATACATCAATAGAGATTGCACACGGAAATATCAATAAATTTATTAAAACTGGAGATGAGCTTGTAAGGCCTCTACAGCATCAATTAAGACTGATAATGTGGAAGTATTGTGGGGTCATTAAGGATGAAAAATTACTTTATGATGGTTTGGTAGAAATTGAAGGTATAGAGAATAAGCTAAATAATATAGATATAAGAATAGATAAATATAATTGTGAAGATCTTGCTTTGATTTTTGATTTGCAATCTTCCTTGATAAGTGCAAAAGCTACTATAATTTCAGCAATAGAAAGGACTGAAAGTAGGGGAGCGCATCAAAGAAGTGATTTCCCTGATCTTAACCCAGCCTTTGAATTTAATTGCTTAGTTAGTATGGATGAACATAAGAATTTAAAAACTTCTAAAATACCTTTAAAACATTTAAATGATAATTTTAAAAAATTAATACAAAACTCAAGAAAAGAAGAAGATATTAGAGATAAATTACTTGAATAATATTATAATTTTGGCAAAAATATACTAATACTAAGCAAGCTAACTATGTTTTAAAGTTAATAGATTTTTCTTTTAATCTTTGCATATAATCATATTTTTATATAGATATTTTTCTGAAGCAATTGATATATACCAATTAATAAATTTAATTGAATTTACATTAATTGTTTTTTTTAGAGTTGAATGATAAGCCTTAGACTTTTCTAAAGAGCAAATCCATTTTGGAAGGTCTCTTAAAAGTTTTCCTTCTTGCCATTTTATTGCAGCTTCTTTTTTTACCCATAAATCAAGTGCTTTATAATTGAAACTTGCATCATCAAGAAGATTTAAGGATTTATTTTCTTCCTTAGAAAAATATTTATTTACTATTGCTTTTGAGGAGAATGATCTATTCTTTCGTTCAATATCAACTCCTATCTTATATCTTGACCAACCAATTAAAAGGGCATCATCAGAGTGACTTAGGCTTAAATATCCCCATCCTTTTGGTAAAGCAGGAGGTCTTCCTGGAAGCGCTTCTATTGGTACCTTTAAAGGATCGATATTAAATAAATTTGATAATGAATTTCTAATATAACCTCTTGAATATTTAAATTGATAAGATCTATGTTTTGATAAAGATTTAGAGATTTCTTGTTCTTTGATAGAAATTGGTTTTAATGGTGATTTTAAGTCAAGCATCCATAAAGCTATTTTTAAATTTGCATTTATTTCTGGAATTGATAAAAAACTTTTTTTAAACAAAATAAAGAATGGTATTTTTGTTAATATTTTAAATAAATATATAAATTATATTACTAGTTGATTGTAAATTAATTTTCTATTTAATTAAATATGAAAAATGTTTTAAAAGAAAATTGCAAAATCATAGATAATGCAAAAAATAAGATAATCATTTTGATATGCTATTATTTTTAATAAAATCTAAAAATGACAAAAGGCTTTTCACTTTATTTCTCTTTAGGTGAACACTTTTTAACGGAAGATGAAGTTTCTTATATTGAGAAAAGATTAAAAACATTTCCTCTTGAAGATATAACTATTGGCGATGCAGGCGAGATAAATAATTGTCAGGTAGGCAGACTAATGGAAGATCAACCTCAATCAATGCCCAAAAAGCTTAATGAAGAATTAGCTGTCCCAATTTTAAACTTATACCAAACTCCAAAAGCGAAGGAATTCTTTGCAAAAGTTTTAAAAACTGATCAAGATCAATATATTAGAAGATCTCAGTTTAATTTGCTTGGAAAAAATTCTTTTGTTGGGAGACATTTAGATATTGATAGTAATCCTGAATACCAAATCGCTGCAGTATTACAGTTGGGAAGCCATTTTACTGGTGGGGAATTTGTTGTTTATCCATCCAGAGAAAGTAAAGAAGAACATGCTCAAGTAATTAAACCTAAATATGGATCATTAACTATATCTTTTTGTGAGTTTGAACATGAGGTAAAAGAAGTAACTTCAGGAATCAGAACATCTTTTGTTAATTTTATATCTACCTATAAAGGTATTAATAAGAGAAAAATAAATTAGTTAATGTTAAAAAAGAATGGAAAAGAATATATTAATCCTGAAATATCAAGGAGGATTTTAAGAGCAGCAAAGTGCGATGGTAATAAGTATCAGTCTTGGATGAGAAATTATATTACACCCAAGGATTTCTACAAGATAATTAAATTATCATTACATAATAGTAATTTAAAAGAATTATCTTCAATTTTTGTAAGCGCTTTTAATAATAAAGGGATTTATATATCTATAAGTGATTTTTATAGTCTTTTACAAAAGACTAATAAATTATCCTTAATATTATTATTTTTAAATTCCTTATTGCCTAATACCTTAGATCTATCAAATAGAGTAGATCAAAAATTACTTTACCTTATCTTCCAGTTAAGAATAAATAATTCAAAAAGCTTAACTAATTATTTTCAAAAGAATTTTAATTTATACGAGAGATACAATAATTTTTTGATTATTGCACCTGTTTGTCCAGATTACAGCTATGACATAACAAATGAGGGTAAATATAAGTATACGTTTAAAGGGGTAGGTAATGGTATTGGAGTAGTTGCTAATAAGGCTATTCAAAATATTAAGTTATTAAAAAATTTATGCTCTGATTTAGTTGAGAATGGATTTTTGATAGAATTTAAAACTTTATTAGGCGACTTTGAAGCAAATGAACAAAACCTATTGGCATTAAATGAAACACAAGACAACTTTTTAAAAAAAATTAATCAAAGTGCGTTTTCTATTTATAAAAATCATTCAATAATTTCAAATAACTTTACATCAATTTGTAATGGCCTTAAAGGTTGGAATAATCAAATATCTTATATAAAAAATTTTTGTAAAATAAATAATTATGAAGATTTAAAAATATTTGCTCCAGATATAAATCATGATAAAAATTTGATATCAAGACTTCCTTTATATAAAAAATGGTTTGGAAGTGATAAAGACTTTAAAAGAATTTTCTTTAATCAATCTTTAGAATATATGGCAATGGGCTATTTAATGAAAAATTATTATGGTGATAAATGCATATTACTAGCATCTGATCATAAAGCGATGCGACCATACTATACAATTTTGGCTAATATTAATCTAATTGCATCCTCAGCAAATTATTAATGAATAAAACAGGACTTTTTATTATTCCAATTAAGATTGATAATAAAGTCTCTACATACAATGACTATATTGATTTCTTATCAGAGGCTGAGAATTCTGGTTATAGTCATTTTTATATAGGAGAACATTTAACAGATAAAAGGGAAGATATTCAGTCATCAATTGTTTTTGCTGCAGCATTATTATCTAGAACCAAAAAAGCAATTATTTGTTTGTCAGTTTTACCTTTGCCTCACTATGAAATTAAATTACTTATAAAACAACTCGAAGATTTATACAGGTTAGGTAAGGGAAGAATTAAAATAGGTTTTAGCCCAGGGGCCCTTAAAACAGATGCCGATTATATGAATATTGATCATAACAAAAGAGGTGAACTATTTAAAGAAAAATTAATTGAATTTGAAAGTTTAATAGAAAATTCTGAATTTTTAAATAAATTATCCAAGAAAAGTTTTTTTTCGACTTTATTATCTACTTTCCCAGTCAGTTCATCTCTTTTGATTGACAAAGGATATTCAGCAGTTTCTTCTAATTTTACTCATAGTAGTTATTTAATAAATCATATAAAATGTATGATTAAAAATAAACCAATAAATGAAATCTCCTCTAATTGGCATATTACATTGAACTTAGTAAATAAGAATACAATTTCTGATGAATCAAAATATATTATAAAAGAATCACTTTTCTATATTTATCAAAAGTTGAATAATTGCAAAATGAATATAATGTTGCCAGAAAATAAATCATTATCTATTGATGAAAATGATATAAAGGAAACACTATTTAATGAATGTATTTATACAGAATTACCTTATGAAGTAAAGACTAAGATAAATAATTATAAAAAAATAATTGGATACCCAATAGTAAATTTATTTGACTGTATTCTAGATAATAATTATATTAATTATATTCTTTCTATTCCTAGTAATGAAAAAATTTTATATGACTGAAGAAATATATGAATTTATTAAATCTAGTCTATTAAAAGATTATCCAGAGATGGATCTTAATCAATTCAAAATTGATACAGACTTAAGTGAATTTGGAATTGAATCTATTAAAGTATTAACCATATTATCTGAAATCGAAAGTAAGTTTAAATTATCTTTAAGTTTAGATAATCTTGAGGCATGTAATTTTAAAATTTCTGCAGTTACTATAGCTGAATCCTTTAATGATTAATTTAAAATCTGATTTTAATAATCGCTTTCAAACTAATTCTAAAGAGATTTTCTCCACAATTAGTGGAAAAAGTTATTCAAATCACATTTGTGAATTTTATTTTTTTTATATATATAAAAAAATTAAAGATGAAAAAGTAATTCTTCTTTGTAACTCTACTCTAGAATCCCATATATTATCTTTTTTCTTAATTCTTTCACCTTTAAAATGTTTTTTTATAAGTGAAAATTTTGATTTTAATGAACTAGAAATAATTATTAAAGATAATGATATTAATTCTTTCATCTATTTTAAAAATAGTAATAAGGATTATTCAAAAATAACTAATACTATTAATAGTATAGAAGCTTTAGATATTGATCATTTTATAAAAGATACACATCCCTCATTTAATAAGATTGATATTCAAGAGAATTTCTATGTGATAAAAGAAATAGGAGATTCAGTTTTTTTAAGTTCAGGTAGTACTGGTTCGCCTAAATTAATTCCACTCTCTTTTAATCAGATTAACTCTTGCTACAAAAATGTACTTTCAGGATTTTTAGATTCTATCTCTTTTAATAAAGTTATAAGTTTGCATGATACAAGCTTTGTAATAATATTGCCTTTCTTGTTTGCTTTTTCTTTTAATAAAGAGAGTAAGTTCCATGCTTCTGATGGAAGTATAAAATTAACTCCTATACTTCAATTAGCAAGTAATGTTAAATCAATTGCAGATTCTAATAGTCTTATTATATCTGTACCTTCAATATATAGAATGTTAATAAAAATATTAAGTGATAAATCTAAATTCTTATTTAATAAAAATAATTTTATAACTTGTGGTGAACCTCTTGATAAGAGCTTGGCTTTAAATATTTTTTGTTTGAGTCCTAATACCTTTTTTAATTTATACGGCTCAACAGAAGTTTCACCATGGATAATTTTCTTAGATGTAATCAAATTTATTAAATCAAAAAAAGTTTTTAACAGTCCATTACTTCCAGCGGGGAAAGCACTTCCAAATGTTTTACTAAAAATTTCAAAATCAAAAGAACTTTTAGTAAGTGCAGATTCAGTCTTTTCAGGATATCTTAATCTAGATAATAATAGTGTTTTTTCTGAAGTGGCATTAAATACTTTTTTTAGAACAGGTGATAATTTTGAATTAATTGATGGTTTTTTTTACTGTAAAGGAAGGATTAATAACTCTCTAAAGATAGGCGGAGTATTTATTAACCCTATGATATTAGAGGCTAAGATTAAAGATGATTTAAATTTCGAATATTTACTAGTAATACCTGATCCTATTAAACTAAAAATTTTTATATTATTTTTTTCAAATAAAAATCAATTTAAAATTACATCTTCAATAGAAATAAAAGTAAAAGATATTATTCATAAAAATATTTCAGCTAAAATTCCATTAATTCTAAAAGAAAATAGTAAACCAATTTTATTTTTACCAAGTGGTAAGATTGATAGAAAAGCATATATAAAAGAAATAATTAATGATTAAAAAAATTAGTAAAGATGATTTACATCAAGTAATTCAAATATTAAAGCCGTTTCTATTCAAAAAAAATATCATTCTATCTGCAAATTTTTACCGTATGGGTTTACCTGATTTTTCTATAGACTACTTAATCCAGTCCTTGATTAAAAATCTTCAATGTAAATATTTAGCAATTCAATCATATTCAGAATTTAAGGATAGAAATAACAGATATTTTTCAAGATATAGTTCACCTATATCGAATGACTTAAGTAATCTTTCTAAATATATTTTTTCAAAATATCCACAATATAGAATTTTATCTCCTACTCATAGTTTTATAATTTTTGGTATAAATCAAGATAAATTGGATCATTTATTCACTTCAGCTTTTGGAAAAAACTCAAGTTTTTCTTATTTTCTTGAAGAACAATTTTTATGGTTGAATTTCGGAAGTTTTCTATCTGAAACATGTACTTTTATGCATCATGTAGAATCATGTAATTTAAATTATATTGAATATAGGCATGAAGTTAATTTACCCGTAATTATAAATCCTGATCAAAATCCTTCAAATAAAATTCCAGTTAATTATATTTACCTAGATAAAGTTAAAAGTTTTTCTAAATTAGAATATAACTGGCTTTCATTAGAAAATCATAAATCATTGATAAATAATAAAATTACAAATAATTATTTCCCTATAAATTTTTACGATTTAGAAGAGTTGATGGTAATTGGTTCAAAAATTATAAAATTGAATCCATTTGAATTAACAACTTTCAATGGATAATTAATTGAACTCTTTTAAGATTTAATAAAAAAGTAAATAAACATATTATCTATTTGATAATTTTTTAGTTTCATCTTAAATACCATACTTAGATAAGCTAAGATTACATTTAAGTTAAGAAAAAAAGACTTCTTAATTTAAGAAATTAGATTAAGAATTATCATTTATTAAATAGTAGAATTTAAATGATTGGAGGGAAGATCCATGATTTCGCTAAAGATTTGTGGCCTCTTAATAGAAGCTTAACAGGCGATGGAAATCGTAAGACATTAAGAAAAATCAAAGAAATAATACCTGATTTAAAGATATTTTCTGTTAAATCAGGGGAAAAAGTGTTTGATTGGACTATTCCAAATGAATGGGAAGTTAATGAAGCATATATCTTGACTCCATCTGGCAAAAAGATCTGTGATTTTTCAGTAAACAATTTACATTTAATAGGATATAGTATTTCCTTTAAGGGTGAAATGGAACTTTCACAATTAAAAAAATATTTATATTTTATAAATGAACAACCAGATGCAATTCCTTATATAACTAGCTACTACAGTCCTAGATGGGGTTTTTGTATTTCTAAAAATAATTTCGATAAATTAGAAGAAGGTATTTATAAAGTATTTATAGATACTAAGTTCACAAAAGGAAAGCTTAATTATGGTGAAATTATTATTCCAGGTTTGAGTAAAAAGGAAGTTTTTTTAAGTACTTATATATGCCATCCATCAATGGCAAATAATGAATTATCTGGTATTAGCGTTTTAACTTATCTTTCAAAATGGATTAAAGAATTATCTAATAGAAAATTTACATATCGAATAATCTTCATACCTGAAACTATTGGCTCAATTGCATATTTAAGTATTAATCTCGAAAAGATGAAAAAAAATATATTTGTAGGATTTAATGTTTCTTGCATAGGAGATGAAAGGAATTATTCATATATTCCATCAAGAGATGGAAATACATTAAGTGATGTAATTGCAAAACATGTTCTTAAATGGACTAAGTCTGATTATAAAAAGTATTCTTGGCTTGACAGAGGTAGTGATGAGAGACAATATTGTTCTCCAGGAATAGACTTGCCTATAGCTTCAATTTTAAGAACTAAGTTTGGAGAATATCCAGAATATCATACTTCCTTAGATGATCTCGATAATGTTGTTACACCAAGAGGATTAGAGGGAGGTTTCCTGGCTTTAAAAAGAGTTATTGAAATAATTGAAAGAAACTTTAAATATAAAATAAAAGTTTTATGTGAACCTCAAATGGGAAAAAGGGGATTGTATCCAACCTTATCAACAAAAAGTATAAATAAAGATATTAATCTAATGATGGATTTCATTAGTTATTGTGATGGGAAGAATACAGTTTTAGATATTGCTGAGAAATTAAATGTTCCATGTTGGGATTTATATGCATTAATTGATTCGCTTATTTCTCAAAAATTATTAAAAATTATTGAATAGAAACCAGAAAATTAAACAATTAATAATTTTAATTTTGTTATTCTTATGAGAAATTAAATTAATTACTATTTGAAATCATTGAAGGATTTCAAAAATAAATTTTTAATTAGGGAGAGAAAAATATCTTTATTCTCTCTAAAGTTTTATTTAGAGCATATAATTCCTTTCAAAAGTAAATCTAGAGATTCTTCATAGTCAGTTAGTTCAAACAATAAAGGTTTTAATTCTAGATTCTTTAGCAAAATTAATAAATTAAATTAAGCCATCTAAATCAGTTACTAATTCCTCTATCCCAGCACCACTTTTGACTAAATTAATATTTTTTTATTTAAAAAACTTTTTATAGGGTTGGAGTCCTTCAATTGATCAAAGAAGTTGTTTGCGGAAATATTATCTGCATTTTTACCAAGTAAAGATGCATAGTAATTATTTGATTCATCAATTTTATCTCGAACAAATAATGATAATGCTGATGATAATTCAAGATTAATATCATTTTTTACCTGCGATTTTGTAATATTTGTAAAAAGTGAATCTGCATATTTCATAGTAAAATCACTTCCTTCTGGTGAAAAAGTAGCACATATGATTTCTGATTTTTTAAATTCTGAGTTTATTTCAAGAATATCTTTGAATGTAGAAAAATGTGATGCTTCAGCTTTTTGAAATCTATTAGTCCATTCTGAAGCAAATTCATAAACTAATTTTGGGGTATTTAAAAAAGGCTTCCTGAAATATTAATATTCATCTTTTTTCCATCCTGCCACTATATTTAAAGCAAATCTATTATTAAACTCGAAATTCAATCTAGAAGAAACATGTCCAACTAATTCTGGTTCATATGCAAAAGAAGAAATTGTACCAAATATCTTAATAAATTTTGTCTTAGATAACAAATAAGAAGAAAGAGAAATTGACTCAATAGAGTCCCAGCTATGTCTCTTTCACCTTAATAACCTTTCTATCTGCAAATTGGTACAAATGCGAATTTATAATCTGAGCTAATTTTAGATTCAACATAGTTTAGTTTTTGGCTAATCAATGAAAATGAAGGAAACCATTTCGGGGATTTAGTCATGACTAAACCTCCTGTAACATTCATTCCAAATAATCCGTATTTCATTTTTTATGATTATTCCTAAAAATAAATGGTTGTGAAGTTAAATATCTATCACTAATAGTCATTATAATTTTTGATAAGAAATTTATGTTTAATAAAAATTGATAATTCCTTATTAGAGGCCAAGAATAATATATTTCTAAGAATTTATGTTGCTGAAAATCGAATCAATTCCTATTCATGTAATTATTGGTTTTTAAGAGAAATTTGTTTTGAGTCTACTATCAAAATGTCTACTGTATTATTTAAAAGACCATTAATAGCATCATCCACTGAACAAATGATTGGCTCTTCATGAGCATTAAATGATGTATTTATTAAAGCATATTCACCTGAAATCTCTTCCCACTTCGTTAGCAAATTCCATAAAAATGGATCCTCCTCTTTATATATAACTTGAGGTCTTGCAGTTTTATCAATGTGCGTAACGGCAGGGCATCTCTCACAGAAGTCATCATTTGCATCTAGGGTTGCGGTCATGTAATTTAATGTAATATCATTTTCATCGAAATTTTTGAAACTTTTTTTTGCTTGTTGATTAGTCATTACTGGAGCAAATGGCATAAACTCAGTTCTTTCCATTCGTTGGTTTAACCAATCATTGGCAGAACGATCGGATGTTTTGTAAATTATGCTTCTGTGACAAAGAGCTCTAGGGCCAAATTCCATTTTGCCTCTAACTAATCCAATTACCTTATTCTGTTTAAGGTGGTATAAAATCGTTTCTATAGGATTATTTAATTCAATTATTTTATATTTATTATTTAAATTCTCACTAATAACTGGTTTAGGTCCTAAATAAACATTTTTTAAAGGTTTTATTTTGATTTTTTCTTGATGTTGTGCAATCGCTGCTGCACCTAGGCATAAACCTCCATCATTCATTTGAGGTTGTACAAAAGATTGTCCTACAAGCTCTATATCTTTAATTTTTTGGTTTGCTTTGACATTCGCAAAAATACCTCCTGCCATCATTATCGGCATTCCTTCAAGATTGTTGGTCTTGTATATATAGGTTATTAGTTTAACGAGTAGATTCTCTAAATGTAATTGTGCAGCAGCAGCAATATCTGCTTTGGAAAACTTAGAAATTTCACTTTTTAATTCATCACTATAGTTTGTGTAAAAAGGTTTGTAAAAGTTAGATAAATTAGCTTTTATTGCTCCATTTTCAAATTCTATCATTTTTCTCATGATTTCTATTGCATTTTTAGGGTTGCCACTAGCAGCAAGACCTGTTACTTTTCCTTCATGTCGACATGGCTTGAAACCTAATAGTCCAGTTATACGTCCATAAAAGAACCCTAAAGAATCTGATGATGTATTTGAATATAACTTTTTTAAAGGTTTTTGTTCTCTTCTGTCAAAAAGCCAAACTGTAGTTGATTCGAAATCACCTCGACCATCAGCAACTATAACAACCCCCTTATCAAAATTGCTTAATAAGCAAGCACTATATGCATGAGCTTCGTGATGATAGCAATAAAAAGTATTTTTTAATAAAGAGTTTTTTAAATTAGTTTTAGCCCATTCCTGAAATTTATTTTTAGTAATTGCATCTCTCTCTATCTCAACTTTAATTCGCTCTTGAAAGAAATCATATGATTGTTTGCTTTTTATAATTAAATCTGAAGCTCTCTTTGTATACAGAGATAATAATGATTGATCGAAACCATTTGCCCATGAATAAGCAATATTATCAAGTTCTTCTAAATTTAAATTATTTTCTAAAAGAATATAATTAATTGATTTTTCAGGAAAAGCATTATCCATTTTAATCCTGCTAAACCTTTCTTCACTAACAGCTGAAATCAAAACACCATCTTTAAAAAGGCATGCTGAAGCAGTATCACCATTACATATACCAAGAGTCTTCATAACTTATTGATATTTTTATATCCCATAACTATACAATAGTAATATAATCCTGATCTAAATAAAGTTGATCATCAGTTTAAATTCTTTATATTAAAATTTTGTTCAAATTTTAAAAGTAATGATTTATTATTAAACAAGATTAATTTTTCGTTTATGCATTGATATAATTATTTTTGTGTGAATTTAATTTAAAGTTGAGCATGAATATAAAAACTTTAATAATTGAAATTACCAATAGAAGTAAAAAATCAATTAAATATAGAGATTTAATACTATATTTAAAAAAAATATATCCAGATAATATCGTTATTAAAACAGGAAGTTTTAATACTTTGAGAATCATTAAATATTTAAATATATCGAGCTTTGTAGATTTTTTAAAACTAATTTTTTTCATATTAAATAAAATAATTAGTTTAAAAAGTATTATTAATTGTAAAAATGAATATTATCGTACTCTCAGAAATTGTATCGTTGACCAAATAGAAAGAGAAACAGGTTATTTAACTACAAAACCTAATTCTGAAAAATATATATATAAAAATTTTATAGATTTTCTTTTAAAAGGAATTAAATTGCAAGTTACCTTATCTATTATTGAGTTGATTATAAAAGAGAAGGGAATTGAAGCTATATTTATAGACCAATTAGATGGATTCCCATATTCTGGAATAACGGCGCTTGCAATAATTAAAAATATATATATTGGGACTTCTGAAGCGAATCAAAAAAAGATATTTCTTAGAAAAGGTTTTTTATATGAATGGCTTCCATTAGAAAAAGATTTACAAGATATTTATCGTTTAAATCTTAAATCAAGAAATGAGAGACTTGAGAATTATAAAAGAGCATATTTATCTGACAAAGAGAATAGTTTGTCGCCTTTTGATGTAAAAAAATTTATTTCAAATGAAATTCTTATTAATAAATATAAATTTGATAAAAATAAAAAAAATGCAGTTGTTCTTTTGCATCATTTTACTGATCAATCAAGAATGAGACTTCAATATACTTGGTATGAATCTTTTTTAGATTGGTTTTTAGAAACTATAGAATACTGTTCTTTGAATAAAAATATAAATTGGTTTTTTAAGCCTCATCCTATTGAGAAGTATTACCCAATAGATATTCATATTCAGAAGTCGATTTTAGATAAAATTAAGAATAATAATTTCTTATACATAAATCCTGAAAATAATTTATCGCATGAAGATTTAGCTCAATTTGCTTCTGTTCTAGTCACTTGCAATGGAACTTGTAAGATAGAATATCCAACTTTATTTAATATTCCTGTAATCTCATGTATTTCAGATTATTTAGTTTATGATTCATCCATTTACTCGCATACGGCTAAAACCAATTCAGAATATAAAAAACTTATTCTTAATGCTCATAAACTTACTTTGTCTTCAAAGGATATTGACTTATATAAAGTTGGATTTCTTGCTTACAAAAATGTTCTTGAAGCTTCTATCAATGATCAATTTGAATTAAAGGAATTGATTGATAAAAAAGGTAATAAAGTTTTTAGGAATTTCTGAAAATAAATTTTTTAAAATTATAAAAATATAATAAATTTGAATACTCGATGTTTAAGTTAATATTATGACTAGTCTAGCTAATCTCATGAAAATATAATATTTATAAAACCTTAGAATTGAAAAATCATCTTATGAATAAGAATACACTAATTCCCTGTTAATTAAAGTAAGAAGATCTAAGTCTCAAGATAAGTTTTTACAAAATAATTGATAATAATAATATTTTAGATTGAGAAAATACCTATAAGATTTCTTGCAAAAGTCTTTGATATTATTTTTAATTCTAAGATAATTTTATTGATATATTTCGTTTATTCCTATTACCTTAGTTTATTCATGTTTTTATTTATTTAGAAATCAAAGAAATATTAAATTAAAATCTTATTAATAACTACTGATTATTAAAATAAGTTAGCAACTAAAAGTTAAATTTAAAATAATGCTTATTTTTGAAGAAATAGATCAAAATTCAAAGAACCATATTAAAGCAACTTTTGAAATTCTAGTTAATAGAAAATTTAATATTAGTAATATTGAAAATACTTCTTATGAAGAGCATTTATATTTTGTAAAAAATAATCCCTATAGAAAATGGTATTTAATAAAGAATAAGTCTAATTATATTGGAACATTGTATATCTCAAATAATAATATTATTGGTATTAATATTTTAAATAGTAATGAGATGTTTTTAAGGAATATTTATAATTTTGCTATAAGATCTCATAAACCTTTACCAGAAATAAAATCGGTAAGGACAAAATACTTTTGTATAAATGTAAATCCGGATAATAAAACTTTAATAGATTTTTTAGAGTCTACTGGGGCTTTGCATATTCAAAATACATATAGAATTTATTAATTTAAATTTCTTAAATATTTCCATGACAATTAAAACTCCTTATATCTTTATTTATTAATGTATACTTTCTTTATCAAGAATTTGATTTATGTTTGAGATTAAAGGGAGAAGTATAGGATCTAATTACCAGCCATATACAATAGCAGAATTATCTGCAAATCATAATGGATCTTTAGAGATTGCTAAAAAGACAATATTAGCAGCAAAGAATTGCGGTGTTGATGCAGTTAAGTTACAAACTTATAACGCATCCTCAATGACCATAGATTCTGATAAAGAGGATTTTTTAATTAAAGGTGGTTTGTGGGATGGCTATAAACTATATGATCTTTATGAAGAAGCGAGTACCCCATATGATTGGCATTTGCATCTTTTTGAATATGCAGAAAAAATTGGGATAACTTTATTTTCCACCCCTTTTGATGAAAATGCAGTTGATCTTTTGGAGTCTTTAAATACTCCTGCTTACAAGATAGCTTCTTTCGAGTTAACAGATCTTTCACTAATAAGTTATGCTGCTTCTAAAAGAAAACCATTACTTATATCGACAGGAATGGGATCTGAAAATGAAATATTTGAAGCTATTGAATCAGCAAGATCATCAGGTTGCGAAGATATCCTTATTTTTCATTGTATAAGTAGCTATCCTGCACCTACTGAACAATCAAACTTAAAAATGATTAATAAATTAAGGAAAACATTTGATGTTGAAGTAGGACTTTCAGATCATACTTTAGATAATGTTAGCTCTCTAGCAGCAATATCTTTGGGTGCAGTAGCAATTGAAAAGCACTTCATTTTAGATAGAAATATAGTTGGTCCGGATAGCGAATTCTCTGTCGAACCAAATGAGTTTAGAAAATTAGTTGAAGAAACAAAAAAAGTATGGCTAGCTTTAGGTAAAGATACTTTTGAAAGAGCAGAAGTTGAAGCTAAAAGTATGGTATTTAGGAGATCATTATATTTTGTAAATGATCTTAAGTCAGGTGATATTATTTCTGAAAATGATGTAAGAAAAATAAGACCAGGATTTGGATTGCCTCCTAAATTCTTAAAAGAAATAATTGGCAAGAAAGTCTCAAAAGATATCAGTAGAGGTGAAAGAGTGGATTGGCATAAGATTTTATTATAAAAGCAATAATGATATATTTTGTAAGCTTTATATTCAGAAATTAATTCAACCTTTGGAAACCAGAAATACATACTGGTGACTCTAAGAGATCTTCTATACTTAAGTAGCCATTTTCACATTTAGCAATTTTTGTAAAAACATTATCGAGAAGTTCGAAATAATTATTTATTAGTTCCTCTTTGTGGGAAATAGATGCATAAAAAAGATTACTTGCTAAGATTTTTTTCTTAAGCATTTCTTGTGTAATAAGAGTTTTGTAAGATAGAGAATTTGAACTCTTAAAATTAAATCCTGCCAAAGCAGGTATGCCACTTTGTATTATTTCTATCTTATGTGTATTTGCTAAAGTCCCCCATCCATTTTTAATTTTTAACCCAATTTGAGTGATTTTTTCCCAGCTTTTCTCTTTCTTCATGATTTCTAAAGTCTTTAAAGCAGCAGTAGGACCAATCCTTTCTGTCCAGAAAGTACTACTAATAAAACTATCTTGGGCGGCTTCCATAACATTCTCCTTACCTATAATTGCTGTTATTGCATAACCATTTCCCAAAGACTTTCCAAAAATAGCTATATCTGGATTAACTCCGTATTTCTTATGAATACCTCCATATGTTTCGCGAAAACCAGATGTGCACTCATCAAATATTAGAACTATTCCTTTTTCTGAACATAATTTTCTTATGCTTTCAAGAAATTTTTTATTAGGGGGTTCTGACCTCTCTACCTCCATTTTTATAGCAGCTAATTCATTATTATTTATAATCTTTTTTATTGCTTTTAAATCGTTATATTGAAAGGGTAAAACACTGCCTTTTAATCCTGATGGAACCCCAACTGGATTTAAACCAGCTAGTAAATGTTCGTCAAGATTACTAGAATTATCTAAGTTTGAGGCAAGATACCAATCGTGCCAGCCATGATATCCACATATAGCTACTTTGTCTTTACCTGTTGATGCTCTAGCAATCCTTATAGCTATAGAATTTGCTTCACCTCCTGTTCTGGCTAATTTAACCATATCTGCCCAAGGATGAATTTCTATTAGCTTTTCTGCTAATTTCACCTCCTCTGGACAATTAAATGTAGACATATTTCCTGCTGAGACTGTCTTTATAACTGCTTCATCTACATCTTTATTTCCGTAGCCAAGGATATTTGTTCCAATTCCCATGATACTCATATCAGTATATTCATTACCATCAAGATCCCAAATTTTACATCCTTTTGCTGAAGAGAAATATGCAGGCCACTTTTCAGGAAGGAACATATCTGCACGCTTTGATAGGAGCATATTGCCTCCTGGGATAATATTTTTCGCTCTTTTCCAGAGTTTGGTACCTTTGTTCAAAAATTCCCCCTCATTTCTTTTTAAGTGCTGATTTAGTGCAAATATTTCTGGCGATTTTTTAAATAAATTTACCAAATCTAAAAAAGTAATAAAATAGTCATTTGGGAATTGTTTTATTATTGAATTAATTACTTTTAGATCTTCAGGCTCATCAATTGTTAATCTCAAAGATGAATAATCATATTCGTTTTTGAAAGAATATTTTGTATGAGTTTTACTTTGAATTAGCCATGGTGTGACATGCTCTCTCATCTGTTTGTCTTCACAATTTAAGAAAGCATCTTTAAGTGATTTTTTTGGAAATATTTCTACATCAAGACCATCTGGAAAAGTAACTTCCATTGTGTTACTCAGATAGTCAACATTATTCTCTTTAAATAGTCTTATCATTTTGGTGATAACTTCTGGATCAACGAATGGACAATCAGCGGTAATTCTTATGATAGTTTCGCTTTTTAACTCTAAAGAAGCATAATAAAATCTAGACAATACATTATCTGTACTACCTCGATAAATTTTTTCACCTAATTTTTTAACTAGATCTTCGATTGCGTTATCTTCATCCCTTATTGTAGTTGCAACTATTATTTCCTTAATACTGTCAATTCTTTTAAGCCTTTTTATTATAAATTCAAGAGCAGGAGTTCCATTTAAATTTTTAAGAACTTTGCCAGGAAATCTTGTAGAACCCATTCTTGCTTGAATTATTGCTGCTACCATATGAAATTCCTATATTATTCGAAAAATTATCATAACTATAAAAAAGTTTTTGAGAAATTGATGATAAATTTTATGTCTTTTTAAAAAAATCAAACATTTGGCCAATACCTTGGATCAATTTCACTAGATTTATCCCAATTGAAAATAAGACTTTCATCTAGATAATTCTTATTATTTTTTTTTATTGAATTTAATACTTCTAATATTCTTTCTAATTCATTATTAGCTGTGATTCCTACTAAAACTGCTTCAACTTTTTTACAACTAAAAGCGAAGCCCAATGCTAACTCAAGAATAGTTAATTCTTTATCTTTAAGCATATCATAAGTTTTTTGATGGTGATTTTTAAATTGATTTGAAAAAAATTTTGGCCAGCTTTTTGGTTCTTGAAGAATGATTCCTTGTAAAAAAATACTTCTTAAATGAATTTTCTTGCCAAGCGAATGTAATTTATCAATAATCCTATTCCTTAAAAATCTTTGATCATAAATAGATAGAGGCAGTTGTATTAAATCAAATTTTTCAAGAGGAATTTCCTTAATATCTTTTTCATCATATATTGATATACCAATTCTTTTGATAATAGAATTTTCTTTTAAATTTTCTAGCCACTCAATTAACAAATGACTATCTTCTCTCAAAACATCATTTTTATTATGAATAAGAAAACCATCAAATTCAGATACCCCTAAATTCTGAAAACTTTTTTCTAAGTTTGCATCCCACTTTTTTTTAATATCTTTATCCCATTTGATTTTTGAATTATCTGAGAATTTATTGATGATTTTGAAATTTTTTTTCCTTAAATTTGTTATGCCTAATCGATGCTCTGCATCACCATAATTTTGAGCTGTATCTAAATATTTAATTTTATTTGATTCAGCATTGGAAATTATTTTAGAAATTTCTAATTGTTTAACTTGACCTTTTTTATTAGTAATACCATAGTTAGAACCAAATTGAGCGGTTCCTAAACATAATTCTGGGTTCATAATAGATATTTAGATAATTTAACCCTATAAACTGATGATATTTTAATTTATAAAACAAGATATTATCGAGGAATAAAATCTTTATCAACATGTTTTAAAATTAGTTCTTTAATTTGATTTACAGATAGAAAATTATCATTAGTACTGGAATTATAGGAGAATCCTTTTTTTACTTCATTAAAACTAATTTTGCTAGATTTATATTTCTCTAAAAGACAGCCATCTGCTGGGAGTATTGCATATTTATTCTTCAAGTCAATCGTATTAAAACTATCTGCACTTGTAATCATTTCTTCGTGAATTTTTTCACCATCTCTGATACCTATGATTTTATGCTTGCAACTAGGCCCAATTGCTTCAGCTACATCTTTTATTTTATAACTAGCTAATTTGGGAACAAAAATTTCGCCGCCTAAAGCATCATCGAAAACTGTAATTACAAAATTCACAGCCTCATCTATAGAAATGTTGAATCTAGTCATATTAATATCAGTAATTGGGATTTCACCTTGTTTTGATTTTTCAAGAAATAAAGGTATAACAGAACCTCTAGAACCTAATACATTTCCATACCTAACCACTGAAAATTTAATATCTTTAGAACCTAAAATATTATTTGCAGCAATTATTAGTTTATCAGCACATAATTTAGTGGCTCCATATAGGTTTATCGGTGCTGCAGCTTTATCCGTGCTTAAGGAAATTACTTGTTTTACTTCATTATCTAAACATGCTTGAACTATATTTTCAGTACCTAAGACATTAGTTCTAATAAATTCAATTGGATTATATTCTGCAGCAGGGACTTGTTTTAAAGCAGCAGCATGAATAACAGTATCAATTCCATTAAGAGCAATTGAAAATCTTTTGAAATCTCTAATGTCCCCTAAAAAAAATCTTAATTGTGGAAACTTATCTAAAGGGAAATCATTCATCATCTCCCATTGTTTATATTCGTCTCGGCTATAAATTACAATTCTGGGAATATTTGGAAATTTATTAATAATTTTTTTTAAAAAAGCTTTGCCAAAGGTACCTGTGCCTCCAGTAATAAGAATACCTTTGCAAGATTGTATATTCATAATTTCTCAAATTATAGATCTATAATTATCTATGATTTTAGTATATTGAGTGTTTGAAGAGTAAAAAATAGCTCAATTCATGCTCTTTTATTAACTAGATTAAGAAATTATTAATGATATGGGATTCTTTGCTAAAAATAAAAAAATTTTCTTTTAAATCTTAAATATTAAATAATAAATATCAAATAATAAATATCCTATTGATTTTGATTGTGTATTTAGATCTGCCTTTAATATCAATTTGTTTATAATTAAGATAAATAATTTATTTTGATGAAAAGAAATAATTTAGGAGTATATAAAACCCTATTTTTAGTTTTTAAAAATTTAAATCATACTAGAAAAAAACAAATATTTATTTTTTTCATATTTATATCTTTTTCAGCTTTTATTGAGACGTTGAGTTTAGCATCAGCGATACCTTTCTTTAATTTTTTAATTAATCCAAATGCAAACCATTTTGAAAATAATTTTATCGAGACTATACTCCGGTTTTTTAATATCTATTATCCTGAAAATCTAATTTTATCTGTATCTATTCTATTGGCTATCTCTACATTAATTGCTTCCTCTACAAAAATCTTAAGTCTTTGGTTCGGTTCAAGATTATCAGGATCCATTGGCGTTGACTTAAGTTCAGAATGCTTTAAAAGATATCTTTTTAGAAATTATGAAGAACATTTAATTAGTAATAGCAGTCAATTATTATCTACTAATACTACATTTGTGAATAGGACAGTTGAATTACTTGCAATATCTACAAGATTTTTTATTTCAATTATTTCAGGAATATTTATTTCAATTTTTCTTTTTATATACAATCCAACTATAGCTTTTTCCTCAGTACTAATTTTCTCTTTGATATATTTTCTATTAGGGAGTTTCCTCAGAACAAAATTAACAAAAAATAGTAGAACTATTGCTCATAGCGGACAAGATCAGATAAAACTTATGCAAGAGTCTGTAGGAGGTATAAGGGAAATTATTCTTGATAATAGTTTCTTAAAATATTTATCAATTTTTGTGAGTTTGGATAAAGAAATAAGATTAAGTATTGCAAACAATGAATTTATCAACTTATTCCCTAGATATGCAATTGAAGGTATTTTTATAATCTTACTTTGCTTTGTATCAATTTCTTTGAGTATAAATAGCAATAATCTTTTAGAGGTTTTTTCTGTCTTAGGGATATTTGCAATAGGAGCACAAAAATTATTACCTTCGATGCAGCAATGTTATTCAAGTTGGTCATATTTGAGAGGTAATATAGCTTCTATTTCTAATGTTTTATCTATGATTCAAGTACCCTTAAAAAAATCTAATAAAACCTATAAATCAGATAAACTTTTATTTGAAAATAAAATAAATTTTAAAAATATTAAATATTGTTATAAATCTACTTCAAAAACTATATTAAGAAAAGTCGATTTAGAAATTCAAAAAGGGGAAAGAATTGGCTTGGTTGGAAAAACAGGTTCAGGGAAAAGTACTTTGATTGATTTATTAATTGGATTACTTTATCCAACTAACGGAACAATTGAAATTGATGGGGTTGATATTTTTGATGAAAAATATCCAGATAGAATTATTGAGTGGCGAAAACAAATCTCACATGTTCCTCAAAATATATTTCTTACAGATGCAACAATTGCAGAGAATATTGCTTTTGGAATTGACTTAAAAAATATTGATTTAAAAAAAATCAGACGTGTTGCAAAAGCAGCTTCTATTGATGATTTTATTTCTAATACAAATAATATGTATAAAAGCTTAGTTGGAGAAAATGGAGTCCAGCTTAGTGGTGGACAAAGACAGAGAATAGCAATCGCAAGAGCACTATACAAAGATGCAAAAATAATAGTATTTGACGAAGCTACAAGTTCTCTTGATATTAAAACAGAAGAAAAAATTATGGATACAATCTATAATCTAAAAAGGGATATTACTATTTTTATAATTACTCATAGAGAAAGTACTATTTCTAAGTGTGATAAAGTTTTTGAACTTAATGATGGCATTATTAGTCAAAGATCTATAAATTCCAACAGATAAATGAAAAATAAAGATAAATTAAATGATAAATATATTCCTTATGGAAAGCACAACATAAATGAAGACGATATCACTAGCGTAATTAAAGTGCTAAAAAGTAATAACCTTACTCAAGGAGAAACTGTTCCTTTATTTGAGAGAAGTGTTAGTTTAACTGTTAAATCAAAATATGCAGTGGCTGTAAATAGTGCAACCAGTGCTCTTCATATCGCTTGCTCTGCATTAGGTCTTAAAAATGGTGATTATCTATGGACTTCACCAATAACTTTTGTAGCTTCAGCCAACTGTGGAATCTATTGTGGAGCAAAAGTTGATTTTGTAGATATTGATCCATTAACGGGATTAATTAGTGTAGACAAATTAAGAATAAAACTTATTGAAGCTCAAAAGAATGGCAATCTCCCCAAAGTAGTTGTGCCTGTACACTTAGCTGGTAATCCATGCAATATGAAAGAGATATGGGAATTATCGCAAACTTTCGGATTTAAGATTATTGAAGATGCTAGTCATGCAATTGGATCTACATATCATAGCAATCCAATTGGAAGCTGCCAATTTAGCGATATTACAGTTTTTAGTTTTCATCCTGTAAAAATAATAACTTCTGGAGAAGGTGGTATTGCAACCACAAATCAAGAATCCTTATTTAGGAGGATGAGTTTACTGAGAAGTCATGGAATTACAAAAGATGAAAGATTTTTTATTAGTAAAATTCATGATAAATGGCATTATGAGCAGCAAAATCTAGGATTCAATTATCGAATGAGTGATATTCATGCAGCTTTAGGATTAAGCCAGATTAAACGCCTGGATGAAATTGTTAAAGAAAGGAACAGATTGATTGCGCGATATAAAAAAAAGTCAGGTAAGTTACCATTAACCTTCTTAGCAAATACAAAAGATACGTATTCTTCTGTGCATTTAGCTATTATTAGATTTAATAATAAAGATAATAATTTTCATCGTAAGATTTTTAACTATTTTCATAAAGCCTCTATAGGTGTTCAAATTCATTATATACCGGTGCATTTGCAACCATATTATCAAAATCTTGGTTTTAAAAAAGGAGATTTTCCTGCTGCTGAGCTATACTCCCAAAATGCACTAAGCTTACCACTTTATGTAGGTTTAAGTAATAAAGATCAAGATAGAGTTATTCAATTACTTAAAAAGTTTTTTGATTAAAACATTTTAAATATTCTAAAAGTTATTCTTTTTTGGAAGTATTAAATAATAAATTACTATCATTAGATGATAAAAATATAAATAAAAAAATAATTATTGGATGAGTAAGTATTTCTTGTGAACCTGCAATTATAAAAATATAAATTAAAATGATAGATAATATTTTAAAATCAGATCGTGAAATTTTTGTTGTTACTGAATTTTTAAAGTTAATTATTATTAATCTAAGATAGGTAAACAATGCAAAACAACCAACAATTAAACCATAATAATAAACGTAATTGAGTTGAGAAATTTCTGTTTTATCAAATAAACCTTTATAAGAATTATAAATGGGACCATTAATGCCAATTCCAAATAATTTTCTTGTAAAAGAAATATTTTCAAGAAAATAATCAATGTAACCGAATCTGATACTAAATCCATTATGGTTATAACTATTTAATTTAAGAAGATTAAATAATTCTTTGAGGAATTCTGAATATGAAAAGAAAATCACAAATGATATAAAAACAAGGAAAACTTTTGTATTCCTTTTAGATATGAATTTTTTAAAATTAATTTTATTTAAAATGTATATAAATGCTGCTGCTGTAACAATAATTGTCCCAGTTCTTGTTCCACTTAGGGCTATGCCTGCATAAGATATAGAGAAATATAGATATTTATTTTTGTATAAATAATATATAGCTGGAATTGTAAATAATAATATGATATTAGTTGAAAAAGTACCAGAAATAGAAGGACTTATATTGTCTAAATAATGAAAAGTAAAATAAAAAGCTTTTGTTGATAAATATGTAAAATCAGCTAAATTTAATTTTATGGCAATATTTATAATCGCATGCATTAATGAACTTACAAATAATGGTCTTATAATAATTTCAATATTTTTATAATTATTGAAGGTATATATACCGATAAATAATAAAATAAAATTTCTAATAATTTGTGTATAGCCTTCTAATCCAAAATATTGATATATAAAAATATCATTTATGGAGGTAATAATTAAAGGAAATAAAAACAAAGAAAGAATAATAAAAATTTGACTCAAATTAATTTTTGAAAAAAATTCTTCATTATTTTCTTTGAATTTAAAATATACTAAATTTAAAGTAATAAAAGTAATGA
>MDTG01141250.1_pt1 | contig 23254 bp, 22 predicted proteins | sample 811421 | NCBI WGS metagenome assembly MDTG01 (sample SAMN05326645, study PRJNA326480) | marine metagenome | isolation source: seawater | place: Pacific Ocean: South East | collected 2011
GCTTCCTAGCGGAACCTCTTTTGGGGGAGGGCTCGTGGGTTATTTCGGGTACGACACTGTTCGTTATGCCGAGCCAATTATCGGTAAAGCTCGAGGAAAAGATGACCTAGCTACCCCCGACATTTTGCTCATGGTGTCTGAGGAGGTGATTGTTTTCGATAACCTAAAGGGAACAATTTCTTTTGTTATTAATGCGGACCCAAATAATGAAGGATCGTTCAAAAAAGCACGCGACCGAATAGACTCTTTGCAAAATGAACTAAAATCGCCGCTTCAGTTACCAGTGCTTGATCCAAGTTCTACAAAAAGACCGATCAATTTTTCTCATCATTTTACAAAAGAAAATTTCGAAACTTCGGTTAACACTATAAAGGATTACATCGACGCAGGCGATGTAATGCAAGTTGTGATTTCTCAACGGATGTCTGCATCTTTTGATGGTGACCCATTGAATGTGTACAGGGCCCTTCGTTACCTTAACCCCTCTCCATATATGGTATATTTTGACCTCGGTGATCATCACATAGTAAGTTCTTCTCCTGAAATTTTGGCTCGAGTTGAGGACAAGAAAATCACTGTAAGACCTTTAGCGGGGACTCGTAAACGAGGCTCAACTGAAGATAAGGATCAGGCTCTTGAACAAGAATTATTGAATGATACGAAAGAATTAGCAGAGCATTTGATGCTTATTGATCTGAGTCGTAATGACTCGGGCCGAGTGTCCAAGGTAGGCACGGTTAATGTCGCACGACAGATGTTTATTGAACGATACTCGCATGTTATGCACATAGCATCTATCGTAGAGAGTGAGCTGAGTGAGGATAAGTCTGCACTGGATGTTTTACGTTCAACCTTGCCTGTCGGCACTTTGAGCGGTGCACCAAAGGTGCGGGCAATGGAAATCATTGACCAGCTTGAGCCAGAGAAGCGGGGAGTCTATGGGGGCGCTATGGGGTATCTTGGGTGGAACGACAATATGGATATGGCTATCGCTATTCGTACCGCCCTCATCAAAGACGGACGGCTCAATGTTCAGGCTGGCGCGGGGATAGTCGCTGACTCCGTTGCTAACTTAGAATGGGAGGAAACTCTCAATAAAGCTCAGGCTATTGTGCGTGCGGTGGAATTAGCGGTTACAGGATTTAAAATATAGAATTTGCTCGTAATTCATGCACTGCTCATGCCTTTATAGGCTTCAAGAGCTCGTGTACGCGTTTCTTTTAAGTCGAGAATGGCAAGCGGATATTGAACTCCTAGTTTTACTCCAGCGCGCAAGAGCTCCCCTTCTGGTGCGTTGCTCGGATCGTGGATGTATTTATTGGGAACTGACGCCAATTCAGGGAGAAACTTCTTAATATAGGTTCCGTTTGGATCAAATTTTTGTGATTGAGTCACCGGATTGAATATTCTAAAGTAAGGAGCAGCATCCGCACCGGTTCCGGCAACCCACTGCCAGCTGCATGAATTACTCGCTAAGTCTGCGTCTAAAAGACAGTCCCAAAACCAACGAGCTCCTTGGATCCAATGGAGCATAAGGTTTTTAGTCAAAAAAGAAGCAACGATCATTCGGACTCGATTGTGCATATACCCAGTCGCCCAGAGCTCCCTCATCCCGGCATCTACAATAGGGTATCCGGTTTTTCCTTCTTGCCAGAGCTTGAGCGCTTTCTCATCCCTTCTCCAAGGAAATTTTGTGAAATTTGTTTTGAAATTCTGGTTTGTTATTGTGGGGAAGTAGTACAGTAGTGAGTAAGAAAACTCCCGCCATATTAATTCTCTAATAAAATGTTCAGCCTCAGATTTATCTATTTGCGTTGACCTTGAGGCTTTTACCACATGCCAGGTCACAAAATTAGGCGAAATCTCACCAAATTTAAGGTGTGGTGAGAGTCGCGAGACGCTTGATCTTTCCGGAATGTTTCGACCTTCTTGATATTTATGAATGCCATGTGTAAGAAATTTATCGAGCTTAGCATGAGCGCTTGTCTCGCCAGGAACCCAGTCCTTTCCAATTGATTCAGCCCAATCTTGCTCTGGTAAAAGTTTGAGAGCAGATATCTTGTCTTTCGGCATTGGGCACTCGATTAACTTATTAATCGAAGGAACGCTGAGCGGCTCGTTTGCAGATGGCTGAGTTGATAATCCATTTTTGTAGAACGGGGTAAAAACCTTGTAGGGAGTGTCATCTTTTTTCAAGGTGGTCCAAGGCTCCCAGAGGAGGCAGCCTTTGTGACTCTCTACCGATGATCCAAGATTGGTGAGAGTTGTTTTAATCTTTTTATCGCGAGCTATTTGCCATGGTTCATAACAACGATTCCAATGCACGCTCTTTGCGTCAGTCTGTTTCAGCATCCTTGTTAAAATTTTTTCAGGGTCTCCTCGCTCGATCCAAAGATTACCATTTAGACTGTTGTCTAGAGAGATGAGTGAGTGATGAAGCCACCAGCGGCTTGCAGCGCCCAGACGCCATTCTTTTGGGGTCTCGTCATCAAGAATGAACAGCGGTATCGTATCACCATTTAAAATCGCCGCCGATAGAGCTGGGTTGTCTTTGAGCCTCAAGTCTTGACGAAACCAAAAGATTGTCGTTCCCTTCATTTGTACGGCCTTTCAATTATTTTGCTACTTCTAGCAGCCCTGCTAAGATAACGTCTTTCAGGAATTTACGGATTCGTACCACAGGTAATTCAATGTTTGTCCTGCTATCATCCGCGAGTGAGAGTTTACGAAATTTAGCACAAACTTTGCACTAAGGAGGGTCTTACTTGTTATTAATGATTGATAACTATGATTCGTTTACCTACAACATCGTTCAGTACTTGTCTGAGTTGGGTGCTGATGTTTTAGTTGTCAGAAACGATGCTGTTGGTGTTTCAGAGATAATTGATATGGATCCTCAAGCTATTGTAATTTCGCCGGGGCCGTGTACACCGAATGAAGCAGGAATATCTTTGGAGGTAATTCACGCTTTTGCTGGCAAAATCCCCATGCTCGGAATCTGTCTTGGGCATCAGAGTATTGGTCAGGCCTACGGCGGAGACATTGTTCGGGCCGACAAGGTGATGCATGGTAAGTTGTCAAAGATTTATCATAATGGAGAAGGAGTGTTTGCTGGACTCGCTAATCCTTTTACTGCGACCAGATACCATTCTTTAGTTATTGATAAAAATTCTTGCCCTGATTGCTTTGAGATTTCTGCGTGGACTGAGAATGAGAATAAAGAAGTGGAGGAAATTATGGGGGTGCGTCATCGTAAAAACTTAGTTGAGGGTGTTCAGTTCCATCCTGAGTCGATTTCAAGCGAGTATGGTTTTGAACTATTGCAGAACTTTCTTGATTATGGATCTTAAAAAGGAAAGCTAGAAAATTTCGGTACTAAATAATGAAAATTAATGAAGCGCTTAAAAAAGTTATCGCATCGCAAAATCTCAGTGATGCGGAGATGCTGTCAGTCATGCGAGATGTAATGAGTGGACGAACCACTGATGCTCAGAACGCAGGTTTTCTTGTCGGAATGCAAATTAAGGGGCCTGATGTGGTTGAGATTACCGCAGCAGCTCGCGTAATGCGCGAACTCGCAATACCGGTTGCTGTCCAAGATCGATCAAATTTACTAGACACTTGTGGAACCGGTGGAAGTGGATCGAATACATTTAATATATCGACGGGTTCTGCACTTGTGGCGGCAGTTGCCGGGGCTCGGGTTGCTAAGCATGGTAACCGTGGAGCAACCAGTAAGAGTGGGAGTGCTGATGTATTGGAGGCAGCTGGTGTTTCTCTAGACCTCCGCGCCGAGCAAGTTGCTGCGTGCGTTGACAGCATCGGTGTGGGATTTATGTTTGCCCCTGCACACCATAGTGCTATGAGACATGTTATGGCTGCACGGAAAGAGCTCGGTGTGCGCACAATCTTCAATCTGCTCGGCCCGTTAACCAATCCGGCGAGCGCTGTGAATCAAGTAATGGGTGTTTATGATTCTGAATTAATTGAGCCCCTAGTGGAAGTGCTTCGCGGCCTCGGTGGACGCAATATTTTGGTTGTAGCAGCTGAGGATGGCCTTGATGAAATTAGCTGCTCTGCAGCTACCCATGTTGGAGAGCTTCGAGATGGTGAGGTTTTGCAATATAAAGTTACCCCTGAAGACTTTGGAATTAAGCGAAGGAAGGACTACGTCGAGCTTCAAGTCAACAGCCCTAAAGAAAGCTTAAAGTTGTTAAAAAGTGCTTTAACTTATTCACATGAGGGAGCCGGTGATATTGTTGCGCTTAATGCAGGTGCTGCAATTTATGTAGCTAATTTGAGTTCTGATTTAGCTGCTGGAGTAGAGAAGGCCAAAAAAATTCTGGCTAGCGGTTTAGCGATGGAAAAGCTTACAGAGCTCGTAAATTTCACACAGACTGTTGCGGCTAAAAATTCGCAATGAAACTTGGAGATAAGTAGTTGAAAAGTTCCAGTATCCTTGAAGAAATTATTGGGCACAAATTAGATGAGATTACTAACGCTAAAGCAGAGGTATCACAAAGCGATTTAGAAAATAGGGTGTCTCTGCAGGATTCAGTCCGCGGTTTCACAAAAGCTATATCCAGAGAAATATTAGCTTCCCGTCCGGCAGTTATTGCCGAAATAAAAAAAGCATCACCTTCTAAAGGTCTGATTAGAGAAAGTTTTGATCCGAGAACCCACGCCGCAGATTATCAGTCTAGCGGGGCAACCTGTCTTTCGGTCCTAACTGACAAAAAGTTTTTTAGTGGAGAGAATCAATATTTAATTGAAGCAAAGCAAGGGTGTGATATCCCTATTATTCGGAAGGACTTCATTATTGATCCTTATCAGATCGCAGAATCACGAGCTTTGGGCGCTGATTGTATATTGCTAATTGCATCTGTTCTTGACGACAATTCACTAGAAAGTCTCAATAAGTATGCGAAAGCACTAGAGTTAGATGTGTTGCTTGAAGTTCACAACGAAGAAGAGATGGACCGGGCAATGATCATAAGCGATTGTTTAATTGGTATTAATAATCGAAATCTTCACACTTTTGAGACAGACTTAGAGACCTCAATAAGATTAGTAGAAAAAATTCCGACTGGCCGGTTTGTTATTACCGAAAGTGGGATACACACCAGAGATGATGTTCAAAGGATGATGGAGCATAATATCTTTGGGTTTTTAATCGGAGAATCTTTTATGGCTTCTGAAAACCCAGGGGAAAAACTTAAAGAGATCATGTTTGGCACGTAATGGTAAAGGCGACTTGAAAAATTTTTTAGACCGCATGATTCAACAATGACGTGGGGTTGTTTATGCAAGCAAAAGTAAAATGGGTTGATGATGTAATGTTTGTGGCAGAATCTGGTAGCGGTCATGCGATCGTTGTAGATGGCGCGGTTGAAAATGGCGGCCGAAATAGGGGGATGCGCCCATTAGAACTGATGGCTTTAAGTGTAGGCAGTTGTTCATCTTATGATGTTGTAACTATATTGAAGAAAGCACGTCAGAAAGTGGCCAGTTGTGAGGTTGAAGTGATTGCAAATCGGGTTGACGCGGTGCCGGCAATCTTCGAGAGTATTCATCTTCATTTTCAAGTCTCTGGTGAAAACTTGAAAAGAGAGCACGTAGAGAGGGCAGTGTCTCTGTCGGCTGAAAAATATTGCTCTGCTTCTATTATGCTCTCTAATGGAGGCGTTGTGGTAACTCATGATGTCGAATTAATTGAGTTTTCGAACAACAACGATTAGCTAGAAACGATAAGTTGCCAGTTTCATTACTCGTGAAACGGCGGTCATTGCAATGCTGATCACTTCTGGCAGAGGGGCGCCTCCCGCTTCCTCGGCGCTTTTTCCATGCTTCTCTTCATCAATTATCATTTGCTGCAGCACCGCCCGACTTTTTTGATCCTCCTTTGGTAAGTCATTGAGGTGGTCACGCAAGTGATTACAGACTTGTTTTTCGGTCTCAGCGACAAAGCCAAGGCTCCACTTGTCTCCAGCAAGTCCTGCTGCAGCTCCAATCGCAAAAGACATGGCGTAAAACAATGGGTTTAACATGCTGGGCCCGCTGTCTAGATCAGTAAGCCGCTCCTCACACCAGTCAAGATGATCTATTTCTTCCTCTGCAGCTTCCTCCATTGATGTTCTGACCTCTCCGAGTTTCGCCGTCAGAGCTTGTCCGTTATAGAGTGCTTGGGCACAAACTTCACCAGTGTGGTTGATTCTCATGAGTCCTGCAGAATGGCTAAGATCCTTGCTATCGAGCTCCGGTGAATCTTTATCTACTTTCTGAGCAGGAGACACCCGTCGGCCGGTTTGTGCCCCAGGCGTGCAAGTCCTTAGTGCTTGATCAAATTGAGCAATAACATTGTCCAGTGTATTCAGTTTTTTCATCATTGGTTTCTACTCGGTTTCGGTTCTATTCTCGCGCGCTATTGCTCTGTATGCAATGTCATCTCGATAAAATGCTCCGTCCCAAGCGATTTTCTCGATCGCTGCATAGGCATTTTTTTGTGCTTCAGCGATATTAGCTCCTAACGCTGCTGAACAAAGAACACGCCCACCATTAGTAATCGTTTTTGGTTGGTCCTCTTCAACGGTCTTTGTTCCAGCATGAAATATCTTTACATCAGGATTAGAAATTTCGTTAAGCCCCGTTATCTTTTCCCCAGTAGAATATGCGGCTGGATAGCCTTTTGCGGCCATCACAACTCCGACAGCGGGTCTCGGATCCCATTTTGCTGTTTGTTGATCCAGCCTTCCTGCTAGCGCTTCCATGCAATGCTCGACAAAGTCAGATTGGAGCCGAAGCATTACTGGTTGGGCTTCTGGATCTCCGAAGCGGCAGTTGAATTCAATTACATTTATTGAGCCGTTTGAGCTTATCATTAGTCCAGCATACAGGAATCCAGTGTACGGAATCCCATCTAGTGCCATGCCTTCTACAGTTGGAATGATGACTTCCCGCATTACCCTGCTATATGTTTCCTCATCGAGCACGGGTGCTGGCGAATATGCTCCCATGCCGCCGGTATTTGGTCCTTTGTCGCCCGCATCTCTCGTCTTGTGATCTTGAGAGGTGGCCATCGGTAAAATATTTTTACCGTCGACCATTGCGATGAAACTTGCTTCTTCACCTTCCAAGAAGGTTTCGATGACAACTCTTCGTCCAGCTTGACCGTATTTCTCAGCCGTAAGCATATCATCGATAGCAGAGTTGGCTTCTTGTTCTGTCTGAGCAACGACGACACCTTTCCCCGCCGCAAGGCCGTCAGCTTTTATTACAATCGGAGTGCCGGCCTGAGTAACAAAAGCTTTAGCCTTGGCAGAATCCGTAAAAACCTCATATTCCGCACTCGGAATTTTATGACGCTTGAGAAAATCTTTGCTAAAGGCCTTTGAGCCTTCTAGTTGAGATGCCTCTTTACTGGGACCAAAACAGGGCAGATTCCGACTTTGAAAAAAATCTACAATACCATTGACCAAAGGGGCTTCAGGCCCAATAAGTGTGAAGGCGATCTTATTTTTTTCAGCGAAGGTGGCTAGGTCTTCAAAATCAAGGGGGTCTAGTAAAACATTGGTAAGTTTTTTTTCGGTCTGAGTGCCTCCATTTCCCGGTGCTAAATAAACGTCAGTTACGCGACTGTTTTGTGCAACCTTCCAAGCTAGAGCATGTTCGCGACCGCCGCTGCCAACGATAAGTATTTTCATTTTGTATTGCCTTTCGGTATTACTTTAATCAGTGTTTGAAATGACGCACTTTTGTAAAGACCATGGCTATCCCAGCATCATTAGCAGCTTCTATAACCTCCGCGTCTCTCATCGATCCGCCGGGCTGAATCACTGCGGTCACACCAGCCTCAGCGGCTGCATCGATTCCGTCTCGGAAAGGAAAGAATGCGTCCGATGCCATCACTGAACCTTGGACAACAAGTCCCTCGTCGGCAGCTTTAATGCCTGCAATACGAGCACTGTAGACTCTGCTCATTTGACCGGCTCCAATCCCGATTGTTTGAAGATTTTTACAGTAGACGATGGCGTTTGACTTAACAAATTGAGCAACTTTCCAAGCAAATAAGAGGTCTCTGATTTCCTCTTCGGTCGGGGGCCGGCTACTGACAATTTCAAGATCGTCTCGAACCGTCTCGCGTATGTCTCTATCCTGCACCAATAAACCGCCATTTAAGCGCTTGAAGTCCAGCCCGATTTGGCGTTCATGGGTCCATGGGCCGCAACTAAGCACGCGGACGTTTTGCTTACGTGAGGTTGCCTCTAAAGCCGCATCTTCTACTGATGGAGCAATAATGACTTCCGTGAATTGATTTTTCGTGATTAGTTCTGCGGTCGAATGATCAAGCTCACGATTAAAAGCGATGATTCCGCCAAAAGCCGAAGTGGGATCTGTTGCAAAGGCTAACTGATATGCCTCCAAAATATTACTTGCGACTGCAACCCCGCAAGGATTTGCATGTTTAACAATTACACAAGCTGGGTCTTCGAATGCTTTGACGCATTCTAGTGCGGCGTCCGTGTCAGCAATATTGTTATAGGAGAGTGATTTTCCTTGAAGTTGCAATATTGTCGCGATGCCTGATTCCAATGGTAATTTTTCAACATAAAAAGCCGCTGCTTGATGCGGGTTTTCTCCATAACGCATATCTAGCTTTTTCAGAAATTGCGCGTTGAAAGTTCTGGGAAATTTGGAGGAAGGATCGTTAGATGAGACGTTGCCTTTAGTGCCCAAATAGTTAGAAATGGCACCATCATACGCTGCGGTATGCTCAAACGCTTTTATTGCAAAATGAAACCGAGCCTCATCCGTAAGAGAATTATTACTCGATTTCAGTGCATCTATTACTTCATCATAATCGATCGGGTCGACTACAACATTGACGAAGCGATGATTTTTTGCAGCAGCACGCAACATGGTCGGGCCACCAATATCGATATTTTCTATGGCCTCTTCAAGGCAACAATCAGGATTAGCAACAGTTTTCTCAAACGGGTAAAGGTTAACCGCGACGAGATCTATAGGGGGCACGTTTTGTGCTTTCATTACTTCTTGGTCAATATCTCTTCGGCCAAGTATGCCTCCGTGAATTTTTGGATGAAGTGTCTTAACCCTCCCATCCATCATTTCAGAAAACCCCGTGTAGTCAGAAATTTCGATCGCCGCGATCCCCTCATTGGCGAGTAGCTTATGGGTCCCGCCGGTGGAGAGAATTTCTATACCGAGTTCAGATAGCGATCGAGCAAATTTCACAATGCCAGTTTTGTCAGAGACACTTATTAATGCTCGACGAACGGCAACAGTATTGTCTGTAGTCATAAAAGGTTCTTTTTAAGTTTAAGGATTAGGTACGACCAAGCTGCATTAACTTCTTTCAGTAAATCGAGAATCAAGGGGTTTTATAGAAGCCCATACTGCTTTAACTTCGTCCGAAGCGTACCACGATTGAGCCCAAGCATGATAGATGCTTTGCTCTGGTTATTGCTCGTATGCTCCATAACCGCAGTCAGGAGTGGTTCTTCAACTTCTTTAATCACCAACTCGTGAAGGTTGCTCACTGGTTGACCCGACATTTGATTTAAGTATTTTCTTAGAGTTTTATCGACGCTTTGGCGCAATGTTAGATCTGAGGGAGAGTGGCTTGATTCTGCTTTTAAGATGTTGAAAGTTTTTTTCATGCTGCTAGATTCTCCCGACTTATATTTAAGAACGAGTTTGCTGATTGATCGAAGAGAGCATCAATAAGGTCTAACTGCTCGAGTGGTTCGGTTTTTGTATTAAATACTTTTAGGAAACTGGTGCAGGCGCTATAAGGCTTAAAATACTGTGTTATGTGTTTTCTCGCATATAAGGCCCCGCGATGACCGCCATAGAATTTATGAAGTTTAGCCACATGGGTCTTTATCGTTTCATAGCGCGCATTTAAAGACACTGGTTCAATTAGTAATCCGGTTTTTAAAAAATGATCAATTTCATTGAAGATCCAAGGCCTACCTTGAGCTGCTCTTCCAATCATCAGGCCGTCAGCTTTTGTGTGCTCTAGCACGACCTTAGCCTTTTCTGGAGAGTCTATGTCTCCGTTGGCTATGATTGGTATTTTGACGGTTTCCTTTATCTGAGCAATCGTATCGTATTCTGCATGCCCCATAAATCGATCGGCCCGAGTCCTCCCGTGAATCGTTAGAAGTTGGATCCCGCAATCTTCCGCTATGCGAGCTATTTCAGAACCGTTACGAGAGTTTGGGCACCATCCAGTTCGGATTTTTAATGTTACCGGTATAGTAACGCTGGATGTTACTTTGCGGAGAATTTGCTCTACGAGTTTTGTATCTCTCAACAATGAGGACCCTGCTGCCTTTTTCAAAACTTTTTTTGCAGGACAACCCATATTGATGTCGATGGCATCCGCGCCTAGTTTTTCATTATACAGTGCGGCATTGGACATTATTTCGGCATCGCTGCCTGCGATTTGAATTATTTTTGGCCCCTTTATTTTAGGATTGGTTTGACGCAAGAGGTGGCGTTCTTTTTCTCTTTCGGCCTTTTCACAAGGAACCATTTCACCGAAGGTTAGTCCCGCGCCCTGCTGGTCACATACTTCTCGGAAAGGAACATCACAGACTCCAACCATGGGAGCTAGTAATAGGTTATTTTTTATTTTAAAAGGGCCAAGATTTATCACGGTCTTCACTTTCTCAAAGGATTAGGGATTGCGCTTGAGAGTGTATCGCTTTGTTTGATGCACTTCGAGTTTCAATTCATTAAGCGTGTTCCGGAAATTAGTGCCCATTCTTTATCATAATGGATTTCGGCCAAATCAAACCACGGCTTATAGGTGTCTATTATCTCCTCAACCTGGTTTCGAAGAAGTCCAGATAGAGCGATTTGCTCGCCCAGATTGACAATTTCTGCGAAGAACGGAGCAAGCTCTTGCAGAGGTTTAGCTAAAATATTGGCAACTAATATGTTTGCGTGAGATTTCTCGAAAGTTTTCTTGTATTGTTCTGGTAAGAAGGTTTCTATGCGACCGTTCACGATATTGTTTCGAAATAAATTGTCTTTTGTAGCTATGATTGCTTGAGGGTCATTGTCAACTGCGATCACGGATTTTGCCCCAAGAAGAGCGGCGGCGATTGCAAGAATACCGGAACCGCTTCCATAGTCGACTACGCACTTGTTGGTCAGGCTTGTTTTGGCCAGCCATCGCAAACAAAGTTTCGTGGTATTGTGGCTCCCGCTGCCGAACGCGAGTCCGGGGTCTATGAATAAGTTGACTGCATCCGGATCAGGCGGAGGTTGCCAGCTTGGGCATATCCAAAAATTATTATCAACCCGTGTTGCTTGAAAATTTGACGTCCAAGATTTCTCCCAATCCTCATCTGCTAATATTTCGATTACAATTTTGTCGCTATTGATTATTGAAGAATTTGATCTGAGCCAGCTCAAAGTTGGTCCAAGATCTGTCTTTTGATCAAATAAACAGGAAAGCAACATTGTGTCCCAAACAATTGTTTCCCCTGGCTCAGTTTGGAATAGAGGTTGGTCTTCCGCGTCTAGGTAGGTAACCGCAATTGCACCTTGCTTAATAAGTTGTTGTTCAATGGGCTCTAGGTGCTTCGATATGAAACATATTTTAAGTTGTTGCCAGCTCATAAGACTCGAACTCTTCAAAATCAGTCTTTAGCTTCTAATTTTTTCTCAAGATAATGAATATTTACTCCGCCTTCGATAAAACCTATATCTCTGACAAGTTCTCGGTGCAAAGGTATGTTAGTCCGGATCCCGTCAACGAGCATTTCGTCTAATGCGACCTCAGTCCTTTTCAACGCCTCTTTTCGAGTGTTTCCTCTACAAATTAACTTTCCAATAAGTGAATCGTAAAAAGGAGGAACGCTGTAGCCATTGTAGAGATGCGAATCTACTCTGACACCGAGCCCTCCAGGAGCGTGAAACCTTTTTACAAGACCGGGGCTCGGAAGGAAGCTGTTAGGGTCTTCCGCATTGATTCTGCACTCGAACGCATGTCCACTTATTACAATGTTCTCCTGCTTTAGACGAAGCTGTTCTCCCCCGGCTATGAGTAGTTGTTCTTTAACAATGTCAACGCCTGTAATCATTTCAGTCACTGGATGCTCGACCTGGACCCTTGTGTTCATTTCGATAAAGTAAAATCGCTCATCTTGGTAAAGAAATTCCAGTGTCCCGGCTCCGCGATATTTCATCTTTTCACACGCTTTTACACAAGTTTGCGAGATGCTATTTCGAATTTCAGCTGGGATATTTGGCGCTGGAGCTTCTTCGAGTACCTTTTGGTGTCGGCGTTGTAGCGAACAATCGCGGTCGCCTAGATGAATCGCGTTGCCTTGACCATCACCAATAATTTGAATCTCAACGTGTCTCGGGTTCTCCAAGAATTTTTCTAAATATACGACGCTACTCCCAAAAAAACTTTTCGCCTCTGTTTGAGTAACAAAGATTGCTTTGAGTAATGAGGCTTCGTTCTTGACAACTCGCATTCCTCTGCCGCCCCCACCTGCGGCTGCTTTGATAATAACTGGATATCCAATCTCTTTTGCTATCGCAAGGGTTTTTTTATTATCGCTGTCAATAGGACCATTGGAACCGGGAACAGTAGGAACACCGCCGGCGAGCATGACATCTATAGCCGATACCTTATCCCCCATATTTCGGATAGTTTCTGCTGTAGGACCAATAAAAATGAATCCGCTTTTCTCTACTTGCTCTGCAAAATCGGCATTTTCCGAGAGAAAGCCGTAGCCTGGGTGAACGGCATCGGCATCGGTTACTTCCATCGCGCTTATAATTGCAGGTGCGTTCAAATAGCTCTCGCCAGAACTTGGCGGTCCAATACACACCGATTCGTCTGCCAAGCGAACGTGCATTAAATCTTTGTCAGCTGTTGAGTGAACTGCAACCGTTTTTATGCCAAGTTGCTTACACGATCGCAGAACCCGCAGAGCTATTTCACCGCGGTTTGCGATGAGGACTTTTTCTAACATGGATAAAGTTCCTGCTGTATTTAAACGTAATTCGGACTATCGAATTTGCTCAATGTTGAGGCTCGCTTGAGAAATTCGACGATCACGCTATCGTAATTAATGGTTGATCAAACTCGACCGGCTCGCCATCTTCAATGAGAATCGCGTCAACTACCCCGGCATGATCTGCTTCAATTTGATTCATCATTTTCATCGCTTCAACAACACAAATAACGTCTCCGAGTTTTACATGTTTACCAATTTCAACGAATGGCGGCGCTGAAGGTGAGGGTGCCCTGTAGAATGTTCCAACCATCGGAGATTTGACAACTTTTCCCTTACTCTCTGCGCTTTGCTTGGGTGCCTGTGACTGAACTAAGGAAGGAGTGGTTGGAGCAGTGGAAGGAGGGGGAGGAGCTGTTTGAATAGTTGCTTGGGCAGAAGGGCTCAATGTATTTCGGCTTATTCGAACTGACTCCTCACCTTCGGTTATTTCAATTTCAGCTACGTCTGAAGATTCAAGTAATTCTATGAGTTTTTTAACCTTTCTGATGTCCATAATTTTTCCAAATGTCTGTTTGTAAGGTCTCGATTAGGCTTTTTTTTGGTTTAGGCGGTGTTGAATCAATCTCGAGTTCCGACATGGTTTATTGCAGCTTGCATGGCCAGCTGGTAGCCCTGTGCTCCGAGTCCAATAATGCATCCAACAGCAATGTCTGAAAAAAAGGAATGATGGCGATATTCCTCACGTTGAAATAAGTTTGAGAGATGAACCTCAATACAACTTAGCTCGGAGGCCAAAACTGCGTCTCTAAGAGCGATGCTCGTATGAGTAAAACCGCCGAAGTTCATGATTATGAAATCGGTTCCATCCATGCGGGCGGCGTGCAACCGTTCAATCAACTTGGCTTCTGAATTGCTCTGAAAGCTAATATGTAAGTGTCCTGCGGCTGAGCACTGCTTGGACAGTCGCTCGTCGATGTCTTTAAGCGTGTCTGTCCCATAAATGCTCGGCTCACGACTTCCTAAAAGATTTAGGTTAGGTCCGTGCAAGGTTAAAATCTTAGCCATAGGAGAGACACCAGTTTGGTTCCGAGAGACAAAGGGTAAAATAACGCAATTAACCGAATTTAACAGAAAATAAAGGAAATTTCATTAGTTGTGCTTGAAATTTCTTTACAACGCATTCAGTGGAACCGCTATTGAGTGGGTGGGATAACAAAACCCCCAGTCGGCGCAGCCCTGATATTCAACGAGAATTTCTGATTTGTCTTCAACGGTAGCGGGAAGCGTAATAAGAATTTTGAGGTCATCATAATAAACTTTAACAGCGCCAAAAAACTCATCCGTCTTGGACACGCCCACCGGGAGAATAGCCTCAAGAGGTGTCGTCTCATCTGACTCTGCAGGCTGAAGGGAAAATGAGAATCGATGTTGATACAAGTAATGTGCGTCTGCAGGTAAAAAAGTTAGTTCTATTGTGTCCGAGTCTAACCTGCTAGAAAAAAATGGAAAAGCGTCTTCCGCCAGTAGCGGTCGACGAAGCGAGCGTTGAGAGAGTCCTGTTTCAGATCTTATATCTAATTGAGCTTGTGAGTTCGGTATAAATAGCAAAAAGCCTAGCATCAGGTACAAGTTAACTTTTGCATTTGTCTCGAGCTTATACAGATTGAAGGTCGTTGACATATTTTCTCTTACTTGAACTGATTTGCTGGCGAATGCATTGTCTTCTATATATTAAAGCCATCGAATATTAAGCATGCGTTGGTTCCGCCAAACCCGAAACTATTAGACATGACTCTGCTAAGTTCCGCATGGTCGCATCGGTTCTTTGCAATTGGTAATCCGTTTGCTGCGGGATCAGGCTCGTCGAAATTTGCTGATGCAGCAATAAAGTTGTTTTCCATCATCAATAAGCTGTATATCGCCTCTTGCGCGCCAGCCGCACCTAAAGAGTGTCCGCTGAGTGATTTGGTTGAGTTGAAAACTGGCACTTCAGAACCAAAAACTTCGCGTATAGCGGCGAGCTCTGCGACATCTCCGGCTGGTGTGCTGGTGCCATGGGTATTTAAATAATCCACCTTTCGCAGGTTAAGATTATTGGCCATAGTGAGCGCAGATTGCATAGCGCGCTGACCACCCTCACCAGAGGGTGAGACCATGTCAAAGCCGTCGGAGGTGGCTCCATAGCCAACTAGTTCCGCGTAAATTTTTGCTCCTCTAGCTTCAGCGTGCTTGAGGGATTCAATCACCAATATGGCGCTTCCTCCGGAAATCACAAAGCCGTCCCTATTAACATCAAAAGCGCGAGATGCTTTGCTGGGATTGTCATTGTGCTGTGTAGAAAGCGCTCCCATCGCGTCAAACATATGGCTCATGGTCCAGTGCTCTGCCTCACCGCCTCCCGCAAAGACTACATCTTGTTTACCTAATTGAATAAGTTCAGAAGCGTGGCCAATGCAATGCGCGCTTGTTGCGCAAGCGGAGGAGATTGAATAATTAACACCTTTAATTTTAAAGGGAGTAGCGAGACACGCGGATACTGTGCTTCCCATTGTCCGCGGAATTCGATAGGGCCCAACTCGTCTTAAACCTTTTTTTCGCATTAAGTCAGTTGAAGCAAGCTGCTCTTCTGGCGAGCCTCCGCCAGAACCAACTACTAGACCCGTGCGTTCATTTGAAATTTCTTTAGCAGTCAGACCCGAATCATTAATCGCTTGCTCCATTGCGAGGTAGGCGTAGGCAGATGCGTCGCCCATGAAACGGTAATTCTTTCTGTCTATCAAGGCTGCAGCATCAATGTTTATCGAACCGCTGACTTGACTTCGCATACCAATCTCAGCGTAATCGGAGTTAAACGTTATCCCACTTTTCCCTTCAAGCAATGATTTAACAACAGCAGATTTGTCATTACCTAAGCAAGAAATGATTCCCATCCCCGTGATCACTGCTCGATTCATTTTTGTTCCCTTTGGGTTGAGCTCAAAGTTAAGTAAAGACAATTCGAACTAAAATAATTGATCAGGTTTAAATAACCCAACTTTAAGTTTTTTTGCAGTGTATATCTTGCGCCCATCGACAAATACAGCTCCATCTGCGATTGCCATAACTAGTTTTCTATCAACGACTCGGCTTATATCCAAATGATATGTTACCAGTCGAGAAGTTGGAAGAATCTCTCCGGTAAACTTCACTTCGCCAGCACCCAAGGCTCGTCCTTTACCTGAGTGGCCGCTCCAGGCCAAATAAAAGCCTACAAGTTGCCATAAGGCATCGAGCCCAAGGCATCCTGGCATAACCGGATCTCCTGCAAAGTGACAGCTAAAGAACCATAGGCTGGGCTCAATGTCGAGTTCGGCGACGATTTTTCCGCGGCCGAACTCTCCTCCCGCACTGCTTATGTGGCAGATCCGATCAACCATCAGCATGTTTTCAATAGGAAGTTTTGCTCTACCGGGTCCGAATAGAAGTCCGTTTCCGCACTCGATCAGCTCCTGAGTCGAATAACTTTCTTTTGGGGTAAAGCCAGTGCTCATCGTGGTCATATTATTTCTGCTTTTGTGGAAAATTTTCCCAATGGACTTTTGTGTTTACTAAGCTAATGGGCCAATGTTAACGCGGGAACTCATTATAATCGACGCTTATTTTCTTAGAATCTCCGCTGACTTATTATTTTTGATGAAGGTTTGATACCATGACCTGCTAATTACTGTTGATAAAATTCGCCAACGCGCGGTTGCGCTTGAGAGAGTATTAGTCATTGAAAATCATCCCCGTAGTTATGTCCGGTGGTCTGGGCTCCCGACTGTGGCCAGTTTCGCGATCTGCGCAGCCTAAGCAGTTCGCAAAATTGCCATCGATCTCGAAGACTCTATTTGAAGAAACGATATGCCGGGTTTCGGATAAGGAAATTTTTGATGATCCAATCGTCATATGTAACATTGAGCATCGGTTTCTTGTTGCCGAGCAATTGCGGGAGCTCGGAGTCGCTAGTCAAGTGATTCTTGAGCCGTTTGGAAAAAGCACGGCGCCAGCCGTTGCGCTTGCTGCGCTAGCGGTTCAAAAGCGATCATCTGCGGAGGATAAACTGCTTTTAGTCTTGCCTGCGGATCACCAGATTTTGGATGAACATGCCCTTAGATTGGCAATAAAGCATGCCGGTAAGCTCGCAATGAAAGGAAAGCTGGTAACGTTTGGTATACCAACGAGAACGCCGGAAACGGGCTACGGTTATTTGCAAAAGGGAGCAACAATAAGTGAGGATGGTTTTGAAGTTGAGAGATTCATAGAGAAGCCAAACGTAACAGATGCGGAAAGTTATGCTATCGATGAGCACTTCTTTTGGAATAGCGGAATGTTTGTGTTTTCGATAGATATCTATTTGTCCGAGCTGACGCGTTTTGCGCCCCAAATGGTCTCGGTATGTAATGAAGTTTTTGCGAGTCTAGAACAGACAGATGATTTTCAACGCATTCCTGCCCAGATTTTTGAGGCTTGTCCTGCAGGGTCGATTGATTACACGATAATGGAAAAGACAGACCGAGCAGCCATGGTTCCGCTTGATGCTGGTTGGAGCGATTTAGGGTCTTGGAATGCGCTTTGGGAAGTTCAAAAAAAAGATAAAAATAATAATGCTGTGATCGGCGATGTGGTTTTAGAAAATGTGTGTGGCAGCTATGTGCAGTCTAACAGTAGGTTGGTTAGTGTCGTCGGCCTTGAGAATATTATCATAGTCGAAACTGCGGATGCGGTGTTGGTTACCGATAGATCGAACGATCAAGCGGTAAAGAATATTGTTGATGCACTTAGCAATGAAGGTCGTAATGAAGTTAGGGCAGGTCAGAGAGAGACGCGGCCGTGGGGTTCTTTTGAGACTCTTTTTTCTGGAAAAGGTTTCAAGGTTAAGCGTATTGAAGTAATGTCTGGCGGTGCATTATCGCTTCAATCTCATCAATGTCGAGCGGAGCATTGGACTGTGTTAGGAGGATCAGCATGGGTCGAGTGCGGATCGAAAAAATTTGCGCTCGAGCATAACGAATCTACGTTTATTCCGAGAGGTAGTAAGCATAGATTAAGTAATAACTCTGATGAGCTTCTTACAGTGATCGAGGTCCAGGTCGGGGATTATCTAGAAGAAGATGACATTGAACGATTTGAGGATGCCTACGGACGTGTATAGATCAAATCAAAAATTAACAGGTTTTGCATGAGGTTTTAAATGAGCATACGAAAGTGTTTGTTTCCCGCGGCAGGATATGGCACGCGGTTTTTGCCAGCAACAAAAGCCATGCCTAAGGAAATGATGCCGATTGTTTCAAAGCCTCTTATTCAATACGGAGTTGAAGAAGCAATGAGTGCTGGAATGAATGAAATAGGCATAGTCACAGGACGAGGTAAGAGAGCAATAGAGGATCATTTTGATAAAAGCTATGAACTTGAGAATCAGATAGCCGGCACCGGTAAAGAAGGCTTGCTCGCTGAAATCACAGAAATTATAGCTCAATGTAGGTTTTCGTATACTCGGCAAGTTGAAATGCTAGGGCTTGGTCACGCGATTCTGATCGGCGAGAATTTGATCGGGAATGAACCTTTCGGTGTTATTCTTGCGGACGATTATTGCGTTGCAAGTCCCGATTCAGTTATGCAACAAATGCTTAAAATTTATGAAAGATATCAGTGCAGCGTTGTTGCATTGGAGGAAGTTCCTCTCGATAGAATTTCACGTTATGGTGTTATAGATGGCTTGGAGAGCGATGGTGTTTTTCGCGTTTCAAGTATGGTTGAAAAACCTCAGCCTGAATTAGCCCCGAGTCAATTGGCGATCATCGGGCGATATATCTTAACACCAGATATTTTTGAAATTCTCCGGAAAATCTCTCCCGGTAACAGTGGCGAACTTCATATTACCGATGCTCTCAACGTTCAGGCCCGCAATGACGGTGTGGTAGGGCTAAAGTTCAAGGGATCCCGGTTTGATTGTGGGGGGCTCGATGGGTTTGTTGCCGCTACAAATTATACGTATGATGCGTTAAAGATGGAATTCGGTGCATAAATTGACCAAGCACACTTCAATCCTCATAAATCCCAAGCAACAAAGCCGCCGAAAAGCGAAGAAGGTGAAAAATGTGAATGAGCCTCTGCGATGTTTCAAAGCCTATGACGTTAGGGGTCGTGTGCCTGAAGAGCTCAACGACGATATTGCTTATCGCATTGGATGTGCTTACGCACAACATATTTCCGCAGTCGAAGTGGTGGTTGGTTTTGATATCAGACTAACTAGTCAAGAAATATGTGCAGCCTTGAGCCGTGGCCTTACTGACATGGGCGCAAATGTTATTAACATAGGTCAATGTGGTACCGAAGAAGTTTACTTTGCTACATCCCATTTGAATGCAGGCGGCGGGATAATGGTTACGGCTAGTCATAACCCTTCTAATTACAATGGGATGAAATTTGTTCGCGAGCAATCAAGACCGATTAGCGGAGAAACAGGGCTATCCGAAATATGCGATTTAGCAGAAAGGAATAATTTTACCTTGGCTAAAAAACCAGGTGCTATTAGCTTTGCGGAAACTCATCCTGATTATGTGAAAAAATTACTAAGCTATCTCGATCTATCTGGCCTTCCATCTTTGAAAATTGTGACTAATGCTGGAAACGGTGGGGCGGGGCTGACAGTTGACGCACTAGAGCAGAGTTTGCCCTTTGAATTTGTAAAACTAGCACATTACCCGGACGGTAATTTTCCCAACGGCGTTCCGAACCCCCTTCTTACCGAAAACCGCGAAGTGACTGCTAACGCAGTGCTTAAGGCAAAGGCGGATATTGGAATTGCATGGGATGGTGACTTTGATCGATGTTTTTTCTTTGATGAAAACGGCAGGTTTATTGAAGGTTACTATATTGTTGGACTGTTGGCTGAAGCGTTTTTAGAAAGTGAGGGCGGGGGACGGATTGTCCATGATCCGAGACTAACGTGGAATACCCAGAAAGTTGCCTGGAGAATGGGAGGCGAAGCGATACAAAGTAAAACTGGCCACTCTTACATAAAAGAAAAAATGCGTGAGGAATTAGCAGTTTACGGAGGAGAGATGAGTGCTCACCATTATTTTCGCGACTTTTTTTATTGTGATAGTGGAATGATTCCGTGGCTCCTCGTTGTCGCTTTGATGGCAAAAAAAGGTAAGCCTTTATCTGCTCTGGTGGATCAGGCTATTGAAGCTTTCCCTGCGAGCGGAGAAATAAATTGTAATGTTACTGACCCAGAGCAGTTGAAAAATGAACTAATGGCAATTTATGCCGATGAGGCTGAGAGCGTTGATTTAACAGATGGGTTAAGCATTGAGTTCAAAGAATGGCGTTTTAATGTAAGGGCCTCCAATACGGAAACCGTTGTTCGACTTAATTTAGAAACACGAGCTAACGCAGCTTTGTTACAGGAAAAGACCGAAGCACTGTTGAACCATATTCGCAGAGGCTGAGTGCTCAACATCGATAGGAATTAGAAATGCCTCGGATAAAGACATCAGGCTTCATTTTTTTTTTTTGAACTCCATTTTTTTATTATTTTTAAGAGTTCTTGTGTCGATTGATCGTATTCGTCCGTCTCTGGTCCACCTTCCTTTTCAAACTCTTTGTAAATTTCTTTGGCCGTTTCTTTTCCGAACTCAACACCCCATTGATCGAAGGCATTGATATCCCAGAGGACGCTAAGAGCGAATATTTTGTGTTCGTAGAGAGCCAGTAGACTGCCCAGAGAAAATGGATCTAGTTGATAAAGTAGCAGCGTATTGCTGGGACGGCTCCCTGGGCTGTGTCTCGAGCTATTTTTATTTTGATTGTTTCCGCGGATTAATGCGAAGCTCTGCCCTATGCAATTGGCCAATAGTTTGGAGTGCTGATCCGTATCAATTCCAGGTGCCGGATTTACGACTGCAATAAATTCAATCGGAATAAATTCAGTGCCTTGGTGTAAAAGTTGGAAATAAGAGTGTTGGCCATTTGTGCCGGAGGAGCCCCAAATAACATCTCCAGTTTTTCCCTTAACCTCTTCACCGTCGCGAGTAACAGATTTTCCTAAGCTTTCCATAGAGAGCTGCTGAAGGTAGCTTGGGAAGAGTGCCAGATCTTGGCTGTATGGAATGATTGCTGTACTACCCGCTTGAAAATACTCTCGATACCAGTATGTCAGAATTGCCATTATTACCGGAATATTTTTATCTAAAGGCGCTTCATAAAAATGCATATCCGCGGCGTGAGCACCGCAAAGAAGGTCTAGAAAATTTTTATAACCAACGGCTAAAGCGATTGGTAGGCCTATGGCTGACCACAAAGAAAACCTGCCGCCAACCCAATCCCACATAGGAAAAATACAGTCTCCCTCTACCCCAAAGTCCGAAGCAAATCCGGGGTTATTGGTTATAGCGGCAAAGTGCTTGCTTACGCTTACACTTTTTATCCCTTTTTCAAGTAACCAAGTCTTGGCAGCGTTCGCATTAGCTAAAGTTTCAAGGGTGCTGAATGATTTAGATGCGATGATAAACAGGGTTGTTTGGGGGTCGACAAGTTGTAAAGTTCTTTTTAAATGTGAAGGATCAAGATTAGAGACAAACCGAACGTCAATGTCTTTCTCATGAAATTGATTTAGGGCATCAACCACCAAAGCTGGGCCTAGATCGGACCCACCGATCCCAATATTGACTACTGTTTCAATTTTTTTGTTATCAGAGCTTGTTCGTCGACCCTCACGAACTGAACTTACAAAGTTTTCTATCTTGTTTAAAGTATCGAGAACTTCGGGTTTTGATTCTCGGCTATGAAGATCCCGAAGTGCCGTGTGGAGAACTGATCTATTTTCACTGGTATTTATTTTCTCCCCAGCAAACATTGACTTGATGGCATCTTCAATGCCGCAGGCTTTGCAAAGCTCAAATAGGAGTTCGCGTGACTCAGCGTTTAAAAGGGCTTTCGAGTAATCAAAGTGGATCTGATGAATATCGATTGTATGACTAGAAATACGTTCAGGATCAGCAGCAAACAATTCTTCTATATTAGTTTTAGATGTAGATGTGGCAAATTTTTGATGAGCTTTGAAGAGAGATTCCCGTATGTTTGCAATTTTCTTATTGTCCATCGTTTACTGCTTGAGAGGTAGTTTTAGGGTCCTTCGTAACGGGGTCTCTCCAGAGAGCGGATCTAATGCCTTTGCTTTGGATCAAGCGGAAAACTTCTACGAAGGGGCGAAAATGTTGCATAAAAATGTTGTTGCTATAACCAGGCTCGCCAAAGGTGTCTGGAATCCCTTCTTTTGGGTAATAAGCCGTGCCAAACATATAATCGAGAAAATTGAATTCTGCGGAAAAATTTTTGTCGATGGCCTCCGGATGATTCGAGTGATGCCACCGATGAAATTTTGGATTTGACATAAAATACCCAAGCCAATGAGCATCCGATATGTTCCCGTGACTATAGCGCCCCCAAAAATCTCTGAAAGATATATATAGAAATGTAAGCCCAGGATCTGGTTGAAAATATGCGACCAAAATTAGATATGGTGCCGCGAAGAGAGCTTTATCCACAATGTGAAAACGGCTCGTAGAAATCGAGTCTAAATTAACAGAGCTGTGGTGAACCCGGTGGAATTGCCAAAGGAATGGAATTTTATGCGATAGAAAGTGGGCCGCATAAAAAGTGACATGACCCATGAGCAAAAGAGCGAACATATTCCAACCCCAATGGGCGTCAGCTAAAAGACCCTGATATGGCAGGCTTTGGGCCCCATTTTCTCTCAAGTAAGTGATCATCCAAGTCACAAAGGCAATGTTAATTATAGAGTGTAGATGAAATCGGTGGTACGTGTGTATAACATCATTAAACATACCTTCCCTGAAAAAGGCCTGTCGCTTGAGAGGCCTTAAACGTTCTATCAATGGAATTATCCAAATCCAGCCAAACATAGATAGCATGGTGAGCCATTGGGCCGTGGTGGGACTTGAGAGGAATTCAATCATATCTGACCTTGCAAGAATCGAGTAAATATTAACAAATTTCTAGTAGTTATGTGTAACTATCAAAGTGAGTACATCTTTTCTAAACATTAATAGAGCGGTGATTTTTACTAACTTGTTGCTCGATTCGCTCAAACTCTGTAAAATCTCCACCGTTATCATTTTAACGTTGTGCCGCTATAGCTCAGCCGTGGTAGAGCAGCTGACTTGTAATCAGCAGGTCCCGAGTTCGACTCTTGGTGGCGGCAC
>MDTG01276968.1_pt1 | contig 23251 bp, 20 predicted proteins | sample 811421 | NCBI WGS metagenome assembly MDTG01 (sample SAMN05326645, study PRJNA326480) | marine metagenome | isolation source: seawater | place: Pacific Ocean: South East | collected 2011
CCCAGCCAAAACGATTGTTTTAATTCCGAACGCTGAAGATACTGTGGAGTCGTTTTCCGGAATTTGGTAATATGCTGCCCCATTAACAAGAGCAAACGCGATAGCATCCAATAGCGAGAGCACCTGTAAAGTCGGACCAATTGGATCTGGGCACTGGCGAAAGTTCTATTGAAAGAAAACTAATAACGAGGGCGAGGAAGAAACCACTCAAATGATCTTAAAAATTAAAGATCCAAGGATCCCCTAATTTAGCGGCGGCTTGACCAAAAGTAAAAGAAACTAACGAAGAGATGGGCTCCAGCGCGGAGCAAACAACTACTTGAAAAGTATCATCTCTTGTATCTCCCTTATCCCTAGATCTGACTATATAAATTGATCCAGAAAGGAAATTTAGCACAGCCATTCATCGGAAAAACGGCGTCAGTTTCAGTAATTTCTGAACTATAACAAAAATAATGGAGAAGATCCGATAATCGGCTTCACACGTTTTACTGAGCCTATCTTAAATGCTTGGTAGACAGCAAAAGTTGCAAAAGCAAAAAAAGCTTCCAAAACTCGGCTTGTGGATTAGCGCGATCATATTAAATAACCTCTTATCTAACCAATTAAATCCACATTACCTACGCGTCAGGTGCCGTTCTGTACTGGCGTCTCATAATTACCTTTGACACGCTCCTTCGTTGGGTCAAAATGAGGGAATTGAACTACGGTCGCAGGTAAGCGAAGCTGATCGCCATCAAGCCGTCCCACTTCAAGTTCAGTTCCAATTTTAGAATGTAGGACATCAATTCTGGCTAATGCAATGATCTTTCCGAGTGTCGGTGATTTCATCGCCGAGGTTATAACACCAATCTTCGGCTTACCCATATGAACAAAATCACCGGACGTGGGAACTATACCTCCATGCATTTCCAGCCCAACGAGTTTATTCTGAGGACTGGTCTTACGTCGGTCAAGCGCCTCGCGCCCAATAAAATCATCTTTTTTACTTTTCAACGGTACTGTGAAGCCGATACCCGCTTCCATAGGATCAATCGTATCGTTGAACTCTGATCCGGCAAAGATAAGACCCGCTTCAATCCGGATCATGTCTAGAGCACTAAGACCCAATGGGATCATGCCATAAGGTTTACCCGCCTGCCAAATGGCATCAAAGATAGTCTCCGAATCTTTTGGATGACAAAACACCTCATAGCCTAACTCACCAGAATAACCTGTACGACTGACAACAACTGATGGTCCATGAAAATCTCCAATCCGCCCTATGCTAAACCTAAACCAAGCAAGTTCTTTTACCGTTGGCTGAGTTGGCGGAGTCCATATTATATCACTCAAAATATCCCTAGATAAAGGCCCCTGCACTGCAACGTTACAATGGTGATCAGTTGAGCTTCGCACCCAAACATTCATACCTTTTTCCTGTGCCTGTTTTCGCAACCACAGACCGGATTGATCATTGCCGCCAATCCAGCGAAAGTTCGTATCACCCAATTTGAACACGGTACCATCATCAATCATGCCGCCATGTTCATAGCACATGGCTGTGTAAACAATTCCACCAACGGGAAGTTTTTTAATGTCACGCGTAACGCACAACTGCATCAGTGCTTCTGCATCAGGGCCGGTAACTTCATACTTCCTGAGCGGTGATAAGTCCATTATCACTGCCTTTGTGCGTGCGGCCCAATATTCTTCAATACTGCCATGGTTGGTCATATCTTGTGCCAACCAGTAACCTGCATATTCAATAAAATTCCGCGTATGCCGTGCGAAACAATGATGAAATCCTGTTTTCTTGGTCTCTTCCATATCAGCTCCCGGCGTTTTGCGCCAACCGATTGAGGGCTTAAAGTCCTCTGTTTTTTTATAAGTGCGCACCTGAATATCAGTCGGATGCCAAGCATTCGCAGGATCAATATCACACGGGCATGCTGTTGAAATACATACTAAATCCGTCAGTGCGCGTAACATTACATAATCACCAGGACGTGAATAAGGCTCATCCATCGAAATGGCATGAGTTTCGTCAAGGATAGTATTAAAAAAAAAGTTGATCGCAGGCCAACCGGTACGTGCCTGAATGTTATACTCAGCCAGTTCACGTGTCATATTATCGGAGCAATTTATGTGTCCAGGATATCCCAAATCCTCATAATACCTCGCGGTGCAAGCAAGCCCAAATGTATCGTGCCTTCCAACTGTATCCTGAATGATTTCTACTAGTGGTTCTTGATCAACGCTAAAATACTTCCCAAAAAGCCCTGGCGATGGGTAAAGCGATCCCATAAGTGATCTTGTAGTTGTAGGATCGATATCACGTTCCAAACCTTTATCCAGTGCGCGTAAAGAAAAGGCCTGAAAATCACTGCACTCACGTCCTTTTACATCTAGAACCTGAATGAATTCACCCTCTTTCACAATATATGGTTTTGCTTCACCTGGTTGAATATTTATGTCTGCTAGCGGATCTGCCAGAGGATCAGGAAGAGAGATCTCACCTTTTGGAGAAATTGGGTTGTTTCGAGTAACGAACAACAGAATATCAGTTGGTGCCCACTGCTCATGGGCATCCATATCGCCACCGGCTGCACAAACAATTAACAAACCGTCACAAGTGGCCACGTAACTTTTAGTATCTCCTGCACGAGAGCCCTGCGAAAACACCATTATTCCATCTGCATCTGCCAAGTCAAAACCAGATCTAGCAAGATCGGAAACCACTTTATGTCCAGAGCTATGACGAAGAAGTGAAGCCTTCAAGCCATGTGGGTCGTGTCCTCCCATTGCACCAATCATTCCAGCATCAGATTTACCGCTTGGATCGAAAAAAACTATTTCTACAGGTTGAAGTCCTTCCACATCCTGTAAAGTAATTTCATCGCCTGAAAATAAGGCCACCGCTCGGCTTCCACCACCGGGTATTGGGTGACGCTCCACACCGACAGGCAAGACAGGGAGACCCGGAGTAATTACTCCAGAAATCGATTTCGGTTTTACGAACCCTGCATAATCTGTCACAATTAGACTCCTCTAACCTAGGCCCAGGCTCTGCTTACGTGTCTCAGACCATTTCATGATTATCATATCAAAAGTCAGTGCCATCAAAGATACATTTATTCCTAAAACAAAGTTCTTGCCCAAATCGGTGCCAGCCAAGGTGCGTTGAAGTTCTTGTCCAAGATCAATCGTACCGATGAACGCGGCTATCATGGTCATAAAAAAAGCAAACATTAGCGCCTGATTAAACCCAACAGCCATTGTTGGTATGGCAAGTGGAAATTGAACTTTCCAAAGTTTTTGAATCCGGTTTGCACCTGACATGTCGGCGCTTTCTGTCACCTCATTTGGGACATTTCGCAGACCCTCAATCGTATAGCGGATTAATGGTACCATCGCGAAGATCATGATTGCAAAAATAACTGCAATATCCGTTATGCCAAAAAGCATAATAGCCGGTATAAGATAAACGAAACTAGGGAAAGTTTGAGCAGAGTCCGAAACAAGAAGCAAGAAAACATCTCTTAACATCTTGCCTGCATATCGCCACATAATGTAAAAACTTAAAATAAAAAGGAGCCAAAAAACGATGCGATATATCATCGGATTGGGTTCTTGCCCAAAGATACCCCAAGTCCAGATCACATAGCGGACTACCCCAGCAGAAATCAAAGACATAAATGCAATGAACGACCGCCTAAATAAGAGGCTTACGACAGCAGTCAGTAATGAATAATTTAGTCCCTTGGAAAATATTATCGGACGTGCAGGTGGGCCTGCACCCCACACTGCTAGTGGAATACCAAATAACATTGCAACAGCAGTTGAAGATAGTGCGTAGTAAATTGTTATTACGGAACGATCCCACCACCCACTAAGTGCAACCCACGAGAAAAAGGTAAAGGCGATTATAGCCTGGCGGGATCCAGCTACACGCCAAGCTATAACAACAATCACTAAAATAAACGCGGGTGTTGGGATAGAGAGCAAGAAATTTCGAAAAGGTATGAGTACATAATTATTCATGAAAAATCTTATAGAATATGTAGTAATTTTTAAATATTCATTTGTAAGGACTGTATGTTTAATAAAACTATCAAGCTCTTTTCCCTGTGAAAAATGCTGTTTACGCTCAATGGTTGAAGCAAAATCAACAAATTGTGCTAATATAAGACACGCTACAAACGCTACCAATGCCATTAAAGTATACTGGTTCCTAATATACCACCGGGTTCCTTTTTCAAAATGTACCGGTTGTTTGGCAACCCAGGCTTTAGAAAGCCGGTCAAGCATTATTGCCAATAGTACAATAGTTATTCCTATCTCAAAACTACGGCCTATTTTAAAGCTACCCATCATTGCAAGTAATTTTGCACCAAGACCAGGCATACCGATAAAGGCTGTCAACACCACCATTGCTAAGCACAGCATGATTACCTGGTTAACACCCACAAGGATTTCTGTTCGAGCGGATGGTATATAAACGTAACGTAGCATCTGCCATCTTGAACATCCAGACATATAACCCGCTTCAACGACCTCAGGACTGACTTTTTTAAGCCCGAGGGTTGTCATCAGGATCATCGGTGGAATGGCGTATATGGTGGTGGCTACCGCGCCCGCCGTTGGACCAACCTTAAAGAATATTACAGCGGGTAGCAGATAAGTGAAGAATGGTAAGGTCTGCAACACGGACAAAATCGGCCGGAGTATTTTCTCAAATCGCTTGCTTTTCCAGGCCGTCACTCCAAGCGATAACCCAATTATAAAAGCTAAAGGAGCCGCAACAATCAGGACTGACATAGTTTCCATTGCAAGTTTCCACTGGCCAATTAAAGCTGTCCAAATAAATGTTCCCGCTCCTAAAAATGCCAGCCGCCAACCCCCAAGGTAATATCCAATAATTCCGCCAACCGCTGCAATTGCTGTCCAAGGAATTGGCCCAATATTTGGCCATCTACGTTTCCCAAAAAGAAGATTGGCAGTTACGTCTAGAACCAATTGTAAACCTTCAGTCAAAAATCGAGTCACATGGATGAGACCTAAATCGTCTTTTATAAAATTGAAGATCGTATCGAGTATTAACTCTAAAGGTGGTAAGATAAATTCTGGTAAACGATTTAGCCATTCTGGCAGATAACCAAACCAATGTATCAAAGTCATTACTAAAGAAATTGCTACAAGCACGTGACTAAAAGACTTTTGATTTCCAACGTTTATGAAACGGGCTTGGATTTCCGTGTTAGAGATCATTAACTGTCTCCCAACAACACATTCAATGCGGCCTGCCGCTTTAAAGCGCCTACGCTTTTGCCATTTTCTGAAACAGGAATAATACCTCGATTATCGGCGATCAACATACGCGCCAAGTCATAAATAGTGGCCTCTGCTTCCACTGCCTCTCCTTCTCCCCTCAAATTCAGATCTGCTAAAACCCTGGCACGAACTACGCGGGCTTTATCAATATCTTCAGTAAACTTACGAACATATTCGGTTTTGGGCTTAAGCACAATTTTATCTGGCGTATCGCATTGCTCAACTGAACCATCTTTCATAATTGCAATACGGTCGGCCAGGCGAAGTGCCTCGTCAAAATCATGCGTTATGAATACAATAGTTTTCTCCAACATTTCCTGTAGGCGAAGAAATTCATCCTGCATCTCACGCCTTATTAGCGGGTCTAAAGCTGAAAAAGGCTCATCAAGAAACCAAATATCTGGTTCGATGGCCAAAGATCTTGCAATTCCAACGCGTTGTTGCTGCCCACCTGATAACTCACGAGGAAAATATTCTTCACGTCCCTCCAATCCAACAAGTTTTATAACTTCCAGAGCGCGAGCACGTCGTTCGTGACGGTCTTGACCTCGCATTTCAAGCGGAAAGGCAACGTTTTCCAATACAGTTCTATGCGGCAGAAGCCCAAAAGATTGAAAGACCATACCCATTTTTTCGCGTCTTAGCTCAATCAATTCTTTTTCGGAAAGCTCCATAATATTCTGGCCTTCGACCATAATCTCACCACTAGTAATTTCATGTAAGCGCGAAAAGCATCTTACGAGAGTGGATTTACCAGAGCCCGACAAACCCATAATGACGAGTATTTCACCCCTATGAACTTCAATCGAAACATCTTTTACACCCGCGATGTAACCGTCAGCTTTAATCTCATTGAAACTCTTAGTATGCGCCCCATTTTCTAAATAACGCTCAGGCTCAGCACCAAAGAGTTTCCAAACATTTTGTGCTGATATTGCAATGGAATTATCGGTCATAATACTCACCAAGAAGTCCCCCCCACAAAAGTGGGAGAGATATTTACTTGAATAATAAGTTTGAGAGTCAGGCTTAAATTAGTTTAGCCAAGCTTTCCAAACATCTTCGTTTTGTGCAAGCCATTCAGCTGCTGCTTCTTCTGGTTCCATTTCGTCAATATCAACAAATTTCGCCATCTCAGCAATTTGTGGATTAGTGAAAGAGATCCTCGTTAGCACGTTATACGCATCGGGCCATTTGTCCTTCATGCCATCCCATGCTGCTTTTTTAAGGTAACCTTTAGCTGGATTTCCGCAATCATGTAATGCGTCAGGATTTGGCCCAACAGTGGGATCACTATCACATCCATCCACCCACTCTGGAAATTCAACGAATTCGCCAGGCCAAACTGCTTCTGCAAAGTTAGGTGTCCAATTAAAAACAACTACTGGTGTTTTATCAGCCTCAGCTGCACCTATCGCTGCCCAGAGTGCAGCCGCTGATCCAGCATTTACAACTTGAAAGTTCATCCCAAGAGCTGCCACACGTTCTTGTCCATGCTTTAACCAGTCTACTGGGCCATCGAGATACCGACCCTTGTCGCCTGTCTCAGCCGTTGCAAAGAGAGAAGCACAGTCATTTAACGCTTCCCAGCTCGGTAGACCTGGACATGCATCCTTTGTCCACATTGGATACCACCAATCTTCGCGTGTTACAGCGTTATGATCACCCGCATCATGCAAACCACCCTTTTCAAGTGCCGTTCGGAAAGATGCACCAAATGCACCTTCCCAAACTTCAAGTTCTAGAGTTACGTCACCAAGGCGCACTGATTCGTAAACAGCCTGGCTGTCGGTTGTTACAAACTCAACATTGTTGCCCATACTTTCAAAAATTTGTCCAACCGCGTGGCTCATCACAATTTGAGATGACCAGTTATGGATTGGGATCACGATTGGATCGGAACTATCTCCTGCAAGGCCCGTTCCTGCATAAGCTACACTAATCGCAGCCGCACAGGTAATTGATCGTAGTTTCATATGATTTCCCCGTTTAATGATTAGGTTCGTCTGCACTTTCGTCAGACTTAGCTGATTGTGGCAAATATTGGCAGAAACTACACCCAGAATATTGTGAGCCTTAGCCCCTAGTATTTAGAGGCTAAAAGCCTTAGTATGGGAATGGTTGATAATCTTTGCTTATAAATCAGGTTTGGGAGCATGGCTAACAAAAATGCATCACTACCACCATTAGATTACCTACTCGCTTTTGACGCTGTGGCAGAGTTGAGTAGTATAGCCAAAGCATCAAGGCTCCTAAATATCAGCGAATCTTCTGTTAGTAGAAAAGTTAAGTTGTTAGAACATCACTATGGTCGCTCTTTTTTTAATCGCGGAGATCGGTCTATCTCTCTCACGCAACTTGGTCAGCAATTCTATAAAGATATCCGTCCCCTACTAGAAGAACTACGGATAGTCTCCAATGAGGTTCATGCAGAAAATCGTAACCAGACAGTAACGCTTGGCGCGACTAATTCTGTGGCGGGTCTTTGGCTTATGCCTCGCCTAGTCCTTTTCAACGACTCAAACAGCGAATTAAAAATTAAACTTCTTGCGTCTGACAACGATGAAGAATGCCTAGGCGAAGATGTAACCCTGACGATTTTGCGTGGCGATGGAAATTGGCATGGCTATGAAGCCCGCCTTTTATTCGGTGAAACAATTTTTCCCGTTTGCTCCCCTCGCTACCTAGAGAAAAACCCCACAATTATTGAACTTAATAAGATGGAAAAACACTCATTAATTGGAGTTGATAGTAAACACACAGAATGGATGAATTGGTCAACCTGGCTGAGCATAATGCAGAAAAAGAAAGTGTACGTTGATCAAGCAGTTCTTTTAAATACATACCCTTTGTCCATAGATGCCGCTGTCAGTGGCCTTGGCATCGCTCTCGGTTGGGCACACCTTGTAGATCATCTGATTGATGACGGGAAGCTTGTCAGTCCGTTGAAATCAGCTTCCGTTAGGACAGAGTATGGCTACTATCTCTTAAAACCTTTGCAATCAAGTGGATTTAAAGAACGAGATCAAGTGGAAAACTGGCTAATTGATGTTTCAAACAATCGGCGTCGCTATAACATCGACAATCAAAACTTTTAAAATGCTCAATGGAGTAAAGGATTTTTCATCTATTTTTTCATCAACTTACCAAAGTCAGGTTTTTTTTCTTTAAAACCGGCTAGTTCCAGCATATGCCACGCTAGCACTAGATTTGAGGACAGGACTGGAATACCAAGAGCGTTCTCAATGACTTCGATAATATCTAAGGTTTGCAGGTTTGTGCAAGACATAAAAATAGCCTCTGGTGAAGTACCCTGTACTAACTCGAACACCGCTTTTGCCGAGGATGTTGGAGTTATACGGGCGACTTTAGTTTCATTGGCTTCATCAAAAGTTCCAAAAACAGAAATCTCTAGACCGTTTTCCTCCAATACGCATCGCAAGGTAGCAGAAACTTCTTCTACATATGGCGATAAAAACGCGATTTTGCTCACTTCAAGTGCTTTGCAAGATGCCAATAACGCACTCACAGGTTCAGTCACGGCCGCAGTGTTACACTCTTGAGAAATGAGGTCTTTAATTTTTTTCGCCCCAATCACAGATGTAGCTGAAGTACATCCAAAACCTACTACAGAAAAAGAAACTGCTGTAGGAAAAAGCCTAACCGTTTCTATAATATCCCCCTCCATCTGTGCTAATGTTTCGCAAGTTACTTCGGCTCCGCTGGGAATTCGAGAGCTATAGAGTGCCGAAGACGAACTCGGCAACAGGCGGCGCATGTCTTGCTCAATAGTCTCATCGGCTTGCAAAACAATCAGTCCAAAAGATGTGTCGCCACCCAAAGCGGGGCCGAGTTCAAACGATAACTTTTTTTCCACCAAGTTGGCCATAAATTTAGTTCTTTAAGTTAAAAAACTCAGACATTCTGTTCACTGACAAAGCAAAGAACATTAGACTCAGGTTCGACACCAGAAATCCCATGAAAGAGAGCTGCAAGAGGTGCGCCACCTGATGCAGAAGTTTCTAAACCTTGATTTTTAAGCACCGGTAAAGCCTCTTTCACTTCTTCGTCAGAGATTAAAAGAAATGAATCTGCGTCTCGCGCTAGTCCATTTAGTGCAATCAAAGACGGTGTCTTACAATCTAGACGGCCCATTATTGATGCGGGGCCTTCACAGGTTGCTAATCTGCCCTGCTTAATGCTGTGATATAGAGCTGGTGCAACTTCGGGTTCGACCACAATGATATTCGGGTCATCACCCCATACTTGCCTGAAGTAAGCCGCTGCAGCACAAGCTAGACCGCCAACTCCAGCTTGAAGAAGAATGTGGCTCGGAGTAGAAGGAATTTGCTTTGCTGCTTCAGCCGCCGCTACTAAATAACCCTCCATTAGACGCCGCGGTATGTCGACATAATTTTCCCATGACGTATCGGACAGAAGCGACCAACCGTTTTTCAAAGCAGCTGCCTCTGCAGCCTCAAGACTTTCAGCATAGTCATTCCCAGCCCATACTACCGTTGCACCATGAGCTTCCAACCGTGCTGAAAATTCTTTTGGGACTTGGTGAGATAAGTATACAACGGCATTTGCCCCGAAAACCTTCGAACCGGCAGCTACAGAAATACCGTGGTTGCCAGCACTGGCTGTAACATAGGTTTTACCATTTTGATCCTCGCTTTGGGCTGCATGCGCAACTACATAAGCCGCTCCAAGTGCTTTGAAACTTCCTACTCCCATACGAGTCCGTTCATCTTTAACAAATACATGGCCAGCACCACCAAAGTCAGGTATGGCGACCATAGGTGTAACATTTGCAACAGGACACCGTATCAAAAGTCGCTGTGGAGATGCGGCATCGATGCTGGGTAAAAAAGCTGAACTAATTTCTCCAAAGCCACCTTTCTGGCGAAAATGATTATGAAGTATTTGCATTTTTAGTTACCGTTTATCTTTCTACCTTCTTTCATTAACGTGCTTAACTAAAATTTCAATTACAGATATATTTTTTAAATAACTTATGGTCGGTATTTTCATCAGTTATGTTCCGTAGATTTACCATGCCCATAGGCATTAAAATCGAAGTATAGTCTCACAAATTTCTGATATTCTTGAAGGCATTATCCAATAACAAGAAATGACCTCACTGGTTGCCCTCAATACTTGCTTGACCTATGAAACCGCTAAAGCTGGGAGGTTGCTATGAACGAGCCTGAGATTACAGAAGATTTAATTGAGGCGCATGGCTTGAAACCCGAAGAATATAAAAGGATCCTAGATATAATAGGACGAGCGCCTAGTTTTACCGAGCTTGGTATTTTTTCCGCTATGTGGAATGAGCATTGTTCCTACAAATCTTCAAAAAAATGGCTACGTACTCTACCCACATCTGGACCTCAGGTGATTTGCGGCCCAGGTGAAAATGCGGGCGTTGTCGATATAGGTGATGGTCAAGCAGTGGTTTTTAAAATGGAAAGCCATAATCACCCATCCTACATTGAGCCTTACCAAGGTGCTGCTACCGGCGTTGGAGGTATTTTGCGCGATGTTTTCACCATGGGAGCAAGACCTATTGCGGTGATGAATTCGCTTAGCTTTGGAAGTCCCAACCATCCGAAAACACGCCAACTTGTTCATGGTGTCGTTAAAGGAATTGGTGGTTATGCAAATTGCTTTGGTGTGCCTACCATTGGTGGTGAAGTCAGATTTGACAAAGCATATAATGGCAACTGTCTAGTCAATGCCTTTGCGGCCGGGATTGCTGATACCAATCAGATCTTCTACTCAGCTGCGTCCGGTATCGGCATGCCAGTCGTTTATCTTGGAGCTAAAACGGGGCGAGATGGAGTCGGTGGAGCAACTATGGCCTCTGCTGAGTTTGACGGGAGCATTGAAGAAAAGCGCCCCACAGTTCAAGTGGGAGACCCCTTCACTGAAAAATGTTTAATGGAAGCATGCCTCGAGTTGATGGATACTGGAGCGGTAATTTCTATTCAGGATATGGGTGCTGCAGGCCTTACCTGCTCTGCTGTTGAAATGGGAGATAAAGGTAATCTTGGTGTTCTGCTGGAATTAGAGAAAGTACCAACGCGTGAAGCTGCAATGAGCGCGTATGAAATGATGCTTTCTGAGTCACAGGAGCGGATGCTTATGGTTCTATGTCCAGAAAAGGAGGAAGTCGCGCGTGCCGTCTTTGAAAAATGGGATTTGGATTTCGCAATTATTGGAAAGACCATTGATGAAGATCGCTTCCGTGTTTTTTACAATGGTGAGTTAAAGGCGGATATCCCGCTCAAAGCACTATCTAGAAATGCGCCCGAATATGATAGACTTTATGAACTGACACGTACGCCCAGACCTTTAATTGACCCCATTCCACAGATTGATCCAATCGATGGATTAAAAGCTCTATTAAGTGATCCAAATTATGCTTGCAAGGCCTGGGTTTATGAACAATACGACAGTCAGGTGATGGCTGATAGTGTGCAAACTCCTGGAAAAGGTGCTGGTGTTGTAAGAGTACATGACAGTGATAAAATGCTCGCTTTTACGAGCGATGTTACGCCCAGATATGTTTTGGTAAACCCAAGAGAGGGTGGTAAACAAGCGGTTGCAGAAGCATATAGAAACCTTACGGCCGTTGGTGCTCTACCGCTTGCCGCAACAGATAATCTTAACTTTGGCAACCCCGAAAGACCTTACATCATGGGTCAATTAGTTGGTGCAATCCAAGGGATAAGTGACGCGGTTGTTTTTCTTAATATGCCCATCGTTTCAGGGAATGTGAGTCTTTACAATGAAACAGATGGTGAGGCAATTTTACCAACGCCTACTATTGGAGCCGTTGGATTAATTAAGAACCAAACTCAACTCATTAACGGCGTTGCTCGGGAAGGACATTTCGCCTTACTCATAGGAGAGAGCACAGGCCATATGGGACGTAGTGCCCTTCTCGAAATAGTATTTAGTCGCCAGGAAGGTGATTCTCCGGAAGTAAACCTCCACTTGGAGAAGAAGACTGGTGATTTTATCAGAGGAAATATTCCCCTTATCGGAGCCTGCACAGACCTCTCTGATGGTGGACTTGCGATGGCCGCTTTCGAAATGGCGCAAGCAGGCAATATTGGCATTCAAATAGATAGTGATGACACGTGCGCATTATTTTGTGAGGATCAGGCCCGATATTTAGTTGCAAGTAACTTTGATCAGGCAGAAGCACTTATCATAGCGGCTGCGCAAGCTGGAATTGTAATAAAGAGCGTTGGTAGATTCACAGGCAACGTTATACGATTTGGCAAATCAGAAACCTCGCTAGAAGATCTGTCCACTCTCTACCGATCGCGTTTTGGGGATGTTTTCGACTAAAGTTACGTGATTTAAAATATTACAACACGTTCGGTTAATCTATTTAATAGCTAATAAAGTAGGAGCAAATATTTTAAATAGCTTTTCCCACCATTCTTTATTGGTGAAGCTGTAAATTTGATCTTGGCCTCACCTTTTATCCCAACATTTTGACAAATCGTATAAAGCTTTCGTTTTTAGAGAGTTAGGTAAGCATTGTTAAAGTTAATAAGCGTCTCAAAACTAATGTATTCACCTTTCGCTACTGTTTATTTCTACAGCTACTTTTTTGATTTTAGGGTTCTGGAATTAATTCTTTTGTTGGAATGCCGCCCAGATTGCTATTAACAAACCCGTTACTGCGAACGCCAACATTAATACAATCAACATAATCTCAGTAGGATAATTTTGAACCGCTATGCCAGTCAGCAATGTCGCAAATGCGCCCAGTACCACAATTATGGCACCGGATAGACCGGATGCACTTGCGGTCATCTCCCTATTTACGAACATAACTGCTGCACTGGCGCTTGCTGTGGTTAATCCATTCCCGATGCCCACGCAAATCGCCCCAGTTATCAAAATTGCCAAATGGCTTAAATCAACCAATAAAAGTATTAGACTGATAGATAAGCCAACAGTTGCAAGACCACGGCCATAGAGCATCATTCTATCCAAACCACGTTTCAACGCTAGTTTCCCAGAAAGATAACTTCCAACCATAAAACCACATGTTATAGATCCGATAATCAAGCCTATAGTTGACTCATTCTCTTCAAAAACAACGGAAACAACAATGGGCACTCCCGTTACGAACACAAAAAAGCCAGCAATACCACAGGCCATAATCAAAGAGTAAGCCCAAAAAAGTGGTGACAGGCTCAGCGTTATATAAGAGCTTATTATCATTTTTGTTGATCGATCGCGGTCGAGTCCTGTTTCAGGCAATTTTCGAAAAACCAGAGCAATAAGCACAAGCCCGCAAAAACAATAAATTAGAAAATTTATACGCCAGCCAAATATCTCCGACATTAGACCACCTATGGATGGACCTATTATAGGCGCGATGCTCGTTCCCATAGCGATATATCCTAAAACACTTGCAGATTTTTTGGGATTGAATAGATCGCCTACTACGGCCCGAGATAAAACCGATGCGGTCGCTATTCCGCCCTGAAGCGCGCGCCAGATAAAAAACATTCGATAGCTTTCAGCCTGGGCACAACCAATTGAGGCCAGAATAAAGACAGACAAACCAATTAGGACGACCGGGCGGCGTCCAAACCGATCGGCTATCGGACCAGATATGACTTGGATAACAGCCGTGAAGAGCAAATACACAGAAATAGTTAATGCCATGGCATCATATCCCACATCAAACTCCTGTGCCATTACGCCAAGAGATGGGAGAAACATATTTAGTGAAAGTAGCGGTAACGCAGCCAAAAGAACCAACGTAATCATCAACCCAACTGAAGCCTTGGTTTTCTGTTTACTCATTTGAGCTTAACCATTCCAAAAATCATATTAGGGAGTCTTGGAGTGATATTTGCGTATTAGTCCTTCCTGTGCCACACTCGCCACAAGCGTACCGTCACAAGCATAGACAGAGCCACGGTTAAATCCCCGTGCACCACCAGAAAAAGGACTGTCCATGGTGTAAAGATGCCACTGATCAAACTGAACTGGTGCATGAAACCACATCGCATGATCCAGACTCGCAGTCATGATAGCGTTCTGAAACCAAGTTATACCATGAGGTCGAAGAGCTGAGCCAAGCAAATTGAGATCAGAAGCGTAAGCCAAAAGACATTGTTGCAATTTCGTATCCGCCAAACTTGCGGCTGGCATACGAAACCAAAGGTGATTCAGATCACTAGTCGATGGGGGATCAAAAAAATCTCTCGGCGCAATTTCTCTTACCTCAATCGGCCGTTGTCGCATGAATTGTAAACGACTTTCTTCGCTCAATTGCTCCGCGACACTCGCTCTTAACTCAGCCCGTTCCAATAGGCCTTCTGGGCCTTGAACGTGGGGCATTTCATGCTGGTGGTGAAAGCCGTCTTCATTGACATGAAAAGAAGCCGACATAGTCAAAATTTGTTTTCCATTCTGTATTGCTAAAATACGTCTGGTAGTAAAACTGTTCCCATCACGCGTGCGATCTACTTGATAAACTACTGGCACAACCGGATTGCCTGGACGAACAAAATAGGCGTGAAGTGAATGACAGGTTCGTTCTTCCACCGTTTGGTACGCAGCGGCCAAGGCCTGTGCAATTACATGCCCCCCAAAAATTCTTGTGCTGGTTTCACCACCTGTTCCAATGCCGCGGAACATGTTCAGTTCCAACCGTTCAATATCTAGGAGCGACAAAAGTTCTAGGCTCGCTTCATTCATTATGTTGCCTCAACTTGCCTACTTTCAAAATAATCAAAGAAAAAATTCAGGCTGTCCGGATTAGCCATAGCATCTCTATTAACAACTTTTTGCGATTTCCCACTCATCAATAGTTTTTTCACCGGTACTTCTAGTTTTTTGCCAGATAAAGTTCGAGGGACTTCTTTTATTTCAATAATTTCATCCGGTAAGAAACGCGGTGATACCTGAGATTTAATCGTCAAGTTAATTTTATCTTTTAACACATTGTCAAATTTTACGCCCGGCATGAGAACAACAAATAGTGGCATAAAGCTGTCATGGTCCAGAAATTCAAGATCAACAACAAGGCTGTCAAGTATCTCAATTAACCCCTCTACGGCCTGATAAATTTCAGACGATCCAATTCGCAAACCTTTGCGATTGATAGTCGCATCTGACCGTCCATAAATGACAGATCCACCCTCCTCGTTAAATTTAATCCAATCTCCGTGCCGCCAAACACCTGGATATATGTCAAAATAACTTTCAAAAAAACGTGATCCATCGTCGTCACCCCAGAAAAAGAGAGGCATTGATGGAAGAGGCTCCGTGCAGACAAGCTCTCCAACTGCACCGATTAATTCATTTCCTTTCTCATCAAAGGCGCGCACTGCATTTCCCAGTGCACGACACTGCATTTCTCCTTTTCTTACCGCCATGGCAGGATGACCTAATACAAATGCACCACAAAGATCTGTCCCACCAGATATTGGTGCCAGCCAAAGGTCTTTTTTCACCATCTGATAAATCCAGTCATAGGCATCACTAGAAAGGGGCGATCCTGTTGAGCCTAGAGACCGTAAAGCTTCAAGATCAAAACGATTACCGGGTTTAACATCGGCTTTGATACATCCCTCATAAAAGGCAGCTCCTGCGCCAAAAAAAGTTAGCCCTTCTTCAGAAACAAATTCCCAAATGCGCTCCATGCTAGGGAAGTTAAGCGCGCCATCAAAGGCGACAACACGTGCCCCTTGCCCCAATGCCACCCATTGTGCATTCCACATTATCCAGCCTGATGACGTCAGCCATGAAAAGCGATCCTGTTCCGTTAAGTCTTGATGAAGCGACTGTTTCATCCCTTCTATTATAATTCCACCGTGCCCATGAACAATGGGTTTTGGATCCCCGGTGGTTCCTGAAGAATAAACTATCCATAAAGGATGTTGAAAAGGAACTGGCAGATATTTAAAGTTCTCTTTTTTAGTGAGTAATTCAGACCAGTTTTTTTCACTATTGGAACAGGGTTGGACAACGGGCACATGCACGTAATGTTGAAGACTTAATAACCCGGTACGGACCATCTGCACCACATCTGATCGATCAATCAATTTTCCAGCATACTTGTAGCCATCCTGCGCAATAAGTAACTTCGGTTTAATTTGCTTGAATCTATCTAAAATGGCAATGTGCCCCATATCGGGTGCGCACAAAGACCAAATGGCGCCCAGACTTGCGCTAGCTAACTGAGCAATGAGCGCAATTTCCGTATTTGGCAATATAGCAACTACACGATCACCCTTACCAACTCCCATGGTTTTAAAAGAAGCCGCGACAGAAGAAACATTCTTTTTTAGCTCAGCCCAACTCAACTCTTTTCTACCGAAGGTCTCTGATTGTGAAACAAAAGCTATTTGATCTCTTAATCGATCTGCACGAGACAACATTTGGTCTGCATAATTGAGAGTAGCACCAGGAAACCAATCAGTTCCTGGCATCTCTCTACTACCAAGTACCTTTCGGGGTGGTGCAAAAAATTTTAGATTAAAAAAATCCGCTATTTCTGCCCAAAATGTTTCTAATTCGGAAATGCTCCATCTCCACATTTCATTATAATTTAAAAAATGCAGATTATGCTTTTCAGCGATCGCTCGTTCGAACTTTGCCATGGTCGAGGTTGATGCACGTTCGTTGGAAGGCGTCCAAAGAATTTTATTTCCGCTAGTCATCCTATCATCGCTCCATGAATAATCCCCTTTAACTGAGATCGTGCAGGGTAAGATGATGATGGTGATAATTGTGTAAGAAAAACAACAGTCATGCCAGACGTTCTATCAAGCCAAAAAAATGTGGACGCCATTCCACCCCAACCAAAGTCACCAATATGTCCAGGTGTTCGAGCCCTAGCAGGATTCAAAACAATCGCGCCACCAATGCCGAAACCCATTCCTTCCATCGGTTGCTCAGCAAAACTTTGGGGGCCCATTGACGCTATTTCTCCTGTAAGGTGATTATTCATCATGAATTCCAGGGTTTTAGGAGATAAAAGTCGATACCCCGAATACGTCATTCCGGTTCTAAGGACATCTGCAAAGGCCATATAGTCATCAAGTGTGCCTACTAGGCCTGCCCCTCCAGAACACATCTTTGTGTCCCAGTACGGAGATCTGTGTTCTTCCTCAACCAAACGAAGAGTTTCTTTGCCTTTTTCAGCTGAATTAAGCTCCATTGCATCGCCGGACAGAGGTGTATAGAGGGATGCAATGCGTCCCCTCATAGATTCTTTGAAGCGAAAACCTGTCTCCAACATGTTAAGTGGTTTAAAAATTTCTCTATCTAAAAAATCATAAAGTGGCATACCACTGATTGTTTCAACTACACGTCCAATGACGTCAATAGAGACCGAGTATTCCCACCTTTGACCCGGCGCAAAGCAAAGCGGCAGCTCTGCAAGCCTATCGCAAACTTCAGCCAACACTTTATTGTCTGGATTAAAATTGAGGCATTGCTCTCGCATGACCCCTGGAACAAGACCCGAGTTAAATCCGTAACTCAAACCACTTGTATGTGTAAGAAGTTGGTGCAATGTAGGAGTGTCACAGCTAGAACATTGATCAAGTGATTTTGCTCCAGGGATAAGAGCCCACATATCAGAGAAACGAGGAATATATTCTGATACGGGCGCTTCTAAATGACATAAGCCTTTTTCAATAAGAATCATTAGTGCTGTAGAGGTAATTGGCTTAGTCATTGAATATAATCTTACGATAGTATCTCGATTAAATACCAATTCTCGCTCTATATCACGTAATCCCGCTGCGTGATGGAACACTTCAGAACCATTTTGATATAAAAGCACAGAGCTGCCGGGATACTTCCGCTCATCGATATACCGTTGCATCCACAACTTGAGCGTTTCCAAGCGTGTTTTATCAAATCCTGTTTTGGCCATCAAAACCCAACAATTCTACATTCCATAAACTCTTATTTCGTCAAACGCCATGAAGGCCTCAGGAACGGCACCAAGATAAGTTATTCTACGTAATAAATGTTCTAAAATATTTTTCAAATTCGTTTGCTTAATTAACATAGTGATAAGGAATACCATATCACAAGCGCATGAACGAAGTGTACCCATGTTAGCTTAAGAATTTCGAGCCATTCGAAAATTTTTGGGCACATTCAGATCCAACTTTATAAAAAAATCATCTTTCAATTCGATAAATGATTTCACCTACTCCATTTGTGACTTTGTCTTTAATCATATCACCTTGCCGTTGACTCAATCATGTGCGCCATTGCCGCTGACGTTTCTTTATTGAACCATGGCTGCGGCTTGGAACTTGCCGCCTTATTCATCTGTTCTTTAAGCGCCTTTATCACTGGTGCCCTAACCTGTTGTTTCACCGTTGCATATGCGATCGGCGGTAAATCAGCATAATCTTTAGCAATGACCAATGCTAACCTAAGCGCCTCCCCATCCCTAACACATTCGTCAACTATCTGAGCTTTTAAGGCTTGTTTTGCCGAAAGAGGTTTACCCGTTTGCATCATTAAACGCATGTCATTTGGAGACATCATCGATCGTACAATTTCAACCAATCCTGTTGGAAAGCCCACTCCTACTTTGACCTCAGTCAACCCAAAGGTCGCATTAAACCCTGCAATGCGATAGTCTGAACAAAGTACCGGAAATAAACCACCGGCTATCGCTGCTCCTTCAACGGCAACGATTAAAGGCTTAGGGAAAGAAAACATCTGTAGAAAACAGTAATGAAATCCGTTCACAATGGCCGTTTGTTCTGAAACATCAAAATGTCGTGCTTCTTTCAAGTTCAATCCAGCCGAAAAAATCTTGAAGGCACTAGACATCACGAGTGCTTTAACTTTCTCATCACCTTTTAATTGGCAAAATAACTCACCAAGTTCAATCAGCGTAGATGTATTGAACGCGTTAACGGGTGCCTTACGGAGTTGCAAGTGCAGGATGCCACCGCTTAAAAGTTCAGCTTCTAGCCAGTCTGATTTTATCATTCTCAAATTTCCTAACGTCATATTTAAGAAAACAGTCTTAAGTCTGTCCTCATGTTGACAGACTTCAAAACCTAACGCTACGGTTTATGTTAGAAAATTTGCTAAATTACTTTATTAAATGCGGAAAAACGGGAGTACACAAATGAAACTTTACTACGCCCAAAATAGTCGCGCTGTACGCGTTGCCTGGTTATTAGAAGAATTAAGAATTGATTACGAAGTTGAAAAATTCAATCTTGGCGATTCTGCAATGCGTGAACCTGAATATTTAGCCAGGCACCCCATGGGCCGCGTACCCGTGTTAGAGGACGGTGAAGTTCAACTTTTTGAAAGCGGTGCAATCATCCAATATATCCTTACAAAATATGGTAAAGGTCGGTTTGTGCCATCTATTGCGTCAACGGATTTTGCAGATTATCTCCAGTGGTTTCACTACGCTGAAGGCATGATCATGCCGCCGATGAACACCTACGTTGTTGAAACTATTCTTTTGCCACCCGAGCGGCGAACAGAAATTAACGTAAAGCGGTCCATCAAGCTTTTGGGACAAATGCTGAAAGCCGTAAATATAAATTTAGCTGAAAAAGAATATTTGGTGGGTTCCGAATTGACTGGTGCAGATTTCATGACTGGCCATGCCGTTGTAATGTCCCAGCGGTTCGGCATTGACATGTCAGATAAACCTCATCTACCACCATACGTTGAGCGGCTTACGTCGCGACAAGCGTTCCAGCGTGCATCAACTAAATGAAGAAACCCATTATATTCTTCCTAGACATCGAATTTATATTGAAGCTGTTATTCCTCTAAGTTAAACGAGAACGATTTCAGGATCGATAGGGAACGCGAGAACGCTGATAAGCTTGACCCATTAGATGTTTAGCTCAATAGGCTGGGCAGAAATACAGGTGGAGGAACGATGTTAAAATCTAATATTGAATTTTTCTATGACTTCGGGAGTCCTAAATCGTACTTCGTTTATAAACTTCTACCTAATATTGCGAAAAAATATAACGTTAAGGTGATACCCAAACCTATGCTTTTAGGTGGCGTTTTCAAGCTTACAAACAACCAAAGTCCGATGGAGACTTTCAAAGACGTTAAGGGTAAGAAGGAATATGAAAATCAGGAAACCACGCGCTTTGTAACACGTTACAATCTAGCGTTTCAATGGAACCCATATTTTCCCGTTAATACGATCGGTGTGATGCGTGGCGCGATTTATACCAATAAAAAAGACTTCGGGGAGCTTTATACCGAAACGATCTTCCAAGCAATGTGGGTAGACCAAAAGAAAATGGACGACCCGACTGTTATTTCAGAGACTCTAACTGCCGCTGGTTTACCAACAGAAGAAATTATGGAAGCCACGCAGACGCCAATCGTTAAAGCTGGATTGATTGATGCCACTAACAATGCGGTTGCCCGTAATATTTTTGGTGCCCCCACGATGTTTGTAGGAAATGAAATGTTCTTTGGAAAAGAAGGTCTTGATGAAATTGATTTTCTCTTATCAAATCAATAAGTAAGTACCATTCAATAGTGGGGCTGAATATAATAAATTTTATTTCTAAAATACTCAGAGATATAATCTGGTTAAGTTAGAGTAAACTTACTCTTCCAAAACGCTATCCCAATAAAGAAAGTCTAGCCAGCTTTTATGGAGGTAATTAGGTGGGAATTTTCGTCCAGAATTTCTAAGATCTTCGGAAGAAGGGCGTCTTGGAGATCGTTTCAATTTCATCCCAACACCACGCAGATTTTTCGAACCTTTCTTTAAATTACAACGACTGCAAGCAGCAACAACATTTTCCCAGGTTGTTAATCCACCACTCGCACGAGGAACAACGTGATCAAAAGTTAAATCTCCAGCTGCTCCACAATATTGACATCGAAAGCCATCTCTTAAAAATAAATTAAATCTAGTGAAAGCTACGCGCTTTTGAGGTCTTACATAGTCTCTCAGAACAATAACGGAAGGAAGGCGTATTCGTGTCGAAGGACTATGGACATAATCCTCATACTCAGCAACAATGTCTACCCTGTCCAAGAAAGCGGCTTTAACAGCATCTTGCCAACACCAAAGTGACAGAGGATAGTAAGAAAGTGGTCTATAATCCGCGTTCAACACAAGAGCTGGGTTATGTTTCAGCGCTAAGGGTTCTCTAACAAAACCAATTCTGGATATTTCACCCATCCGCTCTGTGACTCCAACCGAAACTACCACGAGAAATTCGAATCCATCTTACGTCAATACTATATATCGTGGTATTTTCCATTCAAGACCCGCAATATGGATAGATTAATTTGTTATTCAAATAGAATTGTAATACAAATGAAGTAGAAAAAATGGATCAAAAGCTTAATTTGTCCCTCATGAATGCGAGTGCAACTGACAATCCATCCGGCGCAATCCCATGGCCCGTTCCCTTCATAACATGTGCAAATACTTCCTTAAACCCCGCTTTTTCTAGGCCAACAGCCGCTTCAGAAAGCGACTTAGGAGGAACGACATCGTCTTGATCGCCATGGACCAGTAAAACTGGTGGCCTGTTTCTCACTTCATCGATTAACAAGTCTGGTTCCAACAAACGACCTGAAAATGCAACTATTCCAGCGATCGCATCATCTCTACGTGGGCCAACCTGGAGACTCATCATTGTTCCCTGTGAAAATCCAAAAAGGGCCAGCTGTTCAGGAAGGATATCCTCATCAACCATAAGGGCGTCAAGAAAAGCATTAAGGTCATCAACTGCTGCGTCCATGCTGCGTTGGGCAACTTCTTCATTTGAACCATCTAACCAGGGAATCGGAAACCACTGGAAGCCAAGCGGTGCACCAGGACAAGATTCTGGTGCATTGGGGGCCACAAAAAGGGTATCTGGCAAGTGTTCACCAAGAACATCCGCAAGACCCAAAAGGTCCGCGCCATTAGCGCCATAACCATGCAAAAATACTACGACAGACTTAGTTATTTGCGATTGCGGCTCTTTACGTCTAGCGGTCAATACGCGCGTCATCTTATGCCCTCCCGCGATTTAATATGGCTGTAATAGGCCCACAAAAGCCTGGCCGCAACCGCTCTCCACGGTGACCATTTTTCGGATTTCAAGCGTAATTCTTTTTCACTTGGTCTTTTCTCCAGTTCAAACAGAAATTTTACTGATTCTTGTAGTGCCAGATCCCCTGGTGCAAAAATATCAGCTCTGCCGAGACTAAACATAGCGTAAATTTCAGCGGTCCAAACACCAATTCCAGAGATTTTCGTAAGAGCTTGGATCACATTCCGTGTCTTCATTTCTCTGAGCGATGAAAAATCCACGTTGGCCTCAGCCAAAGCCCTAGCATAGCGAATTTTTTGTCGACTTAGCCCACAAGAACGTAAATCTTCATCTCCTGCCGATTTAATTGAAGATGGCGAGACCATTCTAGCATCTTCTAATCTATTCCAGATTGCATCGGCTGAGGCCACACTCAATTGCTGGCTAACAATTGCTCCAAGAAGACGGGCAAACCCATCTTCCCTTAACCGAAGAGGCAGCGGACCAGTCAAGTCAGCAGCTAAGCTGAACTTGGGTTCGTGTTCGAGCAACCAGTTTAAGCCCTCGGTAACACATGCGTTAGAAACGATAACGCGCTCACCGTGCGATGTATGTTTACCGGGCATGTATTTAAACTGTGCTCCTCTATCTAGATTACGAGCGTGGCGCAATCCAAATAAATGAGCAAGTACTAAACTTTGGGAAACTTTAAAAATAATTGTACGACTTGTAATTTTGAATTGCGCCAACTAACGAAGTGATATGAAGTTTGTGACATCTGACGTTTCTGCTAAGCGCAACGTACTAGTATTCATTATAGCACAGGCAAGTATGGGCTCCCAGATGCCAATGATTTTCATCCTTGGCGGCTTGGCAGGTCAATC
>MDTG01189751.1_pt1 | contig 23248 bp, 21 predicted proteins | sample 811421 | NCBI WGS metagenome assembly MDTG01 (sample SAMN05326645, study PRJNA326480) | marine metagenome | isolation source: seawater | place: Pacific Ocean: South East | collected 2011
GAAAGTTTTGATCTCTAAGGGACACGAAGTAATCGCGGTGGCGCCGAGCGATCGCTACGTGCCTAAGGTACAAGAGCTGGGATGCCGTTATCTCGATTTAAAAATGAACAGCGGCAGCAAAAATCCAATCAACGATCTGCTACTTTTTATCAGATTTATCAAAATATTCTTAAGGGAAAAACCTGATATATTTCTTGGGTTTACCATTAAACCCAACATATATGGATCGTTCGCAGCGAGATTATTTGGTACCAAAGTTATCAATAATATTGCCGGCTTGGGCACGGCATTCTCTGAGCGCAATTGGGTAACCAGAGTAGCAGAGTTTCTGTACCGGATTTCCCTTTCAGGGTCATCTCAAATCTTTTTTCAAAATCAGGAAGATAGAGATCTTTTCGTAGACAGGAAGATTGTCACCTCGGGGGTGGTAGATATACTGCCTGGGTCTGGAGTTGACCTAGAAAAATTTAAACCCGTATCAATGCCTCAGGGTACGAAAATCATCTTTCTTATGGTGTCGCGCTTGCTCTGGGAAAAAGGTGTGGGACAGTTTGTAGAAGCCGCGGAAATGGTGAGAGTAAACTGTCCAGAAGCGGAATTTAGAATTTTAGGTTTCTTAGACGTCGATAATCCTTCGGCTATATCAAGAGAGCAGATGAATAAGTGGGTAAACGAGGGATCAGTGCAATATCTTGGTCAGTCAGATGACGTGCAAGCTCACATCGGTGCTGCGCATTGTGTGGTGTTACCTTCCTTCTACGGGGAGGGCACTCCTAGGGTGTTGTTGGAAGCTGCTGCTTCAGCCAGACCCATAATTACTACGGATTCAGTTGGCTGCCGAAATACAGTCGATGAGCGAGAAAATGGATATCTTGCGATTCCCCGGGATGAAATTGATTTGGCCGACAAGATGATGAAATTTATTGCACTATCTGACTCGGAGAAGTCACGAATGGGTGAAAATAGTAGGAAAAAGGCCGAGCAAGAATTCGATGAGCGGTTTGTGGTGGAAAAGTACCTAGACGTGATTGAGGCCGTTAGACAGGCCTAAACTAGATTACTGAGCAAAAAAGTAGGGCTAGATTCCGTCCCGCTCATTTGAACCTCTCGTTGAATAAAGATTACATGTATAGAGAGTTGCTACTCGTAGCCCTATTTGAGATTACTTATGGATTTCAAAAATGGACGAACCTCAGAGAGAACCTGAATCGCCTCGATATTTTAGTCCGTTCGTATTCTTAATTGCCGTTCATATATCAGAGGTCTTTAGGAATGTGATCTTTGATAACCGAGGCCCGCCTTTCGTGGCAGAGTTAAAATCGAAGCTAAAAGGTTGATGATATGGAAACCTTCATAGCAATTTGGGCGTCACTTTCGCCGGGGATGATAGGCGCTTCAGTTGGTTTAATTATTGATGCTAAGTCCCCTCGTGGTTTTATGGGCCGCTCTCAGATTGCTATATCCACAGGGGGGTTGGCAGGATATTTAGCAATGGCATTTCTGTCGTACCAAGGGCTCAGGACGGGTATAAATCCCTACACTCCACTCGTGGCTAATTCGATCTCTATTTTAGCTGCCATACTGGTACTTGTTGCGCTTCGAGCGGTCCGCCCATTCAAGCTAAACCAGCGCTTCACTGTTGGAGTTTCAATGACTGGCGCCGCGATACTCCTATTTATTGGGGCGGCCATTTACCAGCACCTATTGCTGCCTATTCAGGGCTGGGATGTTATCGACTTCTGGGGCCGTTACGCTCACTGGACCCTTATGGAGCCTGATAGCTTGCCGCAGAGCACGAAGCCGCATCCAGTAACAATAGTATTAGTGCAGGCTTGGTCGGCCTGGTGTGCTCAGGCAATTGGGGCGCCGTATATTATGCTGGTTCCCTGGCTTTTCATGACAATCATTCTTGGTACAGGGCTTTATGGATACTCTCTTTGGGCGTCACAGTCCAGGTTCTTCTCTTTATTACTTCTATACTGTTTCCTTACTTTGCCTTTACTAGAAAACCACACCCTAATAGCAGGGTATGCCGAGTTGTTTTTAACCGCCACCTGCGTTACTTCGGTGATCTGGCTCCAGCTATCCCTATCAAAAAATTCTATGGTTTACGCGGCAATTGGCCTATCAACGGCTCCTCTCGCTCTCTTCATTAAGAATACTGGCCTTTTTTACTGCGCCGTATTAATTTTTCCCTACATAACCATACTGCTTTATTCTCGAAGTCGAGTCCTCTTCCTTTCTTTAGCAACCGCGGTAGTGGCAGCGATCTTCTATTTTTCGATATCTGGCTTTTCAATCGATTACTTTGGCCTCGGGTTATCCTTGTACACGGACGGAGGTACGTGGGTATTGCATGCGGCTGGATGGGGTATGCCAGTTGTTTATAATGGTTTAATCGATGTGATCCGAAACGAAATATACTCTTTATTTTTCAATATGAGCTTCGGTATCACTGCGCTTCTAGGCATTTTTATATTTTTATTTCTGCGGAAAATATCAGAACTTAAATTTATATTTTTTATTATTTTTATTATTCTGCTCATGCTGATGGCATCACAATTTTTCTTTGACTATGGATTTAAACACGCTGTCCCTACTCACGATACAGGCAATAGTCGGCTTAGCTTGCCGCTCATCGCAGTATTATTTTTATTGATACCGCATGCCTTTTTTGTAGTCGTTGGCGGGGGGGGAACTGGCCGGCCGATGAGGATCGTCTCAAAGCGGCCCAAAGTCTAAGGCGCGGGGGTGGCTAGTTATGAGCGCAGGCATACTGGCCTCTTTTTTTAATCTTAAACAAATTAGCGTCATGTGAATCTCTTTTTTTAGCTCCAGCTACAGTCTTACCCCTGCCTTGTAGTTTGCTGAAGATGGAGAGCGTATCGTGGATTTTTAAACTACACTTTATATTCTATTGTGTTCAGATGGACTAATCTGGTCCGATAAGGTTTTGATCTTCCGCTTGGATTTTGGTGAAGACGATTGTTAAAGCCCCCTGATAGCTGCAAATAGGAATACTTTCTTATTGTAATTAAACGTTTTGGATAGTCGTCCATTTATATATAGAATTTAATCCAACCAAATAAATATCTTTTCGCTGTCAGGTGGAGTGATAAACAGAGGCATTAATCAGTATGGCGAGCTCTACGAAGGGCTGTTGCCCATTTTTTCCCGATATTAGACGGTGCATAATGTGCATCAAACCACAGGGAAGATTTATTCCGATTACAGCTTGAGTTTTGATAAATCATATCGAGGTGACGGCGTAGCTCATCATGGGTGTCAAAAAGTTTCCCCACAGTTTCATCTGATATGATTTCCGGAATTGCACCAGAATTAGCTCCTAAAAGATAACAACCGTGAGACATTGCCTCAATTAGAGCCAATCCAAACCCCTCATCAACAGACGGGAGTATAAAAACATCAGCCGCTTGATAATGTTGAGGCAGCTCTTTAGGTTGAACAGGGGGAAATATTTCTAGTTGATCGATAAATGATTCACATGAATTGACAAACTGGTCCTTCGTGACTCCATCGCCGACTATACGAAGTCGCCAGCTTTCGGGGATTTGGGATATTCGAAGTGCTTCAGATATCAGATGTAAACATTTTTGATTGCTCATCCTTCCCACATATAGAATCCTAAATTGATTGTCTTTTCTTGAGGAGATATTACGGTCCTCATAAAATGGCGGAAGTGGCATGGGAATGGATGTAGTTGGTAAATCCAGCTTACTGTCGAGAAAATTCGAGACAGTAAAACGCTCAGTCGCACATCGCCAAATTATCTTTAAAAGAAATTTGAAAGGTCCTGCTTTGGAGAATAGACGGACATCTGTTCCATGAGATATTATCGAATACTTCTGACCGGTAAGCAGCATTAAAAACAATGCCACGATGCCAGACGGAAGTGCCCAGTGAACTATAAAATGATCATAAGTGTTTTCTAGTAATTCACGTCTCGACGCATTAAAAGACGAAAATAAGTAAACAATTAGTCGATAAATTCCTGCGGGTGAAGAAAATGCAACAGACGCCATCTCTCCGCGATAGCAGAGATTCTGTTGCTCATCCGTGCCGTAGCGAAATCGTTTAATTTCCACTGACTCCCACGACTCCTGTAGCTTGAGTCCCTCATCATGTGGAACTAAGAAGGTAACGTTTATACCTTCTTTCCCTAGCGCTTCACACCAATGCAGTAAAAAAGGGGCTACAAAATCGCGTGTGTGTCGAGGGAATACCTGACTAAGCGATAGAACTTTCAAGGTCACCTCTCATTGGAGTAAGGGGGCATCATAGAACAAAGATTAAGGAGCCAAAATTTAAAGGATGTGGATGCATCTATGTGGTCAGCACCGCATCACTAAGGTGTTCGGAAGAACCTGTGAATCTTCCAGGGGGAGTAGCTGCAGACTGACATGAGTAGACATCCGCTCATCCCTGAGGCTAGTTAGTCCAAAATATGAATTCTCAGGTATAAAAAGCGCCCTGACAGGGAATAAAAAAGCGTCAAGTATTTTTTGGATGCGTGATCTCTCGGTTCTCACGGTCATGGAAAGTCCTGTCACTGCTCAAAATGAGTAAAATTACAAATAGTGGATGCAGACCAGCGGTACACTTGGTTAAGGGGTGGCGTTTAAAAAATAACACAGCAAAATGACGGCTGATTTTTGCGGACGGGCTCTAATCAAGACCTTCAAGCGTCGACATTGGCCCAGAATTAGTCCGACAGATCCTCTCTACTGATAATCAGTTAGAATACTACAACAACCTATGGTGGAAAGCTTACTCACTTTGGTACCTTACCGGAGTACAAAAGCATAGACCTATTTTTGTGGTGTGGTGGACAGGTGGCTAATGGGATTAATAGCGTGACGAGTGGCAAGGAACTGAGGCTTCGTGAGGCTTTGATGCCGTCCCTGAAAACAGTACCAGAAAAAGGTGCCGCTGGCCGGAAGTCTGTCCAGATTTGCGAGTCCGATTCAGCGCCAACGCTTCAGTATTAAAAAACTCACCCAAACGACAGGTTGGGTCCCAACTATTAGTGCGGAGGAGTCGCTTATTGGCATGCTGCACGCGGCTCTAGAGGACCGCTCGAATTCTTTACGGTAGGAAATGACATGAGCGAACAAGAGTTTGAATTAAGACCACCGCTGTGGGAGAAAATATTACATCTGCCCTACCTGCTACTGTATGGCTTGGTGAAGTATGTCCCCTCGCCGTACGGTTTTTTTCTTAGGTGGCCTGTGCTCAAGATGTTCGGCCTTGGCGGTGGGTGGGGGCATGTTTATGAAGGAGTGACGATTCATTATCCATGGAGGGTGTCTTTAGATACTGGGTGGTCATTGAATGAGGCGGTGTATATCGTTCCTGGGGGAAAAATACGGATCGGAAAAAATACTAGAATTGCGGCAAGAGTTGTGTTGGTGGCGACCAACCATAGTTATCAAGACAGGACTAGGCCAGTTGCAGACCAGGGATTCATTAACGCGCCAATTTTTTTGGGAGATGATGTATGGATCGGGGTTAATAGTGTCGTGCTCGCTGGTGTATCGATTGGTCGCGGCACGGTTGTAGGTGCCTCGTCGGTTGTTAATAGAAGCACCGAAGAAAACGCTATAGTAGCCGGAAATCCGGCTGCGTTAATAGGATATCGGTGAGTACTTTAGGCTGTGACGATATTGCCAAGCTATGCAGGTGTCGCAGGCTTAAGTCGAGTCGCCCGTTGTCGGAATTTCCCTATTAGGGTGGCTTACTGGTTAAGTGGAATAGGCCGTTACCGAGAATTATCTGCCTGGACTGCCTACATTAAGTATTCACGTTATACTTCGCGTGCTGCCCAGCTTCTCTTCATCAACGGGTGTGCAAAAAGTTATCATGTTTGACTCCCTGCGCCGCGCTCGATTTAGTCGCTGTTAAAGTAATATGACCAAGGCGTAAATAGCTATTGGAATGTGAAAGTTGCCTGTCGATATTGAGGATGTTGATTTCAGCGGACCCGATTGTATTAAATCGGAGGAAAGGTTGTCATGGTGCATGTAGTCACAATGTTGTTGCAAAAGAAACGCTCGGGCGGTATCGGTGAGAGGTGAGATCGTTAATGTCGAACTCGTGGATGGTGATGCTTTTACTGATAAGTGGAATGCCTTTGTTGGACAGGTGCAGTCCGGAACCTATGTGCATCGGTATGAGTGGAAGGCCATACTGGAAAATTCTTATTCACTCAAGACCTTTTACTGTATGGTTAAAGTCGATGATAAAATTGTCGGCATCTTTCCAGCTGTCGCATGCCCAAGCTTTACTGGACTCAGCACCAAATTGGTTTCGTTAGGTTTTTGTAACTACGGCGATATACTCGCCAGTGATTACTTAGCAGTAAGCCGCGCAAGAGATTTAGCCATCAAATACCTGCACTCTTTGGGATGTAAATCTGTCGAAGTTCGCAGCGCAGAGGGTGCGCCTTCTGATAGCGAAACGGTAACAATGGTCCGTCAGATCGATCAGCCACTGGATGCTATTTGGAATAGCTTGACGAGTTCCTGTAGGCGAAAAGTCCGAAAGGCCAAAAAAAATGGGTTGACAGTATCTTGGGGTAGAGGGTACGTACACGATTTCTATAACATCTACTCGCATAATGTCGGTCAGCTGGGAACGCCAACCCACGGCAGAGTCTTTTTCGAGCAAATCATGACGCAATTTCGCGAAGACGCGGAAATATTGGTCGTGAAACTCGATGGAGAGGTGATTGGAGCAATGTTAATAATTCGGCACTGCGGAATCTGGGCGGCGCCGTTCATAGCAAGTATCCCCGAGTTTAATTACCTCTATACTAATATGCTTCTATATTGGGAGGCTATTTCGGCCGCGGCGAGAGCCGGTTGTAGGTCCTTGGATTTTGGACGGAGCAAACGCGGTACAGGTGTTTATAGATTTAAATCCCAGTGGGGATGCACGCCGCAGCCTCTCCAGTATAGGGTCTTTCGTGAATGTGGAAGCGGAGGAAACACGTCACTTGATTTCCACGAAAGCATGCTGGCTTCCGGATCAGCATTTATCTGGTGTCGCTTGCCTCTATTCATACAGAGACGGCTAGGCCCGTTAATTCGCAAACAGCTGCCATAGCTTCTTAGTGGCAAATTGAAGGACGCCTGCCTTAATTCTATGTTGAGTCAGTCACGGAGGAATCTAGTTTGATTGATCTAACCATCATACTGCCTTGCTTTAATGAGGAAGCCGCAATTGGACCAGTTTTAGATGATCTAACGTCAAGTGTTCCAGGCGCTACTATATGCGTCGTCGACGATGGATCGACTGATTCTACCGTAGCGATAGTGAAGTCCAAGCAGGTTTTGCTTGTGCGGCACGAACGGAACATGGGTTACGGAGCAGCACTTAAGACGGGCATTCGGCGGGCGAGTTCGGAGTATGTTGGGTTCTTTGATGCTGACGGGCAACACTCCGCCTCAGATTTCGTGAGGCTAGCAACCGAAATGGCGCATATGGATCTGGTTGTTGGATCAAGGCAGGAGGGGTCACACAAGCCATTGCTGCGCCAACCCGGAAAATGGGTTCTAAAAGTAGTGGCTGAAAAATTATGTGGGAGGAGAATCCCGGACTTAAACTCCGGCATGAGGATCATGCGACGCGACTTAATCTCAAAATACCTAAGTATTATGCCAAACGGTTTCTCTTTTTCCACTACCAGCACTATTGCATTCCATAGAGACGGTTATCTGGTTAGTTATGTACCCATCACTGCAAAAAAACGCGTCGGGGATAGTACTGTGAACATCGTCTCAGATGGACTTAAGACGCTCTTGCTTATTGTTAAAGTGATTGCACTGTTTTCTCCGTTGAGAATCTTTTTGCCCGTTGCAGTCGTTCAATTCTTGCTTGCTATTGCCTCATTTGTTTCAAACTGGACCGTTCAAGGCGGTAATCTCAGCGATGGAACAATTCTCTTCTCCCTGTCGAGCTTGATCACCTTCCTGATGGGGCTGATGGCGGAGCAATTAAGCAATATTAGAAGAGAAATCGGTAATCGGTGAGATATGAAGGAGCATGAAGCTAAGCGCAGCTTCGACATAACAGCTGGCCTGTGTACGGATGCCGCAACTGGGCAGATGCATCCAGAGGGCTTGAGACGACGACAGGAAACTTTTTGGTCTAGATTTGTATTAGCTGCCACACCGCCAGCGCTTGTTCTTGATGTCGGCTGCGGCACCGGTGGCTATATGGCCTCGCTTGTCGCGGCCGGCTACGATCCGATTGGGGTCGATTTTTCTTTGAAAGCTCTCGCGGTAGCTAAACATAGGTACCCGGAATGTAAAGTCGCCGCTGGAGACATCCGACAATTACCAATAAGGGATAATTCGGTAGATGTAGTACTTGCGTTTGAAGTGCTAGGGTTTCTTGGTGATCCAGACGAAGCGATTAAAGAACTGTCTAGGGTGCTCCGGCCTAACGGTAGAGTATTTCTTACGATGTTGTCAGCGCGATCACTACACTATCGCCTGGGGCTCAAACAAACCGCGATCGGTATTGCACCCAGCCGCTTTCTAGTCAGCAGAGAGGCGCGTCGGTTAACCGATTTTGGGTTTACAGGTATTAAAGCTACACCAATATATATTTTCCCTGGAGTGGGGAGGCCAGTTGCTAAATTGTTGCAGATTGCGCATCGTTTGAATATTCCCTGCTGGCCTCTAGCGCACGCCTTTATGATTGAAGGTCGGGCGCCCTAAGGATGAAGGTAGCGACAAAAATAAGAAATACTGGAATACCGCTTACGCTTATCAAGATTTCTGCAACCGCTCTATTAGTTTATTATGCAATAAGCTCAGTAACGTTTGATAATTTAATTAAGGTGATTTATGGCATTGATCCCAGATATTTTTTCCCGATCTTTGCGCTTTGGTTCTTCAATCAAATACTGACAACGCTCCGCTGGGCAGTGCTGTTGCCCCCGCTGAATTTTAGTATTCCATTTAAATTTCTTTTCAGAAGCACCATGATAGGGCACTTTGCCAATTATTATGTGCCCGGAGAATGGGGTGTAGACGCATCTTGGTTTTGGACATTACATACCCGAAGTGGGGAAAAGTTGAAACCAATAGTATCGTTAGCGATGGATAAATTAATTGCACTCTCTGCTACGCTCTTTGTTTCCTTAGTCTCATGGTTATTGGGACAGGATTTCATTGCTAGCGAGATTAATCAGGCGTTATTTCCTATTTATATTTTCGTCTTTATCACGCCATTCATTTTTATAATATTTGCAAAACATAAAGCTGCGCTGCCAGATAAGATGCAAGTATTTTTCTCTATTTTTCACGATATTTGGCGGTCTTACGGAATGAGATATTCGCTATTGACTCGGTCATTGTCAATTGCCATTTTGGCAAGAGTAATAACGGTTATATTTATATGGCTGTTAGCTCAATCAATTGGCATGCGGGCTCCCAGTATTTTATTTTTTATATTGGTCCCGCTGATTTTGATCATTTCCTCCATTCCCATAGCTTTCCAGAATATTGGCGTGAAAGAGGGACTTTATGTGTATTTCTTTACTCACGCCGGGGTGCCTGCTGAAGAAGCTCTAGGCCTTGCTCTTTTGGTGGTTGTTTGGTCTCTTGGGACTGGTTTGGTCTGCAGCGTCGCTTACCTCACGCCGGATGGGATAGCTAAACCGCGTGGTGCCCAGTGACGAAGAAGCTCTCGGCTATCACCATCGATGTAGAAAGTGATTGGGGCGGTCGGTCCAACGCCACGGCAGCCGGCGCGCGCGGGTGTGAGGAGGGCTTGTCCAAAATATTAGCAGCACTTAACAAGCATGAGCTGCAAGCAACTTTCTTTGTATCAGGTAAGTTGGCAGAGTCTTTACCCCACATCGTCGTTAATTTAATGGCTGAAGGGCATGAAATCGCATCGCACGGTTACGATCACATCGACTATAGCGCCTTAACAAGGGGTCACCTTCGGTACCAGTTGGAGAAAAGCAAAGATATATTGGAGCAACAATGTGGAGCCAAAGTCACAGGATTTAGGGCGCCGCAGTTTCGAATTCCCGATGGTCTTTTTGAGTGTCTGAGTCAAGTCGGATACGAGTATGACTCGTCCATCGTACTTGGGAAGTTGGGGGGACGATACGATAATGGCATTCAGGCTATCGACGCGGCAACGCAATGCGGGCTGAGGGAGATGCCCTTGCGAGTCTTGCCAATTCTGAAAATGCCCGTTGGGGTTTTATGGTTGTCGACTATTGGGGTTTTTGCATCAACACAACTAATGAAAATGGAATCCCGGGACCAAGAAGATGGTTCCTTAGGGTATATATTTTATTGCCACCCCTTCGATTTTTCCGATGCAAAGGCTGGTGCCAGCGACAAATCAATGCTGTTGCGATTATGGTATGGCTGGCGGCCAAGGCCAGTTTTGTCGACCTTTAATGATATGGTCGAATTTTTGAAGCATCGGTATCGAATTGTGCGTCTCGATAGCACTGTGGCAAAAAGCATATATCACTCAAGCATCTACCATGAATAATCGTGCAGTCGTTAAGTCTCTCATTGCCCTGTTCATAGGGCTATTGAGCGTTATGCTCTATATGAGTCATTGGCAGCTACAAGAGCAGGGTGGGGGGGTCGGCGATCTACTTGGAGCGCCAGTACACAATCTATTCGATGAACTTTCTACTAACAATTTTTATAGCAGCGGCCCTGAGGTAATAAATTCTAGCGACGGAACTAGCATAACAGGCAAGGGTAGAATAGAATTTTCTCTTAATGCGATAAATAAATTGCATGGCTTGGACTCACGGTACGCCCTAGTTGCTGATGTCGAATTGAAACAGACTGGATACCGGAGCTATGCGACTTTGGTATTGAGAGAGGATACTGATCGACTTTACTCATCTCGAGTATGGGCTGTTTCAGATAATGCAGCTTGGCAACGAAATACACCTACAAAATTAGTTCTACCGTTTCCGACGGATCTGAAGTTAGCGGACGCTACCGCTAATTTAATTTTGTATCAGCGAGCTGGTGAACTACCCATTGAACTTAAACTGAAAAGTTTAGTGATTAATGAGTTCGAAAGCACCGAAGACCCGGGCGCTCAAAAGATAATGCTGGTAGCGCAAAGTGTGCTGGCTCTTAGCTCATTATGTATTCTCATTTTCTTTATTATTTTGACTAGGGATTACGCTGGATTGAGCAATCCTAGGTGGATAAATGCGGCAATACTATTTTTCGGTTCATGCCTCTTGGCGAGTGTCGGCTTGCTGGAAACTTTAGCAATAGACTCGTTGAGATTACGAGCGGATGCATGGTCTTACGATATTATAGCGAGGTCCATATCCCAGGGGCTGGGATTTCGTAGCTATAATATTCTTGAGGTGGGCACTTATCCGTTGGTGCCGATCTACTACTCGCTATTCTACAAGCTGTTTGGAGCGAGTGTTGTGACCGTCGTTTGGTCCAATATTGCCTTACTTGTGTTTGCATGGGTGCTCATCGTTTTTCTAGACGGTCAGTTCAGCGCCATACGAGCTATGGTGTCACTGGTGCTGCTGGCATTTTGGATAGTACCTTGGGCTAGTATGTCGTGGACGCTGTCAGAAAACCTTGGCGCATTTGCCTTGCTCTCATTTGTCTGGTGTATAGGCTTCGCTTTTAGGACAAGAGATGGGGCCCATTTAAGCATCGCTCTTTTTTTTGTCGGCGTCGTTTCGGCGGCGGCGGCGCTGACTAGAACCGAGTTCTATGCACTTGCTCCCCTTGCCGTGATCTTTGTTTTACTTTTCCTAAGAAGGAAAAGGGTCCTAGTAAGATGCACACTTTTTTTATTGGGCTTTTTTTTAGTGATAGCGCCCTGGCTAGTTTTTCAGAAGGTGGCTAGCAACGCAGAAATTGCAGATGGGAACGTGATCTCCAGTGATGCTTGGTCTTCTGATCTAACTCGCGTAACCGAAGCAATGGCATTATCCAAAGACAGTATTTTTAAAAAGGTTCCAGAAGGTGGCCTTGCCAACTACGGTCGGGCCGCTGTGCACAACCTGAAGACGATAGTATCGCGACCCTATTCTTTTTATGTCTACGATGTTCCTGCTAAGCGTAATGAGCATCTTGCAACGCTTATGCACTTGATTATATTGTTGCTTTTTACTGTGGCGTCACTGGGTGGGGTTTTCGCCCGGAATTGTTTTACCAAAACTATAAGTGGCCTAATTTTATTGATTATTTTTTACCGGCTGGGCTATCTTTCTCTGCTGACAGATTCCCCACGTTACTTTTCGTGCTTTGTATTCATTGTTGTAATACAAATATCGGAAGCAATCCGGAGCGTATTCCGCGACGCGGTTAATGGTCGCCGAGAGTGCGAGACGCGTGAGTAACGAAATGTCTAGGATCTACCAAATCCTAAACGCTCGGTAGTATACATCTCGGTAGCCTTTAGCACTGCAGCTCCGCTGTTGCCAGGGTTCATTGTTATTGTGACTGACTGAAAGTTTGAGCTTACGAGGGTTGCCTTTGTATGCTGATTTTTCCTTCATGACGCTCGCGGACAGAACCTATATTGGGCATGAAAATTATTTTTTATGCGAAACTACAGGTCACATAGCCCAATTTGAATTGGCGTCAGGCAGGCTTAACGGTATTCTTTTGCGCCACATAAACGTTATTCAAGCCCCACATGAATCGCTTACGTTTAATCACTTTAAGAGGATCGGCATTCAGATAGCCCATTAGTTCTTGATACGGCATGCAAAACTGTTCATCGTGTTCCATCTCTCTTTCGTGATCCATGTCTACCTTACCAACTAACTTATAGGAATATTCTCGATAAATATGCCCTAGTGTTTGAGAAACCGGCTCACCTTCAGTCATCACTAGCCGACCTCCACTTTTCAATATTCTGCTGATCTCTTTAAATTCTTTGGCTCTTACTTCTTGAGGGATGTGTCCGCCAACTGCAATTAGCGTGATCGTGTCAAAAGTTTCATCAGAAAACGGCAGCTTAGTTACATCTTCTATTACATTATCAACGCCTTCATATGCATATACGTCAACACCGATACCGCTATCAATATATTTATTAATGAACAAATTGTTCCTGCCACAACCAATATCTAAAGTATATCCGACTGTTTCTCTGGCTACGATTTCCATCCGCTCATCCCTGAGGCTGGTTAGTCCAAAATATGAATTCTCAGGTATAAATAGCGCCCTGACAGGGAATAAAAAAGCGTCAAGTATTTTTTGGATGCGGGATCTCTCGGTTCTCACGGTCATAGAAATTCCTGTCACTGCTCAAAATGAGTAAAATTAAAATTAGTAGATGCAGACCAGCGATACACTTGGTTAAGGGGTGGCGTTTAAAAAATAACACAGCAAAACGATGGTTGATTTTTGCGGACGGGCTCTAATCAAGACCTTCAAGCGTCGACATTGGCCCAGAATTAGTCCGACAGATCCTGTCTACTGATAATCAGTTAGAATACTACAACAACCTATAGTGGAAAGCTTACTCACTTTGGTACCTTACCGGAGTATAAAAGCATGGACCTATGTGGTGTGGTGGACAAGTGGTTAATGGGATTAATAGCGTGACGAGTGGCAAGGAACTGAGGCCTCGTGAGGCTTTGATGCCGTTTCTGAACACAGTATCAGAAGAAGGTACCGCTAGCCGGAAGTCTGTCCGGATTTGCGAGTCCGATCCAGCGCCAACTTTTGAGTATTAAAAAACTCACCGAAACAACAGGTTGGATCCCAAGTATTAGTGTGGAGGAGTCGCTTATTTACAGGCTGTGCGCGGTTCTAGAGGACCGTTCGAATTTTTTAAAACAAGAGGGGAGTAACAAAGAGTGTCTGTGATGACAGCTATTTTAGGCTGCGATTGTGATCCAGATCGTGTTGGATTTACTCAGAGCGTTAATGAGCTAACCCTCAGTTGGAGAGGTATAGAAATAGGCATTCCTGCATTTATTTCAGCTCGCCACCGTCATCATGACCAAACTGGAGTTTGGCCGAAAATGACTTGGTTCGTTCGAGCAGACGATCAGGTCAAAAGAGTTCATGGTGACGCAGGCTACTGTCTAGCTACTTACGAAGCCATTTGGCGAACACTTGAAGAGGAGGGGGATGAAGTAGCCTGGCACCCGCACCTCTGGGCCTGGAATGAGGATGCACATCATTGGTATCAGCGTATTGACGATGCTGAATTTACTCAGCAATGCTTGGAGGACGGCCTAGATGCTTTTGATCGCGTGTGGGGCCGAAAGCCGACTACAGTGCATACTGGGTGGTGCTATCAGGACAATCAAGTGATGGCTTTCATGTCCGAAAATGGTTTGCTTGCAGATTGTTCTGCTGTTCCGGGGCACAACACCCTGGGGCACGGCTTGGCGGATCAGGCTGACTGGGGGCAGGCCTCCTCAAAAATATACTTCCCAAGTGGTAACAACTACCAACTCGAGGCACCATCTCTCGAACAGCGGTTAAATATACTAGAAGTCCCCGCCAGTGTTGGAAGTGGACGCGTAGCGCGAGCTTTAAAAATCATTAGAGATCAAGTAAAGCGAAGATCAGTCCGTCTAAGGCTGGACGGATTTAAAACACAGGTTCCTCTCATGACTCTTTCTCCATTACTGAATCGGGCGTTGATTAAGGACGCTATCCATGCTGCTGCTTCTCAGAATCTGACGCATTTTCTGAGCTACACTCATGCTGATGAATTCCTGCATAAATCCGAAAAATCGCTATTCCCAAGATTAACCTACTCTCTAGCTGCTTTTTTTTCGAATGTAACCGCTCTTCAACAGCAATGCCGTGTGTCAGGAGTTGAAGTGGAATTTAAAACTCTGAATGAATTTGCTCGCGAATTTACTATTGGTGATGATTTAGAGTTTTCCAATTTACGGAATAGTAGATGACCGTCCCCTATGTCACGCGGCTAGTAATTTTGAGTCGCGAATCACCCGCGAGTTGCTATCTGGCTCGCCAACTAAATCTTTTTAATGGATGTGAGCTGCAAGCGATCATCTGCGAAAATACTACCTTTGGAAGACTTGAGCTATTACGTAAAAAATTTGTAATGGCGTTTAAGCGTAAAGGCGCAGGCGCCGCGATTTCGCTTCTGGCGGAAACCCCATATTTGTTCTGGCGTGAGCGGCAATCTGTAAATCGCCAGAAGCGTGCATGGGGGCTATTCACTGAAAATAAATACCCGGCTGAGATTCCACGTCACATTGTAGAAAGTCTAAACAACGACGCGACGAGAGCGTTATTAAAGCAATACCAGCCTGACTTGCTCTTTGTATTTGGAACGAGAATTCTGAAGTCTCATGTGTTCAATTCAAGCCGACACGGGGCTATCAATCTTCATACCGGCATTACCCCTGAGTACCGAGGTGCAAAAAGTGAATTTTGGGCTCTGTATAGAAACGATCTAGAAATGGTCGGCTTCACAATACATTGTATTGACGAGGGAATTGATACCGGCGGTGTAATACTTCAGAGAAAAATAGATGTGAGGGAAGATGATGATGACATCAATCTGCGCATTCGAAATATTGAGGCCGCGGCGCCTGAAATCGAACGAGTAATTACTAAAATGCACTCATTGAGAGGGTCAATAATTCCGACTGAAGGTAGACATAGCGAGATATTTTCAACACCTACTATGCGGCAATACATGTCTCTTAAGTGGGTCCGACGGAGGAATAAACGGGTAATTTAGTTATGCAGAGGATAGGAGTGTTGGCGCTGAAAATTGTTAGTATTATCTTAATAGTGCTGGCGATTTATTTTATATACGACGTGCTCATCCAGCATTGGGATATAGCTCGCACCGGCCCTGCAATCGTATCTTACCACTATTTAATTTCTGGAATTTGCATAATGCAGCTGTATTACCTGTACCAGGTGGCTCTGTGGCGGTGGGTTTTATCTTCATACGGGCAGAAAGTTAACTTTTTTGATGGATGTACTTTCTATTTTTCTAACAACCTACTTGCCTATATTCCTGGCAAAATGGCTAACGTAATTGGGATCGGGTTGTTGGCTAAGAAGCGCGGGTACTCCTCTCAGAGCGCCGTGACGACAGTGGTCCTGTTTCAGATCTATTCGCTTATATCTGGAACCATGTTAGTCGCAGCTAGCAGTTTTATGACGACAAAGGATGCGGCACTTCCAGTCGATTGGTTTTGGCTTTTTGGCATTCTGTCCTTGCTAGGCCTGGTGCTGATATCGCCACGTCTGCAAAGAAGGACCCTTGTATTAATAGCTGCTGCCACAAAAAAAGAGTTGATAACATCTGTGCCAAATTTCCGGACGGTCATCGCACAGGTAGGAGTCTACGGACTAGGATGGATCCTACAGGGCTTTGCTTTGTGGTGTATCTACCAGGCGCTGTTGCCCGAGGACGATTGGCTGTCCTTTTGGTTGCTCTTGGCGGTATATGTGAGCAGCTATATCGTAGGCTTGCTCGCTGTTCTTGTGCCTTCTGGGCTCGGAGTTCTAGAGGCGGGACTTGTGCTGGGTCTCGGCACAGTCATTGGCGCAGGCCATGCGTTGTGGGGCGCTGCTATGCTCAGGCTTGTGGCGGTTGGATTGACGTTGTGTTCTACTGTAATTGTATTTTTGATTGAAAAACGGACGAAGCTAGTAGACTAGATATCCCTGCAACTTTGTATAGCTAAGAAGAAACTCATCATTAAGTCCGTGAATAATATTTTACCAATGCTTTTGCTGCTATTTTCACCTCACCTCACCTCACCTCACCTCACCTCGCAATAGCTGCCGAACTCTGGTTTATAGCGCTCGTAAAGTCATTGCTGGCTAGCGACATGGTCCTCTAGAACGGGTCAAATCATGACAGAAAAAAATGAAAATGAAATATTAATGGATTTCCCTCAAAAAGATCAGCTCGGTAAGGACGGCACTTTATCAATAGAGCTAACTGTTTTAATGCCTTGCTTGAATGAGGAAAAGACGATCGCTGAATGTATAAGTGCCGCGCGGACCTACATCGATAGAGCCAAAATTAATGCCGAGATCTTGGTTTCAGACAATGGCAGCAGCGATGGTTCTCGTGAAATAGCCATTCAAAATGGTGCGAAGGTGGTTAATTGTGAGGAAAAGGGTTACGGAGCAGCGCTATTAACTGGCATTCAAGCTGCTCAGGGTGAGTTTATTATTTTTGGAGACGCAGACTGCAGTTACGACTTTAAGAATCTCGATGCATTCGTTGAAGAGCTCAGATTGGGTGCTGATCTAGTGATGGGGAACCGCTTTAAAGGAGGAATCGCGAAAGGAGCGATGCCTTTTCTCCACCAATATTTAGGAAATCCTGTTTTGAGCTGGATAGGGAAAGCCTTCTTCGCCCCTGAAATCTCTGACTTTCACTGCGGACTTAGAGGATTTAAAAAGGATCAAATAAAACGCCTTGGCCTGCGCTGCACTGGAATGGAGTTCGCCAGTGAAATGGTAGCTAAAAGCGGTTTGGCGAACTTCACGATGGTGGAAGTCCCAACCACACTCGATAAAGACAAGAGAGGGAGGCCAGCTCACTTAAAAACATGGCGCGATGGATGGCGACACTTGAAATTTCTTTTTATGTTCGCACCTAGGGCCATTTTATTTTGGCCTGGACTGGTTCTTTTACTGATCGGTCTAATTGGTCTCTTGCTACTTTTTCCCGGTGAGCTCCAAGTCGCCGAGGGTCTAGCTTTTCACACGTCATCTCTACTAATTTCTTGCTTATTTATTATCGTTGGGGGCCAGCTCCTTGCGTTTTATTCTATGTTGCAAAACATAAGAGAAAGAATGTTCTCCGGTTTTTGGGCTGCTAAAAGCAATATCTTCACTAGTGCGAGCTTCGAGATTGCATTGCTGGCCGGTGTCGCCGCATTATTGAGTGGCATTGGAATGATTTCCTGGTCTATATATATTTGGGCTGATAGTGGCTTTGGATCCCTAGATATTCATTCAATTTCTAGATTTACATTGAGTGGCGCTACTTTGATGGCCTTAGGAGTTCAGTTATTCGGTGCTATTATTGCTAACGCGGCTGTAAATTATAGTAATCAGGAAAAATCTGATGGGCATTAAAAGTATTGTTAATTTCAGATCAAGGCCGGTATATTTTTTTCTCACACTGCAATTCATAATTTCGTTTTTCTTGGGCCACAATTTTTTTATAAATGGCTATGAACCCATTGGCGACGAGATAGATTATGTTTATCACATGAATGCCATGTTAGAGAGACTGGAAACCAATGGCTTTGTAGCTGATAGTTTCAATATCAATGTAGACCGGTTGCCGGGTTTTCCCGTCTACCTTGCTGCAATAAAGTCGATTTTTTCTTCTCTCAAAATTAGCGAAGTCTTTTACCAGGGCATATTTCTAATAAATTTAATAATGATGATTTGGGTTGCAAATGCCATCTACTATCTTCTACTGGCATTGAAAATAGATAAAGTAATTTCCCTTTTGGCGTCCACTTTGTTAATAACAAGCCCGACCATTATCCGATACGAGTTTAGCATCTTGACCGAAATACCCTATTTATTTTCGATTATTTATATTATTAATTATCTTTTCAAAGTACGAGCGTCTGGGGGGCTGAGCCTCTGGTCGTCTCCGCTAGTAGCCTCCACGATTGTGTTTTCGTGCCTAACAAAAATCCACATGTTTTACCTTTTAATGCCGGCTGTTCTTCTAATAATATTTTGGGCTATTAGAAGTAAGCGCGTTGTTTTTTTGTTGCCGGCTGCACCCATTTTGTTGGGCCTGATGGTTGCATCGGAAATGCAAGAAGCGAGGATTGACTATGTCGAATCTCAAACTGGTCGGAAAGTCGCATCTACACTTATTTTTCTTAATCTCAACTCGGAAATGATCGCACAAACCCACTATTATGAGGACTACCCGCTGAGTGCTTTTCGGTCAGAAAACCGTGATGCCGCGCAGAGTCATAACGAGGTGTTTAACGCCTTGTATATTGAACTCGGGCCGATGGCCGCTTACCGATACAGCCTTGAGTACCGAATGCAGCGCATTAGAGGGGTAATGTTGTCATTGACTAACAACCTGATAACGCAAGTGACTATGCCTGACTATGGATTTTGGTGGTCTCGCAATGTAGCCGCGGATTTCTATGCGCAGGATCAATTCACAGACATATTTTATATTGTTTCTGACGCTTATAATGGAAATCTAAATTCCTTTTTGGTTGGTGTTTATTACTTCGCATTTACCGTTTTTACGGTCTATGGGTTTGTTTTGTTGGGGTCTCAGCCTCCGTTTGGATCAATCCTAGGGTTGAGTTGCGTTTTTTTTAGTTTTTTACTCGGGCCCTATTTGGGTATTCTGATTGGCGCAGAGCCTAGATTCCGAATTCCGCAGCTTCCTTTTTATGCTCTGGCTCACGCGTATGCATTGATTAGCCTGGTGCCTAGGAGTATTTTTGGCGGCATCCCGCGCGGGCTGTCGCGTTGAAAGACCTAATGCGTCTCCGGATTGATCGTGATCCTATTGAGAATATTAGCACATGAAAATTGCGATTATCGGCTCCGGTGCCGCGGCGTTTGGCGCGTTAGGGTATTTGACTGATGAGCAGTGTCCTGCGGCGTCGATAGATATTATCTCACCACTATGCGTCTCTGAATTGGATAATGATGTGCTGAATGATGGTGCGATAAGAAATTTTTATAGATCGTGCAAACGTACATTGGTACCTGCGAAGATAAATGTGAGAGCGGGGGTGTCCGACAGAGAGGAGCCATATCAGCGAAAGGATACTAATTTGCTTTTGTGGGGGTGCTCCGCTTTGCCCTATCCTGCTGACGATTATGAGACTTTGACGCGTTTCGATAGCTCTGACTTTGCGTCGGCCTTAAAAAAGATCTCAGAGATGATGCCTATCTCAGGTGCTCGGGACGACAAATTATCGGCCTTTTTGGGTGCGGACCATCTCAATGAAATGCCCGTTAAAAGTCATCGCAAGCTCAAGGGCTTCATGCCATTTCTAAATAAGTCCGAAACCGACCATAAATGCTTGGCAGGGACGCCACACATTGCTCTTACCCACAATATCGCCGCCTCTGCTAAACCCTGCGACTGTTTCATAAATAATTGTAGTCAACACACACTCTTTCTTATGTATCAATTTCAACACGTAAGCAACGCCTGGGGGAAAAAGATTAGAAGGATAGATGGATGTGTGACGGATATTGATTGGGAAAGAAGCTCAATAGTTATTGAGGAAACGAATACAGAAACTGTGCAACGAAAGACCTACGATATGATCTTTGTTTGTGCGGGCGCGTTTGGGACGGCGGAGCTGTTACTGGAATCTAAGTACGCAGACCAGATCGTTGTCCACGACACTGCTTCATACGTAGTGCCGTTTTTGTCATTCGGGGCGTGGAAGGTGAAGAAGGAAGAGAATTACTTTTCGTTAACAAATCTTGTCGCGTTTATCGAAACACGGAAGGTAACCAAACCCGAAAGATCATTTATTCAATTTTATCCTACGTCCCGCTACTTTCTGCGACGATGGTTCCCTTTGACTGTCTGGTGGGTTGCTGACTTAATTACAAATTTACTTTCACGTTACTTGTTCATTGCCGTGATTTATTTAGACGATAACTCGTGCGCCACAGTGACGGTCACGAAAAGGCCGCATGCCGCCGGGGAGCGTGTATCAGCGAAGACACCAAAGAGAAGTGGCGCAGCTGTTTGCGCAGTGGTGAAAGTTTTGAAAAGGATGCTGGGGTACCGCTTTTTCCCGCTAGCCTTAAGGCGGGCTAACACCAGTCACCACTTTGGTAAACTAGAGGCCGATGGAAAGCTATTAGCTGATGGCGATGATTTTTTTTCGAGCAAAAATATTTATTTTTGTGGTTCTTCTGTTTTTCGACATTTACCGGCGTCCTCTCCAACACTTTCCATTTGTGCGCACGGCTATCTTGTCGCGAAAGCCGCATTTGAAGGCCACGTAAGTCGGTGAGCGAAGAGAATTTATGTTAGGGTTAAAAACGATCTGAGGTTATCTGGCCCAATTCTCGCTGAAGGATTTACCAATTGCCACAGCTTTAGCAACGCTAGAAAAAAAATAGCCGGTATCGGCAACATCACCGGTGGACGGATGCCCTGACCAGCACAAATTAGGCGCAAAGCCTCTTTGAGTTTTAAATTTGTGTTTGAGGTTACTATTATCTCTGTACCGGATCCGATTTCTTCTTCAATACGCGACGTAATACACTGGAAAATATTAGATCTTTCGGTGACGGAGAGTCTTGAATTACTAGAGTAGGGGTAAGGAAGCAGCGGAGACCACTTGCAAATGTTAGCGAGAATGCCGGTGATTCCCGCTAAATCGTCACCCACGATCAATCCCGGTTTGATGACATAGATATTGTTTTGATTACAAAATCGTTCGACTCGAAGTTTCGCCTGACCATAGTTTGAGGTGCAGCCCTGAAAAGCCGATAACGAGGAAACAAAAAAAATACGCGATATGCCGGCTTCGACCGCTCGTTTAAGCAGAAAAATTGTATTCGTAATATTTAGGCGCTCTATTTCGAGCCAAGATTTCTTACTGAAGTCATAGGCGCAGTGCACGAGGAGATCTATATCATCTAATTTTGCAGACTGTGGGACATCTAAGCTGAAGTGTCTCACCCGCGGTGGAACTTCATCATTAGTGTTCCGCTGCATTCTGAGGACATTATGGCCTTTTTTCTCGAATTGATCGGAAAGGAATTCACCTAAATAACCACTCGCTCCTGTAACTGCGATCTGCATTCTATTTAAAGCATCCCTTAATGTAGTTGCCTTTAGCTACGGACTAACGTTTTTGAAAATCATCCACTTCATTGCGAAATAATTGAACATAAGCGCACTCGCAGACCCGAAAAATAGGGCGATCCAGATTGTTATCTCAGAGTCGGGGAACAATGACAGTACCACCGCAAACGCTGCGTAGTTGAGAGCGAAGCTGCACATCATCGTTAAATAATACGAAGTCAATTGTCGCGCTATTGCGGGTTGCCTATTCCTAAAGGTGAACTTTCGATTCAAATACCAGCCGAGACCAATTGAGGCTGTTAGACTGAGTGCCCTCCCATACTTAGGGTCCAGTTCAAAGGTCGACTGGAGCCATAATAAAATTAAAATCTCCAAACATAATAGAGCTCCGCCAATTACCAGGAATTTATGAAATTCCCGCGAGGTTAGCAATATTAGTGATGTTTTCACTTTGCTCATAATGGCTTAACTTTGTTGGGGATGCACGTAACGTGGTGCTGACCAGCTTAGGTGATACAGCTGCATTTGTATAGAAAAGCGCTCTCTATACGTAGTCGTTATGCGTGATAGAAAAAACTCTCAATAGAAGCTTAAAGTTCGTCCCAATAATAAGCAGTGTGATTGACCAAATGTTTTTCAATACTCAAAGTGGAGAATATTAGAAGTTGGTAACGCGAAAAGTCTCTTAAAGTTTAAGTGTTGGAGTAAGTGGCTAACGACTGTTATCAAAAATAGGGTAGTAGATGCGCCGCACAATCCTCAGGAAACCGCGCACACCTAATATCATTATTTCTGATTCGTTCTTCTAAGGGTAAGCCTGCATAACGCTCGTGTGTATCGATAAGCTGCTCAACCCGCCAATGCCATCGCAGTACGTCATTGAACACCCATCCGTATAGGCATAGACAGAGCGCGGTGGCCAGCAGACTATGCTCCGGAATCATAGCCAGTCGAATTTTCCGCTGTCCTCTGCTGAGTACGGCAACGGCAAGTCCTGTGATAACCAGTAGGTTGGCCACCGCATTAGGGAACACCATCCCATTGGCATGAATCCCCCGCACAATATTATTGGAGTACCCCTGCCACAGTGGCGGGTTGGTCCAGTCTTCAAAAATCTGCTCGGCAACGCGTATCGCGGAGAACGGTCTGAACTCAATACTGTCGATGACAATATCAATGTCGTCGTTATTCTCAAACCCCAGCGCCGGGCCGTCGTAAAACAGCAGTGCTATAGAATTAATACGCCCTGCGTACTGCTCGCCGCCATAGACCATGGCAATTTGAGTCACTTCACTGCCGCTGCGATTAAACTCAAGCGCATGGGTCTCGGTCTCGCCTTCGCGCTGCCAAAGAATCTTGGCCTTGGAGTAGCGGGTAAAGCCCAAGAGGTTCACTTTGATAAAGGGGTAATCCTCGGCTACAAACCCCCTGGATA
>MDTG01217998.1_pt1 | contig 23244 bp, 20 predicted proteins | sample 811421 | NCBI WGS metagenome assembly MDTG01 (sample SAMN05326645, study PRJNA326480) | marine metagenome | isolation source: seawater | place: Pacific Ocean: South East | collected 2011
AGCGCTATTATAAGTTTCTTATTATTTTTCTTTGATAACACATTCAAATTTTTAATCATATGAATATATTCTTTGGTCCATCTATTGTGAAATATAACAATATTTGAGTCAAGGAATGTATCAAATGCTATCTTATTTTTTTTATCTAAAAAACAATTTTTACTTTTAAAGTTTTCTAAAAAACACCTAAATTTTGAAATACTTATTATTGCGAGATTGAAATCAGGTATCTCATCTTTATTTTGGATCATAGAGTTGTATATATCTTGCCCATGTGAATTGCCAATAATCAAAATATTAATTTTGTTATTTTGATTAAATTTTCTCTGAGATAATTTTTGATAATTTAACCATTCATCTCTAATTTTAACATTATCAAATTTATAATTTTTTATTATTGGTAATCTTTTGCTAAATCCTTCATTAAGAATTATTATTGAGGCCGTAATTAAAATTGCAATTAGATTGAGAGATATAATTTTATAAAAAGTTTTAGTACTAACTATTTTTTTATCTCTTAACTTTTTTTCGTAAAAAAAATAAGATAATATTGAAAAACATATACAAACGAACAAAATTAAAATTTTTTGTGATAAATTATTAAAAAAATTTGCGTGACGAGCAAATGAAAAAAAAAGATAATGCCAAATATAAATTGAAAAAGATATTTTCCCTATAAAAGCAAGTATTTTGCTATTAAATATTTTATAATCACTTTTTGAATATATTATAAGGAGTGTCGTTGGAAGAATTACCAATAATGTTACTAGCCCTGGATGTCTGTTTTCTAAATCTATTAATGCCGATGAAACTAGAATAATAGGTAAAGAAGAGTATAAAATACTTATCCGAATTCTATCATTAATATCACCTTTTATTTTCAGATAAGGAACGAGGGCTCCAAAAGTAAATTCCCAAAATCTTGATGGAGAGGAATAGAAATTAATACCTGGATGATTATAACTAGCCCAAACTGCAATTGTGAATGAAATAATTGAAATTACTATGAAAATTAATGTTAGTTTATTTTTAAAAAATTTGTAAATAAATACAATTAATAAAGAGTATGCTAAATAAAATTGCCCCTCGACAGACAATGACCATGTATGAATTAATGGTTTTAAAAAAGAAGATATATTAGCATAAGCAGATAAAGTGAAATGGAAGTAATAATTTGATATTATAAAAGATGATGAGATTGCGGATTTGGCTAAATCGATCATCTCTGTCGGCATGATAAATAAATATCCAAGTGGTAAAGCAATCAATATTGCCAATAAAAAAACGGGTATGATCCTTCTTAATCTTCTTTCTATGAAATTATTAAATGTAAAATGATTGTTATGAATTTCATTTTTAATTATTGAAGATATTAAATATCCAGATAATACAAAAAAAATATCAACACCTAAAAATCCACCTTTAAAAATTTTTAAATTAAGTAATTCAATTTCTAAGTGATAAAAAATTACTAAAATTATAGCAAAAGCTCTTAGTACGTCTAATTCTATTCTATACTTTGAACGTTCCACTGATAAATTTACTATTTTTTATTGAAAAATATATCTATTTTCCCCTGTTCCATAAATATGATAAAGAGATTCTTTGTTCATTTTTTTTTTAAATTTGAAAATATTTTCAGATTCGTCCTTTTTTGTGCCTCGCAAAAGTCTTCGGAATTTATTTATTTTAATTTTAACAAAAATTTTTTCTATTTCTCTTGGAAATGACAAAGTATTGATTGGCACAAGTACGTGATCAAGAGTATAAAATATCCTATTTTTTTTTAATCCAAATATCTGACCATAATCATATAAAAAATTTGTATCAATATTTTTAAATATTTTTCTATAGGTCTCAATTAGGGACCATTTTATTCCTCCAATACCTGACAAATAAAGAAAACAAAAACCATTTTTATTTAATACCCTTTTTATTTCTTTCAATCCATTTATAATAGATGGAGTGTGATGTAATACTCCATTACAAAATACGAAGTCAAAACTATTTTTTTTTAAATGTGTCTTAAACAAGCTTTTTTGTCTGAATGTTATTTTACTTTGTTTATTTAATTTTTTAGCTGTTAGGATATTTTTTTTACTAAAATCTAGACCCAATACTTTTTTAAAACCTAATTTACCAAGTGCATTTGTGTATCTTCCACCACCACAACCTAGGTCAAGTGCATTTAATTTTTTAATGTTTTTGAATTCAATTTTATTTTTTTTTAATCTTTCTTTTAAAAGTTTAATAGGTTCCTGATAGTAATGATATTTGCTAAAATCAGAAAATAATTTTCCGTAATGCTTTGCTGTAAAATTAGGAATATTAATTTTTTTTTGGTCTTTTTTATTATTTATATTTTGAAGATAATTTTCATTATTTAAAATAAAATTATTTATTAATTTTATACTTTCTTCAATTTGATGTATGAATTTTTTAACTGCATATTTAGGATTAGAGAGAATTGTTTCAACCCTATTAAATAGATCGAAAAAAATAAATGATTTAATAAAATTTGTATCATACTTTTTTTTTTCAAGTTTTTGATATGCATGAATTAATTTCTCCAGATGTTTTGCATAAGGAGAACTATCTTTCAGGTAGAATTGGTTAATTTTCTTGATCGAATTTTTCAATTGTATATATGTTAATTTAGTTAAATTTACCTTAAGTTTATATATGTTTGGATTACCAAAAAAAGTAGTTTTTTGTTCAAAATGCTTGTTGTCTAATCAAAAACCAGTACCAACTTCAGAATTTAAATTTAAAAAAAACACAAAGAAATTAGGAAATTCAATAGATAAATTGCATGTTTGCAACGCTTGTAAATTTAATGAATATAAAAAAAAAAACATTGATTGGCACAAAAGAGAAAAAGAGTTACTTAAATTATTAGATAAATACCGATCAAAAAATGGAAACAATTATGATTGTATCGTTCCAGGAAGCGGTGGCAAAGATAGTAGATATACCAGTCATATTTTAAAGAGCAAATACGGAATGAATCCACTAACTGTTACTTGGTCTCCTCATATGTATACAGAGATTGGTATCCAGAACATGAAAACTTGGTGTGATCATATTGACAATTATTTAATTACGCCTAACAGAACTGTACAAAGAATTTTAACTAAAACGGCGTTTATAAATTTACTCCACCCATTTCAACCTTTTGTATTTGGTCAAAGGTTTGCTGCAATAAGAATAGCAATTCAGACTGGAATAAATTTAATTTTTCATGGAGAAAGTCCTTTTGAGTATGGTACTAATGATTTAAAATCAATAAACGCAAGTGGTTTTGAAAAAGAATATTTTGCAGGAAGTCAAAATCTTTCAAATATTTTTCTTGGAGGCATTTCAGCTAAAGAGCATATAAAAAAAAATAAACTTAATTATAATGATCTTAAAATTTATTTTCCTATTGATCCAATCGAATTAAAAAAAAATAAAATTAATTACAAATTTTTAGGGTATTATATTAATTGGAATCCCCAAGAAGTTTATTATTACGTAGTAAACAAAACTGGTTTTTTGCCCAATCCCGAAAGAACTGAGGGAACTTATAGTAAATATGCATCTTTAGATGATAGAATTGATGGATTTCATTATTATACCTCCTTTATCAAATATGGACTTGGACGAGCTTCAATGGACGCATCTCAAGAGGTAAGAAATGGTCAAATTTCCAAAGAAGAAGGATTAAATCTTGTTAAGAGATACGATGGGGAATTCCCACAAAAATATTTTGAAGAAGTTTTAGATTATATGATGATTGATAAAAAAACATTTTGGAAAACAATTGACAAATTTAGACCAAAACATTTGTGGAAAAAAAATAAAAATAAATGGAGATTACTCCATACTGCTTATGAAAAACCAAGAGATTATTGATATTAAAAAAAAGTATTTAAAATTTGCAAAACTTAGTAAATCAAATTACTTCTTAAAGGAGACAAATTGCGATATTTGCAATTCAAAAAAAAAAAATTTGCTTTCAAAGAAAATTTTGTGGGGTAAGATCTATGGTCGTATGCCAGTAGTTTCATGTGATGAATGTGGTTATGTTTTTCAAAAATATAAATTTGACAGAAATTTCAATAAAGATTTTTATGCCAAAACTTACAGAGAAAAAATATTTAAGAAACCAATTCCTTCAAAAAGTTTTTTAAAAGATCAAGAATTAAGAGGTAAAATGCTGTTCAATTTTTTAAAAAAAAATTTTTCAATTCCAAAAACTGGGCGAGTATTAGATATTGGATGCTCAGTTGGGTTATTTTTAAAGCCTTTTAACAATATTGGATGGGATTGCTATGGAAATGACCCTGATAAGAGTTTTGTAAATTATGGCAGGAAAAACCTTCACTTGAATTTGAGCGATGAACAATCAGAAGACATGAAGTTCAAAAAAAATTTTTTTGATATATTAATAATAATGGGCTCATTAGAACATTGTTATGATGTAAATAAAGTTATGAGAAAGTGTTACGAGTATTCTAAGAAAAAAGGAATTTTAGTTTTAGAAGCAAGAGGTGATCCTCAATCAACAATGAATAATTATTTTAATCATAACCATCATAGATATTTTTCTTTAAATAGTTTGGAATTAATAATGTTAAAACACGGATTTGAACCTCTCTTAACCACAAGATATCCGATCACGGGACCTTCAAGAAAAGGATCAATTTTTTGTATAGGTATAAAAACAAAAAAAAAAATTGACATTAAATCAATTATTAATATTAGTAAAAAAAAAGAGAGTTTATTAAGTATTCAGTATAAATTTAGATATTTTGAATTACTAAATAGGGGAAAGTTATAGTATTTTGTGTGGTTTTATATGTTTATTCGGAAAAAATAAGAATTTTAATCATTTTTCAAAAATTTTAAAAAATAATTTACATAAATATACTCATAGAGGCCCCGATCATCAAAATTTTTATAGTAGTGATTTTTTTTTCATGTTCTTTCAGAAGACTCTCAATACAGGATCTTAATGAAAGATCAAACCAACCTTTTAAATCTAATGATAATAAAAGAATAACAATATTCAACGGAGAGATTTATAATTTTAAAGATCTTAAAAACGACTTGAAAAATTTAAATTACAAATTTTATACAAACGGAGATACAGAGGTAATAGATTTAGCATATAAAGAATGGGGAGAAAATTTTGTTAAAAAATTAAGAGGAATGTTCTCAATATGTATTTATGAAATTGAGAGTAAAAAAATTTTTTTTACAAGGGATAGATTTGGAATTAAACCATTATATTTTTATAAATATGAAGATATTTTTTTTCTTTCAAGTGAAATTAAAGATATTATAAGTATTTTTCCAAAAAACCATTTTAATGAAAACTGTGAAACAGTAATTAAATATTTATTTAGATCATCTTTGGATGATACCAGTGAAACTTTTTTTAAAGGCATAAATAAAGTTGAGCCATCAACAATTGGGACTTATAAAAATGGGAGATTAATAGAAAAAAAATATTGGGATTTAGATTATTCTGAAGACTATATTGATGAGAATTTACTAGATTTGGAGGAAAATTTTTTTGAAAGCATAAAGTATCATATGATTTCTGATGTACCTGTTGCATTCACGTTAAGTGGAGGCATTGACTCAAGTTTGATTACTGGAGTAGCCAGCAGCATTAATAGTGAGGAAAATTTAAATTTTTTTAGTGTTAAACCAAAAAATACAATTGATGAAAGTTTTTGGATAAATACAACAGTAAAAAAATACAATTTGAAACATTCATATTTATTAGATGATGATATAAATTTAAATGATACATTAGAAAAAATATTATTTTACCATGACGAACCTATTCAGTCGTCTAACGCAATTTATCAATTTCATCTTAGAAAATTTGTTAGAGAAAAAGGTTTTAAAGTTTTAATGGTTGGAGAGGGAGCTGATGAGGTATTTTCAGGCTACAGAAGATGCATAAATTATTATTTATATCAAATGAAATTGAACGATCTTCAATTAGAAGAATATGCCTTAATGAGTGAAAAATTTATGGGTATTAAGCAAAATAAAATAATCGAGAACTTTATAAAATTTAAAAAAAAAATAGATGAAAATAGTTTTGATTTGGAAAGTCAGAGCAGCTTATTTTTTTTTAGGGATGAGAATAAAGAATTAAAAGATTTAATTTATAATTTTAGATATTTAGATTTTGATAAAAAAAATTTTTTTAAGACGTCTTTAAAGTCTCATATTTTTAAAAACGATTTACCATATGTTTTGAGAATGGAGGATAGAAATTCAATGGCAAATAGTGTAGAGTCTAGAGTTCCCTTTTTAGACCATAAATTAGTCGAAAATGTTTTTAAAATTAAAACATCTCTGTTCATGAAAAACGGAAAAAATAAATATCTTTTAAGAAAAATATTTAATAAATATTTTTCAAATGAAGTAGCTCAAAGAGAACAAAAATCTCCAAGACCAGGTAGTAATGATTATTTAATGTTTAACGAATTTGATGAACATTTTATCCAATTATTGTCATCAAGTAATACTAAATCTTTAATTTATTTTGATAACAATTTAGTGCTTGAAAATTTTATAAATGATAAAAAAAAAAATGTATTATTAAATGCAGATTTCTATTTTAGAGTTTTTTGTTATATGAAATGGAGATCTCTTTTGAACTAGCATTAATCTTATCCAAGTTATTAAAAAAAATATTTAGATTTATCTTTTGCCATAAAGAAAAACTGTTTTTTCTATTAAATTTTTTTTTAGAAAAAGTTTTTTTAAAATATCCATTTTCCAATAAATCCAGTTTTTTGACATTCTCATCTTTCCATTTTTTTAAATTTTTAGTTAAAATTTCTTTTTGAGGGACGTTTAAAGAATTTTTATTCTTATAAATGTACTTAGCATCCAATCTTCTTTTAATAATATTTCTGAGTGGATATTTAGGATATCCGTCAAGAAATTTTAAATTTGGTTTTAAGGCAAGTGAATTTATAACAAAATTATGGTCAAGGTATGGAAAACGGAGCTCTCTAGAGTTTGCAGCACTAACTCTATCATGAAATTTTAATGTTCTAGGTATCTTATTATTTAAAATATTAAAATATTCAATCGTCTTAAGCCAAGATTTTTCTTTCTTTATTTTGAAATTTGAGTTTTGAAAAGATGTTAAATCTGTTGCACCACCAAAATTATTTTTTATTAATTTTTTTGATAAGGTAATACCTGTTTTTTTTGAAATTTTTAAGTAACTTAAAATTTTATTTTGTAATTCATTATTTATATTATCTATAAATAAATCATAAAAAGCCATTAACATATGAGAATTATAACCAGAAAATAATTCATCACCTCCTTGTCCTTCAAGAGTAACTATATGGTTTTTTTCTTTTTCTAGTTGATTCAATTGGAACATAGAAATTAAAGGTATACCTCCAAAGGGTTCATCTAAAAAATATTGAACCTTATCTGCAATTTTAGGAATACGTTTAATATTAATATTTTTATAATTTAGCTTTTCATTAAAGAAATTTGCAATAGATTTTGCCTTATAAAAATCTTGATTTTTGTTGTTTGAAAATTTTGTGCAAAAAAGGTTAATTGGCATCTCATCACCAAAAGTCTCTTTTATTTTTACTAAAAGAGCTGTGCTGTCAATTCCACCAGAAAAATGTAGATTAACAGGTAAATTTGATCTAAATCTTAATTTTATAGACTCAGTCAAAAGGTGATCAAGATATGCTAAACTTATTTCTTTATTAACCTTATTTACACTTTCTTTTAAATCAAAGTATTTGTTTATAGAAAATTTATTATTACTATATTTACAAAATGTTCCTGGTTTAATTTCAAAAATATTTTCAAAAAAAGTTTTCGGACTTTTTGGATATAGTTCTGATAGAATATAATCCTCAATAGATTTCTTTGAAACATCAGGTTTAATTATTTTAGAAATTGATTTAATTTCTGATGAAAAGTATAAGGCATTTTTTATTTTTGAGTAATAAATTGGCTTAATCCCAAATCTATCTCTCACTAAATAAATTTTTTTTTTATTAATATCATAAATTACAATTGCAAACATTCCATTTAATTTTTTTAAACATTTTATTCCCTCTTTAGCAATTAGTTCTGTTAGGACCCTAGTATCACCATATTTAATTAGGTTTATTTTTTCTATTTCTTGAGCAAGCTCTTTGTAGTTATATATTTCACCATTGAGCATAATTACCCATCTTTTATTATATGACATCATAGGTTGATTACTTTGATTATTCCCAAGAATTTTCAATCTAAAAAATTTTCCATAAAAGTTTTTATCAAAAAACTTACTTGTGTTATCTGGACCTCTGTGAGTTAGATCAATGGATTCATTATTATCAATTTTAATGTTTTGATTGAGAGAAAAAACGCCATAAAAACCACACATAATATTTATTGTGAAAACATATAGATTAGTTTCAATTTTAAGGGTAATTAATATAGTTTTCAATGTTTATAATTTTAAAAATTTAAAATTTCATGTCCCACAGAATTTTAGCTAAACTAGATATAAAACATGGAAAAGTAATTAAAGGTGTTGAGTTTGAAGGTGTAAGACAAGTTGGAGACCCAATTGAATTAGCCAAAAAATATTATAGAGAGAAAATTGATGAAATTATATATTTGGATTGTGTTGCTTCTCTATACAATAGAAGCCATTTAATTGATTTATTACCAAAAGTTTCCGAGCAAGTTTTTGTTCCGATTTGTGCTGGTGGTGGCATTAAAAACTTTAAAAATGCTAAGGAACTTTTTGATAATGGTGCAGACAAAGTAGCAATCAATACTGGGGCAGTAAAAAGCCCTATAATTTTAAAAAAAATTTCAGAATTTTATGGTCGTCAGGCAGTGGTTCTGCAAATTGATTGCAAAAAAAATTCAGAAAATCAGTGGGAAGTTTACACAGACTATGGGAGACAAAAAACTGGTATTGATGTTTTTAAATGGGCTGAAAAAGCTTTGAAAATGGGTGTTGGTGAAATTATTGCTACTGCAATTGATAAAGATGGTAAACAAAGTGGTTTAGATTATGATTTATATAAAAAATTATCCTCAAATTTTGATATACCAATAATTGCTTGTGGTGGAGTAGGAAACTTTAAAGATGTGAATGAAATATTTAAGATAAAAAATATTACAGCAATATGTATTAGTTCAATATTTCATTATAATTTGATATCACCAGATAAATTAAAAAAAAAACTAAAAACTAATGGTATTTCTTTAAGATAAAAAATATGAAAAGAAAAACATTTTTAATATCTGAAATTGGTCAAGCGCATGATGGAAGTCTAGGATCTGTTCATTCGTATATTGATGCTTTAAAAAATACAGGAGTTGATGCTGTAAAATTCCAAATACATTATGCTGACGCTGAAAGCAGTAAATATGAGAAATTTAGAGTAAAATTTTCTTATCAAGATAAATCTAGATATGATTATTGGAAAAGAATGGAGTTTACCCCAGAACAATGGGCAGAAATTAAAAGACACTGTGAAAAAGTCAAACTTAAGTTTATAGCTTCACCTTTTTCAATAAAAGCTGTCGAAATGCTAAAGAGTATAAATAATAACTTTTATAAAATAGCATCTGGTGAAATAAATAATTATTTGATGATAGATAAGATAAAATCTTTAAATAAAAACGTTATATTATCAACAGGATTATCTGACTTTAAAGAAATAAAAAAAGCCCTTGAAAGATTAGATAAACAAAAAGTCTCAATATTACAATGCACATCCAGTTACCCCACTCTAGCAAAAAATATTGGCTTAAATATAATTAGTGAATTAAAACAGATGTTTAATGTTCCTGTAGGTCTTTCAGATCATTCTGGAAACATTAATACAATTTTGGCTGCTTCCACTATGGGTGCTGACTTGATAGAATTTCATGTTACGTTTCATAAGGAGAGTTTTGGGCCAGATACCAAGTCTTCAATTACTATTGATGAAATTAGAAAACTTGTTGATGGGGTAAGACATATAAATATGATTGTTTCAAACCCAGTCAATAAAAATCGCCTTGCTAAAAAATTGGTTAATTTAAAAAAAGTATTTGGAAAGTCTTTAGCTTTTAACCGTAATCTCAAAAAAAATACAAAAATTTCTATTCATCATTTAGAGACTAAAAAACCATACGGAAAAGGCATACCTTGCTCAAAATATGAGAAAGTGATTGGTAAAATTTTAAGAAAAGATGTTGTGAAAGGAATTTTTATAAAGTCAAATTTATTAAAAAATGAATAATAAAAAACAAATAAAAGTTTGTGCAGTTATAACAAACAGAGCAAATTTTGCTAGAATGAAAACTTTATTAGTAGAAGCAAAAAAGTCAAAAAAAATAAATTTACAATGTGTATTATCTGGTTCTGCCTTATCTAGAAATCATGGGATTTTAAGTAATGAGTTAAAAAAAAATAATCTCCCAATAAATGCAAAATGCTATTTTTTAGTGAACGGTTATGAGCCTGTGTTACAGGCAAAGTCAACATCAATAGCTATTAATGAATTCTCATCAGCATTTTATAATTTAAATCCAGATATTGTATTAATTGTGGGAGACAGGTATGAGGTATTAGGTGCGGCTATAGCTTCGAGTTATATGAATATCCCTGTAGCACATATTCAAGGTGGTGAAGTCAGTGGAAATTTAGATGAAAGTGTTCGTCATGCAATAACTAAATTATCCACCTATCACTTTGCAACCTCTATTAAAAGCAAAAAAAGAGTTATAAAAATGGGTGAAAATAATAAGGATGTTTTTTTTACAGGTTGTCCAGGAATGGATTTAATTAATAAAAAAAATTGCATGATTAGTCATCAAAAGTTTTCTAACATAAGTTTTACAGGCGCACCTTTAAATTTTAATGAGCCATACATCGTTGTAATTAATCATCCTGTAAGCAACCTAAACAAAAAAGAAAATACAAAAAATATAAAATCATTGTTAAGAGCTTTAAAGAAAATTAAAACTAATAAGATTATGTTCTGGCCAAATGCAGACGCTTACTCTGAGATGATTTCATCTGCCATTAGATCGTTTAGAGAAACAGAAAAATATAAAAATGATTTTACTTTTTTAGTGAATTTAGACCCTGAATTGTATATTAGTTTGTTACATAACTCTGACTGTTTAATTGGAAATAGCAGCTCTTTTATAAGAGAAGGTTCGCAAATGGGCAAACCAGCAGTTGTTTTAGGTCAGAGACAAAATGGACGAGAAGTTGGAAAAAATGTTATTTTTAGTGATTATGATGAGGATCAAATTTTAAAAAATTTGAAAATACAAATAAAAAAAAAAAAATTTAAAGAAGAAAAAATATATGGGTCTGGATCAGCGGGAAAAAAAATTGTAAAAATATTGGAAAATATAAAACCAAAGCTAAAAGGCCAAATTTCCTATTAAATTAATGAAAAATAGTTTTTTAGGCGTTATTGTTGCAAGAAAAGGATCAAAAGGAATCAAAAACAAAAATTTTTTACTTGTAAACAAAAAAAAAAATAAACGTGTTATTGATTATACATTACTAGCAGCAAAACAATCTAAAAAATTAAACTCAATTTTACTAACATCAAATGATGAGAGAATTTTAAAAAGGGCTAAAAAATACGATTTAGATATGTTAGTTAAAAGAACTTTAAATTTATCTAAAGATAAAACTAAAACAGTTGCTTCAGTCATAGACGCATTAAAAAGATTTACAAAGAAATTTTATAAGCCAGAATATATAGTTCTGCTTCAACCAACTTCCCCACTAAGAAAAACAAAACATATCGATGAAAGTATCAATTTTTTTTTAAAAAACAAAAAAAAATGTAATGGTCTTGTCTCAGTTTCAGAGTACAATGGTACACATCCTTTTAAATTAAAAAAAATCATTAATAATTTTGTAAGGCCTTTAGTTAATAATACTGACAGCGAAAAGCCCAGACAGTTTATGCCAAAGGTCTATAAACTAAATGGTTTAATTTATATAATAAAAACTGATGTGTTGTTAAAAGGAAGAACATTTTTTAATCGATGCATACCATTTTTTATAGAGAAACGATATTCCCTTAATTTAGATAATTATAGAGATCTTAAAGAATTAAGAAAATATTTATGAAAAAAAAAATTGGAATTCTTGAAACAGGTCCTGCTAACTACCTATCAATCAAAAATGCAATCAAAAAATTAGGCCATCAACCAATATTAATTAATAAGAAAAATATTTCAAAAACTAAGATATCTAATTTAATCCTACCAGGCGTAGGATCATTCGATGGAGTAATGAGCAATCTAAAAAATAAAAAATATATTAAATATATAAAAGAACATATTAAATTAAATAAACCCATTCTTGGAATTTGTGTTGGTTTTCAGGTTTTGTTTGAAAAAAGCTCTGAAGGTAAATTGAATGGTCTTGGTATATTTAAGGGAGAATTTAAAAGTTTAAAAAACTTGCTTAAAATAACTCCTAATGTTGGGTGGAAAAAGGTAAAAGGTAATTTAAACATGAAAAAAAGTTTTGGCTATAGTAAACAAAAATATTTTTATTTTTCTCATTCATTTTATTTAACTTCATACAAAGAAAAAGATATCGCTGGTTTTATTAAGTTAAAAAATCAAATGATTCCTGCAGTTTTAATTAACAAAAATGTTTTTGGATTTCAATTTCATCCAGAAAAAAGCGCCAAAGAGGGTATTTTATTTCTTAAAAAATTTTGTGGAAAATAATTATTTATTCCTATTTTATAAAAGATATATCATTTAAAAATGAAAAAAAAAGACAATAAAGTTGGAAATAATATTAAAGCAAAAAATGCGAGTTGGACATTTTCTGGTATAGAGAAAAGTTTTGAAAAACATATTTCTACATCAGTACCTATGTATAGAGAAGCTCATGATATTGCACTAAATATTTCTGACTTTTTTATTAAAGATAGATCTATCGTAATAGATATAGGTTGTTCTACAGGGTTATTTTTAAAAAAACTATCCACTAGAACCAAAAAAAAAAATATCAAATTAATTGGAGTAGATAACACAAAATCTATGATCAATTTTTGTAAAAAAAAACATTCTAGAAAAATAAAATTTTTTTATAAAGATTACTTAAAATTAAAAAAAAATAAATTTAAATACGATTTCATATCGTCCTTCTTTACATTAACATTTGTACCACCATCCCAGCGACAACTTTTTATTAACAAAATATTTAAAGAATTAAATTGGGGTGGAGCATTTGTATTGTTTGAAAAAATTCGTGGTCCCGATGCAAGATTTCAAGATATATTTAATTTGATATATCAAGATTTTAAATTATCAAAAGGACTGTCTGAGAAAGAAATAGTAAACAAAAGCAGATCTTTAAAGGGAATTATGGAGCCATTTTCTGATTCAGGTAATTTGGCAATTCTTAAAAGGGCAGGTTTTGTTGATATCACAGGCATTTTTCAGTGGATGTGTTTTAAAGGATATCTAGTAATTAAATAGTAAAAAAATCAATATGCAATGAGTATTTTAAAAAAAATTAAATTATTATTTTTTAATAAAAATGAATCTAAATTTATTAAAAATAATAAGTTTCAAAAAAAAATCTCTTTTGAAAAAAATAAAAAAACAATAATTTTTGAAATGCCAATGGATTATTTTTTTTTGTTGTATTGGAAGTTACTAATCAAAGAGAATTTTTTTAATAAGTATAATCTCATATGTTTGTGGACAATCAATATTTCCCCTATGAAAGATCGTTTTTTCTTAACTCAGTTTATTCACTTTATGGGTTCAAGATTATTTTATTTTTTTTTAAAATTGAAATGGAGTAAATTATATTCTGCAATTGGAATATGTCGTTTTGAAAGTATAGATAATTATAATGTTTTTGACATTTTAAAGTCATTAATTGTTTCTTTGGAAATTTCAAAAAAAATTAAAAAAAAAAAGGATTTAAAAAGTGTCTACTACAAAAATATATTTTTAGGCGATTTAATAATTGATACTTTTATAAGGTATAAAATGAAACCAACTGTTGAAATAAAGACTATATTTTTATGGTACATTATTTTTAAAGCTGTTCTTTCAATAAAAAAAACCAATTTTTTAACAAAAAAATACGACATAAAAAAATATATTGGCTCAGATACTGTTTATATTTCCCATGGTATTCCTGTTAGAGTATTTAAAAGAAAAAAAATAAAATGTTATTCTTGTGGAGAGTTATTTAACTTTATCACAGAAGTTAATAATAAATATAACTCAAATACGAATGTTTTATCCTATAATTCAGAATTTCAAAAACTAAATTCTAAAAAACAAAAGTTAATTCATGCAAAAAATCAGATGGATTTAAAATTTAAAGGTATTAAAGACAAATCGGGACAAGGTATTTCAAAAAATCCTTTTTTATACAAAAAAAAACATAAAAATTTAAAACTTAATAAAATTAATGGTGTTTTGTTTTTGCATGATTTTTATGATGCCCCACATTATTATGGGCCGATGCTGTATAATGACCATTTAGATTGGACATTAGAAACACTTAAATTGATTAGAAAATTTAAACTACCTATTGGTGTGAAAGAACATCCAAATGCAATCTACGATAGTGATGAAATTTATAGAGAATTAAGGAGTTCTTTTTCTGATATTTTTTGGCTCCCAAAAGATATTTCAAATTCTTATCTTTTGAAACTTAAAAACATAAATTTTGCAATTTCTAATTATGGAAGTGTTTTATACGAGATGGCTTATTTAAATAAATTTTCATTGTCTGCAGGATTTAATAGGACTAGCGCATTTTCTTGTACATATAATCCAAAAAATATTTCAGACTATAAAAAAAAATTAGTTAATCTGCCTAAAATTAAAACAAATATTAAATCAAAAAAATTTAAAAAAGACTCGTTCAAAATTTATTATACCTCTTACATGCGTGAGCTAGAGGACATACCTAGCTCCGTAAAACAGATTAAACTAAATGAGATTAGAATTGCTTATAACAAAAATTTACATGGAAATAATAAATCAGTAGATTTGTCTGAAATGTTAATTTACTATGATAGAATTATTAATAAACTAAATTAAACTTAAAAATAAAAATTATTAAAAAGTTTTATATAATAGAAAAAGAACATTATAAATTGGAAGTAAATTTCTATATTTACCAAAAATGGAAGTATTCTTTAAAAATTAATGAATAAAATTAAAAAACTTTTATCTGACTTTTTATTTGTTACGCCTAAAGAATTCCGTATTTCTATTATTCTATGTTTACCATTCTCTATATTAATAGCACTTTTTGAATTTTTAAGTATAGGTGCAATAATACCATTCATCCAAAGTATTCTCCAAAAAGATGTAATATTTGATAATAGTTTTATTTTAAATTTTTTTAATATAGATGAAAAACAGTATATATTATTTTTTTCAGCTCTGATTATTTTTTTTTTTTTGATTAAAGGAGTTTTGTCTATTATTTTTATTAACTATATACTAAGTATTAAACAAAAATTACACCTCAATATAACAAATAACCTTTTACTTTCATATTTAAAAAAAAATTATAAATTTTTTTTAAATACCAATTCATCAAAATTATTGTCTAATCTTGATTATGAAACCTCTTTATTTTGCGACAGATTTTTAGTTTCTTTAATCAATCTTATTAAAGAATTTTTGGTGATTTTTATAATAATGACTCTAATTTTTATAATTCAGCCAATTGCAAGTATGGTTTGTTTTATTTGTTTTTCTTTTTTTACATTTTTCTTTGTAAGATTTAATAAAAAAAGAATTAATTTTTATGCCAAAACAAGACAAGAATTACAACACAGCAAAATAAAAAATTTTCAAGAAATTTTTGGATCTATAAGAGAAATAAAAATATTTAATTTAGAAAAGTATTTTTTAAATAAATCAAACACACATGTAAGCCTCTTTTTGAAAACAGTAAAAAATTATGCTTTTTTATTAGAATTACCAAAACACTTATTTGAATTTTTAGGAATTTTTATCATCTTTATATTCATTTTTGTAAGTTTTCAAATAAACCAAAATATTGAGGTAATAGCCGTTGAAATTGGAGTTCTTGTTGCCTCATCATTTAGATTGATACCATTGGTAAGTAAAATTATATACTTAAATTCAGAAATAAAATTTACTTATCCTGCACTTCAAGTTTTAAAACGGGAGGTAATGAATACTAACTCACAAAAGGATAATTCTTTTAATAACCTAAAAAAAAATAAAATTAAACTACTCGAAAAAATTGAATTAAAGGACATAAAATTTTCATACGAACATAAAAATATAATATTTGATAATATAAATTTGATTATCAAAAAGTCAAAAAAGATATTTATTACTGGTGACTCTGGAGCAGGAAAATCTACATTAGCTGAAATCATTTGTGGAATAATTGAACCTACCAATGGATCAATTCACGTCGATGGTAAAATTTTAAATCAATCTAAAGAAATATTAAATTGTAGTTATTTACCTCAAAAATCAGTTTTATTAGATGACAGTATTAAAAAAAATATAGCGCTTGGTGCTAAAGATGATCAAGTAGATTTAAATAAGATTAATAATTTGATCGATATATTGGGTTTAAAGGAGTTTGTTTCATCGCTTCAATTTGGTTTGGATACTAAAGTTGGAGAACTGGGCAATAACTTATCAGGAGGTCAGAGACAGAGAATTTCTCTAGCAAGAGCTTTATATTTTGATCCAAGTATTTTAATATTGGATGAAGCTACAAACGCATTGGACGAAAAATCTGAGACATTAGTCTTAAATAATTTATCAAAATTCTTAGAGGAAAAAACAATAATTATTATTTCTCACAATGAGAATGTATTAAAAATTTGCGACACTTTAATAGAAATTTCTAATGGCAAAATTGATTTAAAAGAAAATATTAAGAATATATAAACAAACTAGCAATACAAAATTTAAAATTTGAAGATATCTAATATAAGTATTATTATTATTTTTAAAATCAGTCGTGATGACACCAGTTATTATTATATTATATAACAGACCTTTGCACACAAAAAAATTATTAGATAGCATCACAAAGAATAAAAATTATAAAAATTTCAAATTTTATATTTTTTGTGATGGACCTAAAAACAAAGAAGATATTTTAAAAATAAACAAAATTAAAATAATTACAAATAATTTTAAAAAAAAATGTAACGTAGAACATTTTTTTAGAACAAAAAATATTGGTCTTATTCAAAATATGACAAAATCTATTAATCTCGTTTTAAAAAAGAATAATAAAGCAATAATTTTAGAAGATGATTTAATTTTAAATAAATATTTTTTTGATTTTATGGATAATGCATTATTAAAGTATAAATATAGTCGTAAAGTATTTCAAATTTCAGGTTATTCTTATCCTGTAAAATCCACAGATGATTTCCATTATTTTTTACCTCTTACTTCCTGTTGGGGGTGGGGCATTACTTCAAGAAATTGGAATAATTTTTTCAAGTTTTTAAATAATAAAAAACTGATTATAAATAATTATTTAAAAATAAAGAAATCTAAGTCACTTATTGATAGTTTCAATTTTAATAAAAGTTATGATTACTTTTCTATGCTTGAAAATTCTCTAAATAGAAAAATAAATTCATGGGGGATAATTTTTTATTTGTATTTATTTGTTAATAATAAAATTACACTTTTTCCACATCGTTCATTAGTAAAAAATAGAGGATTTGATGGATCAGGTAATCATAAATCAAAAAATAATGTTTTCAATACTAAATTTAATAATATAAAAAAATACAAATATCCAAAAGTGTCAAAAGATTTTAGCTCAACCAATGTAGAAGTAGTTAAATTTTTTAAATCACATTTAAGTTTATATGGAATATTAAAAAATAAAATTTATGAGAAATTTTTTTAAAAAAATATTACCACCCATTATTATTGATTTTTATAGAGATATTTATATCAAAAATTTAATTAGAAAAAATAGAAGTCAGGTGAAAGAAAATGAACAAGATGTTGATATTTATGAAACTGATTTAACTGCTGAAAAATTGAACGAGTGGGGCAAAGATACGACGTGGAATGAAATTCAAATGTTTTTTATTTCAAAAAAAGGAAATATCTTGGATGTTGCTTGTGGCACAGGTATTAATATGTTGGATGTTCAAAAACTCAGTCCTGATGCAAATGTTTATGGATGCGACATTTCACAAAATTTAATAAATATTTGCTTAAAATCAGGAATCGATAAAAACAAACTAATTTGCTCTGATGCTATGAAAATCAATTACCCAGAAAATTTTTTTGATTATTCTTACTCAATTGGATCATTGGAGCATTTTACCGAAAAAGGTTTAAATGATATTATTGGCAAATTACATTTTATAACTAAGAAATATACAGTTCATATGATGCCAGTATCTAAAAAAAATGAAAATGAGGGTTGGATCAAAACATATCAAACTTTTCATAATAATAATGTGGCGTGGTGGGTTAATAAATTTGAACAAAAATTTTCTAAAGTGGAGGTTATAGACTCATCATGGCAAGATCATATCTCTATTGGAAAATGGTTTATATGTTATAAATAATTTATGTTAAATTTGATTGGTAAAATTTTAAATATTATAAAAAGTTTTTTAAATAAAAAAAAAATAAACATGCTAGGCAAAGGTTCGAAACCTTATTGTTTAATTTTTAAAAGAGACAGTTCAAGTAAAATAAATATTGGAGATAATTGTTTAATTAATGGAAGGCTTGTTACCGAAACTAAAAAAAGTATCATTAATATTGCAAGCAATGTATTTATTGGAGGAAATACAATAATTGATTGTCTAAGTGAGATTGAAATTTTAGATAATGTATTAATTTCATATGAATGCGTATTGAGCGATCATGACAGCCACTCAACTAAAAGTAGTGAACGAGTTAACGATTTGAATAGATTTCAACTAGGAAAAATGGTTTGGGATGAGGTTGAAACAAGAAAAATAAAGATAGAGAAAAATGCCTGGATAGGAATGCGATCAATTGTATTAAAAGGTGTGACCATAGGCGAAGGCGCAATTGTAGCTGCAGGAAGTGTTGTAACAAAAGATGTACCTTCATATACTTTGGTGGCAGGAAATCCAGCAATTGTTAAAAAAAAATTAGTTTAATGCCTTCAAAAAAACACGAATTAATCATTTACAAAAATAAACACTACGCGGAGATAATTAGGTCCACATTAACAAAAAAAGAGACTACATTTTTGTCTCCTGAAAAATCCTCATTTCAGTTTGGATTATTAGCTCATAAGAAAGGATTTGAGGAACCGCCTCATTATCATAGGCCTTTCAAACGAACTATTAGTGACTTACAACAAATGTTTGTTGTTCAGAAAGGAAAAATTAGAGTTGATTTGTTCTCAGATTCAAAAAAATTGATAAGAAAAGTTATTTTAAATAAAGGGGATGCAATAGTATTGATACATGGAATCCATGCAATTAAAGTTCTTGAGGATATGCAATGTATAAGTGTAAAACAAGGCCCTTTTCTTGGAGCTAAATTTGATAAAGTAGACGTTAAAATTAAAAAAAAATGATACCAGTTTTTAAACCAATTTTAAAAAACAAAGATATAACAGCCGCTTTAGATACTATTAAAAAAGGAGAAATTTCTGGAACATATGCAAAAAGCATTAATCGCCTAGAAAAAAATTTTTCAAAATTTAACAAAACAAAATTTTCTGTTAGTGTTTCTAGTGGAACTACTGCATTACACTTAGCTATTTCTTGTTTAAATTTACCAAAAGGCAGTGAAGTAATAGTTAGTTCTACTACAAATATAGCCACTGGACTTGCAGTTACTCACAATAACCTATTCCCAAAATTTGTAGACTCAAAAATTGATACATGGAATATTGATGAGAAAAGTATTGAGCAAAGAATTACAAAAAAAACTAAAGCAATTATTGCTGTTCATTTTTTAGGTAACCCTTGTAATATGAATGCAATCTTAAAAATTGTTAAAAAGTATAAATTATATTTAATAGAAGATTGTGCAGAGGCTCACGGTGCAATGTATGGAAATAAAATGGTTGGAAGCTTTGGAATAGCGGGTTGTTATAGTTTTTATGCAAATAAGATTATTTCGTCAGGTGAGGGTGGTTTAATCACTACTAATAATCAGAAATTTTATAATAAATTACAACTTTATAAAAATCTTGGTTTTACCAAACCACGATTTAAACATTTTGTACAAGGTTTTAATTTTAGGATGACAGGTATGCAAGCCGCCATTGCAAATAGTCAACTTTCTTATATTAAGGAAATAATAAAAAAAAAAAAAGTAATACAAAAATTGTATCAACAAAATCTTAAAAATGAAAAAATTTGTTTTATAAAAAAAGAAAAACATGCATCACCGGTTTACTGGATGGTTGGTATTTTGTTATCAAATAAATTAAAAATATCAAAAGTTGAACTACAAAATAATTTAAAAAAAATGGGAATTGATACTAGAAGTTTTTTTATGTCAATGAATAATCAGCCATGCTTTAAAAAATTTAAATCAAAATTTATAACAAAAAATAGTAACTCTCTTTGGAATAGAGGCATATACCTTCCTTCAAGCCATGATTTAAATGAAAAGAAAATAAAATTCATATGCAAAAAAGTTTTAGAAAGCATAGTCTAAAACTTGGAATATTTGTTAGTTATAGAAACCCAAAAGAAGGTGGGGGATATACAATAACTAGAGACATATTAGATACAATCTTAAATAGTTTCAAAAAAAAAAATTTATTCTTCATCATACTTAATGACAAAAATAACATTTTAAAAAAAAAAATTTTAAAATCTGGATTTAGGTGTAAGAGTCTGAATGAGTTTAATATTTTATTAAAAATTAAAAGTTTCGTTTTTAGTTTATTTCCATCTTTACTCAAATTATATAATCATTTTGGTCTTAACCAATATTTAAACACTCAGGAAAAAAATTCTATAGATATTGTTTGGTTCATATCCGCAGAGTATTATTATCCACTATTTTCAAAATACATTTCAACTGTTTGGGACCTTCAACATCTAACACATTCATCCTTTCCAGAAACAGGAGGTATTTTTATAAAAATGTATAGAGAACGTGTCATAAATAGATTTTTAAAAAATTCTCATAATGTTATTTCTGGATCTAGTTTATTGATAAATCTTATGAAAAAACATTATAAAATCGATTCAAAAAAAATAATTTATAATCAACATCCAACACCAGAGGTATTTATAAAGAAAAAGAAATTTAAAAATAAAATCAATTATCTTGGTAATTTTTTTTTATACCCAGCGAATTTTTGGCAACATAAAAATCATTTAAATTTACTTGAGGGATTTAAAAGATTTAATAATAAGAATAATAATAACTACAAACTAGTTCTGGTCGGTGATATAAAAGATAAAAAATATTTTGATAAAATAAAAAAAAGAGTTTCCTTAAATCCATTTAATGATTTTAAAATACTTAGTTTTGTATCACTAAATTATTTAATAAAGTTATACGATAATTGTTTAGCCTTAATTTATAGTTCTTATGCTGGTCCAGAAAATTTACCACCATTAGAGGCGATGGCAAGAAATAAGCCAATAATTTGCTCCAATTACCCTGGAGCAAAAGAACAACTTTATAATATACCTATATATTTTAATCCTTCTAGTCCAAAATCAATTGAGTTTGCTCTAAACAAATTTAAAAAAAAGCAGTCCAAAAAAAAACATATGATAAAACCTACAAAAATATATGTAAAAAAATTGCTTGATAGATTTAAAATAGATTAATCTCCTGTCTTAATTTTATTATATATTTAAAATTGACAAATAATTTAAAAAATTTTTGAGATATGCTTATTAAAAAAAAATTATCCGTAGTAGTTATAGGATTAGGATATGTGGGTCTGCCTTTATTATTAATATTGGCGAAAAAAAAATTTAAAGTTTTAGGATTTGATACTAATTTAGAATTAATTAATGATTTAAAAAAAGGCAAATCTCACATTGAAGATGTCAACAAAAGCGATTTAATAGATTTAAAAAGGTTAAAGGTAAATTATACTAATAGTTTTAAAAATTTTAAAAAGTATGATGTCTATATTGTATGTGTTCCCACACCAATACTTAAAAATAAATCACCAGATAATAGTCACTTAAACTCAGTTGCCAACATCTTAAAAAAACTAAATCTTAAAAATAAAACTATTATAAACGAATCTACAACATATCCAGGGGCTACAAGAGAAATATTTGGTAAAATTTTTTTAAATCAAAAACTTCAAATTGGAAAAAATTGCTATTTAGGATTTTCACCTGAGCGTATTGATCCTGGTAATAAAAAGTTTAAAACTTTAAATATTCCTAAACTTATTTCAGGCGCTACAAAAAATTGTTTAACACAAATCTCTTCGATTTATAACAAAGTTTTTAAAACTCATAAAGTTAGCAAACTCGAGACGGCTGAATTTGCAAAAATTTATGAAAATATTTTCAGGTCAATTAATATTTCTTTTGTAAATGAAATGAAAGTTTTGTCTCATAAAATGAATATTGATATTTATGAAGTAATCAAAGCAGCATCTACAAAACCTTTCGGCTTTATACCTTTTTATCCAGGACCAGGTTTTGGAGGTCACTGTATACCTGTAGATCCATTTTTATTATCATGGAAGGCAAAGGAATTTAATTTTTCTCCTCGTTTTGTTGAATTATCAGGACAAATAAACGAGACTATGCCAAATTATATTGTAAAGAATTTAGTAAAAAATTTAATTTTTAATAAAATAAATTTATCCAAAGCAAATTTATTGATTATCGGTTTAAGTTATAAAAAAAATTCTAAAGATATTAGAGAAACACCAGCCACAAAAATAATACAATTATTGAAGAAATATAATTTCAATATTTTTTATAATGATGAGTTAATAGATAAAAATGAATTAAACAAAAATTTAGTTTTAAAGGGTGTGAAATCGAAAAAGATTAGTTCAAAAAATATTAAAAAATTTGATGCCTGTCTTATTTTGGCAGATCACGATTATATTGATTATAAATTTTTAAAGGACAATGCAAAGTTAATAATAGATACAAGGGGAAGATTTACAAAAAAATTTAAAAATGTAATACAACTTTAAATATAACTAAAAAATTAAAATTAAATATTTAACTTTTGAATAAACTTAAAAGGAAAAGGCTACAAACA
>MDTG01141087.1_pt1 | contig 23243 bp, 25 predicted proteins | sample 811421 | NCBI WGS metagenome assembly MDTG01 (sample SAMN05326645, study PRJNA326480) | marine metagenome | isolation source: seawater | place: Pacific Ocean: South East | collected 2011
AATAATTTTTTTAGAATAAAAATTACTTAATACATTTGTCAAGTCTCAAAAGGGGTGCTTTAAAGCTGAGATTATACCCATTGAACCTAGAACAGATAATGCTGTTTAGGGAAACAAGAAGCAGTAAGTGCTTCAGATAATATATCAATTTATAACAAAGAATAATCACCTCTTTTTATTCGATTCTTAAAAAAAATCGTATGAAAAATTACATTCTTTGTCTTTGGCTTACAGCAGCGTGTTTTACAACGCTTTTAGCACAAGACAATCCAATAAAAACAGATTCAACCGAAATACAAAATCTCGATGAGGTTTTAGTCAAAGCGGTAAGAGTAAAACCAAACGCACCAATTACACATTCCAATGTCAGTAAAAAAGACATTGAAAAGCGAAATTTAGGACAAGATATTCCAGTACTTTTAAATTACCTACCATCTGTAGTATCTTCTTCTGATGCAGGCGCAGGTATTGGTTATACGTATTTAAGAGTACGTGGGTCCGATGCCACTCGAGTCAATGTGACCATTAATGGTATCCCTTATAATGACGCTGAGAGTCAAGGGACTTTTTGGGTTAATCTTGGAGATTTTGCTTCTTCCATTGAGAGTTTACAACTCCAACGCGGGGTTGGGACCTCCACCAATGGGTCGGCTGCTTTTGGTGCTAGTTTGAATATTTTAACAGATGCCATTTCACAAGAAGCTGGCGGTGAGATTTCCAACTCTTTTGGTTCTTATGGTACCCAAAAAAATACAGTGAAATTTACTACAGGCTTGTTGAACGATCATTTTGAGTTTTCTGGACGTTTGTCTAAAATTTATTCTGATGGCTATGTCGATCGTGCCTTCTCAGACCGGAAGTCTTACTATCTTCAAGGTAATTATGTGGATGATAATACTATTGTTAAGGCGATTACTTTTTCTGGTAAGGAAAAAACCTATCAATCTTGGTATGGTTTGGATAAAAGCCAATTAGAAGAAGACCGTACCCAAAATCCATATACCTATGACAATGAAACAGACAACTATTGGCAAGACCACTATCAGCTGCATTGGAATGAATCATTAAATTCTTTTTGGTCTACAAATATAGGTCTAAATTACACAAGTGGTAAAGGCTATTTTGAGCAATTTAAAGATGATAGAGACGCAGCGGATTATAATAACCTTATTAATGATGGCAGTGATGTTATTGTTCGCCGTTGGTTGGACAATGACTTTTATGTGGTCAATGCAAGCGCTACTTATGAGAAAAATGTTCTTGAGATTATATCGGGTATTTCTTACAGTGATTACACCAATGACCACTATGGAGAAGTTATATGGGGTAGCGATCTTGTAGCGGAAACCGCTATTAAAGATCGTTATTACCTGAGTATTTCTGACAAGTCGGATTTTAGTATTTTTTCAAAGGCCACTTATAGAATGTCTGAAAAACTACAAGCTTTTTTAGATTTTCAAGCCAGATTCGTAAATTATAAAACCGTAGGGCTTACCTCTTCCAGAACACCGATTGATGTGGATACAGATTTCAACTTCTTTAACCCTAAAATCGGATTTACCTACAGTTTAAATAATAACAACAGCATATATGCTTCCTTTGCACGTGCCAATAGAGAGCCCAACAGAAACGATTTTGAAAGCAATGCTACAGATTTAACACACGAAGAGCTCAACGATTTTGAACTGGGTTGGCGTCATACAGCTGAGCGCTTTCGACTCAATGCTAATATTTATTATATGCAATACAACAACCAACTTGTGTTAACAGGGGCTTTAGATGATGTAGGGGAGTATTTACGTGAAAATGTAGATAAAAGTTACCGTCTTGGTTTAGAATTGGATGCAATGCTATTTCTGAGTGATCAATTTTCTTTGAATTCTAATTTGGCTTTAAGTAGAAATAAGATTCAAGACTTAACTATAGATCGGGATGGTAGTTTACAAAATTTAGGAGATACTAATATTGCATTTTCACCTGATTTGATTACCACACACGTATTTGAATATTCTCCTAATTCTAAATTCAGAGCTGCTTTGATAGGAAAATATGTCGGTGAACAGTACATGAGTAATACGGATACGGAAGCTTCCAAATTAGATAGCTATTTTGTAATGGACTTCAATTTTAGCTATAACGTACCATTTGAAACTATTTTTAAATCAATTGTCTTTACAGGTATGGTTAATAATCTTTTAGATCTTGAATATGTAGATAGAGGCTATACTTATTTGGATACTTGGAGTGGCCCCACTGTTTCAGAAGTTCAAGGCTATTATCCGCAAGCCACACGCAACTTTTTAGCAGGTGTAACTTTAACATTTTAGAGTTATTTAGAAAATCATAAAGACCGTGCTTTTAAAAGCACGGTCTTTTTATTGATATTAATTAAATGTCTGTTTAGTTTGAAATAAATAATTCGCTCCCAATACGTTCTATAAAATAAGGTTTAAGGCTGCAGCGCAGTTCAGGATTTTGCATAGGTTGTCCCGTTATTAAATTATAGCGATTTGTCACCTGACATTCAACAGAACTCACTGCTTCAATCCCCTCTATAATTAATATTGAACATTCGCCAAAAGGAATGTTGGGATCAGCAGCATCAAAAGCTACATAACCTGTTCCAGTATTATTAACAAAGAGTCCACCGTTACCTTCATTCGGTACATATACAGGATTGCTTGTAAAATTCAATTGATTGTATTGAGCTAAGTTTAAATTTAAACTGACTAGAATCCCAACATTTAATAGGTGGTTACAGTTTACGTCATAGTTTTCAGATTTTGAACAGCTCAGAGTTACAAAGCACAAAAAAGGTAATATGAATACTTTAATAAAATAGGATTTCGATAAAAAAATTAGGTTTTTCATTTAAGAATTTTATTGAACAATCAAGTATCCAAAATACAACAAAAAATAACAGTTATTAAATATTTTGTATATTTAACCCATCATCTCGTGTAAACGAGATTTTTTGTGTTTAATAGTTCCTTAAGAATAACCCACAAAAATTGAATATAATTTAAAATATTTAAGATGAGTAATGTATCTTATTATACTGCAGAAGGCCTAAAAAAATTACGAGTTGAACTGCAAAAACTTAAAGATGTTGAACGCGTTAAGGCTTCTAGGGCTATTGCTGAAGCTCGAGATAAAGGCGATTTAAGTGAAAATGCGGAATATGATGCTGCAAAAGAAGCCCAAGGGATGTTAGAAATGCGTATTTCTAAATTAGAGGAAACTCTTTCAGGAGCTCGTATAATTGATGAATCTCAATTAGATAATTCTAAGGCTTTGGTATTATCCAACGTTAAAATAAAAAACCAGGCCAATGGCGTTGAACTTTCTTACCTTTTGGTCGCAGATGGTGAAGCTGATTTAGCTGCCGGAAAAATATCTGTTAATTCACCAATTGGTAAAGGACTTTTAGGTAAATGCGTGGGAGATATTGCTGAAATTCAAGTTCCCAATGGTGTTATAAAATTTGAAGTTTTAGAAATTTCAAGATAAATCATAATATGCCTTCTATATTCTCAAAAATTGTATCTGGCAATATTCCTTGTTACAAGGTAGCCGAGACAGAAGAGTTTTTAGCATTTTTGGATATTAATCCCAATACCAAAGGACACACTCTTTGCATACCTAAAAAAGAGGTTGATAAAATTTTTGATTTGGATCAATTGACATATCAAAGACTGATGATCTTTTCAAGAAGTGTTGCTTTAGCAATTGAAAAGGCAATTCCCTGTAAACGTGTAGGAATGACTGTTATTGGACTTGAAGTTCCACATGTACATGTACATTTAATTCCTTTAAAAGAAATGGGAGATGCTCAATTTATTAATAAAGCACAACAACAATCAATTGAGGATTTTAAGAAAACAGCTAAAATAATTTCTAGTTATCTGTAATCTTTTTTAACCTAATTTGCATAGTACTACCTTTGCCGATTTCAGATTTTAAAACTCTAATTTCTCCTTTGTGATATTGTTCTATAATTCGTTTTGAGAGTGATAAGCCTAACCCCCAACCTCTTTTTTTTGTTGTATAGCCTGTTTCAAAAATACTTTTGAATTGATTTTTAGCGAGACCTTTACCAGAATCTGAAATTTCTATAAAAACTAATTCCTGATTAAAATATATTAATATTTTTATCTTTCCTTTTCCTCCCATAGCATCTATTCCATTTTTAACCAAATTTTCAATAGTCCAACTGTATAGCTCTTCACTCAAAAGAGCTAAGCACGAGACTTTAGGAAGTTCAATTTCAAAATCGATTAAAGTACTTGTACGTGATTGTAAATAAAGGATTGCTTTTTTTGTAATTTTTATAATATCAGCAGGGATGAGTTGTGGAAGAGATCCGATTTTACTAAAACGTTCCGTAATGGTTTCTAATCGTTTTATATCATTATTTATTTCTTCAATATAATTTGAATTTACATTTTCATTTTTAAGTAATTCACTCCAGCCAATAAGTGACGATAATGGTGTACCAATTTGATGGGCTGTTTCTTTAGCCATAGCAGTCCATAGTTTATTTTGAGAGGCAGTTCGAGAACTTTTGTAAAAAAAATAGATCAATCCCATGAAAAGTAGTATAATGAGAGCTAGCGCTAGTGGATAATATTTTAATTTATTAAGTAAAACAGAGTCTCCATAATATAGTGTTGACAGAACTTCTCCTTCATAAATAACTTTTAGAGGCATATTCTCCTTAGCATAAATTTCACTTAGTAGCTTTAAGTATAACTGACCATCTTTTACTTTTATTTCGATATTTTTCGACTGAAAATTACCATTAGAGTCCTCTATAATCATTGGAGTTGTAGTGTTACTTTGAATTATTTTTAGAGGTAAATCACTTATGTTTCCATTTAAATCCAATGTTTTACTGAGCTCAATCTGTGCATTGGAAAAGTTTTCCATCTTGATACGCTCTTCTTCTTTAAATTTTTGAAAAAGTTGGTATGTGTTCCATAAAATCAAAGAAACTATCAAGAATGATAATGAAATAAGAATCCAATTTAGTAAGCTTCGATTTGAGGAGATTTTCATTGTTTTAATTGTTTACAAAATAAATATAATGCATTTATGTGAATTTTATTGTTTTAAAATTCGCTGCCGAAGCCTAAACTTATTTACTACTTTTGTAGTATATTTATATTTATGACTTCTTTTTTGCCAAAAAATTGTACTATCCCGCAGCTACAAGATTTACTATCCAGTTCAGTTGCTCCAAGACCTATTTCTTTAGCTAGTACTATTGATTCAAAAGGAAATCCTAATTTATCACCCTTTAGCTTTTATAATATTTTCAGTACAAATCCTCCGATCTTAATTTTCTCTCCATCAAGACGAGTTCGTGATAACACTACTAAACATACCTTAGGTAATGTCAAGGAAACGAAAGAGGTTGTTATTAATGTAGTATCTTACGATATTATTCAACAAATGTCTTTAAGTAGTTCGGAGTATCCAAAAGGAGTTAACGAATTTGATAAAGCCGGGTTCACAATGTTGAAATCTGATTTAATAAAACCATTTCGTGTTGCCGAATCGCCAATTCAAATGGAATGTATAGTAAATGAAATAAAGCCTTTAGGAACTGGTAGGGGTGCTGGTAATTTGGTTATTTGTGAAGTCATGAAAATACATGTTTCAAATTCTGTAATGATGGATACTAAAACTATTGACCAAGAAAAATTAGATTTGGTTGCACGTGGAGGAGGAAGTTATTATATTCGAGCCAAGGAAGGATTTTTAGAAATTCCTAAACCACTTAGAGCCTTAGGTATTGGAGTAGATATGTTGCCGCACAAAGTACGTAATAGTTCTATACTCACAGGTAATGATTTGGGAATTCTAGCAAATGTCCAAATTATCCCTAACCAACACGATATTGATGCATTTTGGAACTGTCCAGAGCGTAAAGTCCTCAAGAATAACTTAAAAACAATTGAAGATATACATCTTAGTGCTAAGAATCATATACTTAAAAATGAAGTTCATAGTGCTTGGTGTATATTATTAAAATAATAAAATAGAAAAATATGGAAGTACAAGGAAAAATAAAATTTATTGGCGAAACACAAACTGTTGGAGCTAAAGGGTTTAGAAAACGAGAACTGGTTGTAACAACTGAAGAGCAATATCCCCAACACCTGTCAATCGATTTTGTTCAGGACAAAACAGAACTTTTGAATACTTTTCAAGTTGGCCACTCCGTAAGGGTTGGGATTAATTTAAGAGGGCGAGAATGGACAAACCCAGAAGGGGAAATTAAACATTTTAATTCTATACAAGGGTGGCGTATTGACGCTCTACAGCAACATTCTACTCAAGTTACTCCACCTGTTCCTCCAGTGGAAGCTTTTGAACCTGCTAAAGATTTAAAAGCTGAAGAACCAGACGATCTCCCATTCTGAGCTCAAACTTTTTAATTAAAAAGTTTATATATGTCTAGCTTAAGCCTATCTGATTTTGAAAATTTCACTAATAGTGAAGAATTTATTAATACTCTTAAGTCAAAATTAGGTACAAAAAAATACAAAAAGATATTAAAGGGTTATCAATACGATATAGAATTATTGAAACTCCAAACTGAGTTGGTAAATTTACAGCAATGGGTTGCAAAACATAAAAAGCGTATCTGTATAATTTTTGAAGGCAGAGATGCAGCTGGAAAAGGAGGTGCGATTCGGCGTTTTACAGAGCACTTAAACCCTAGATCAATGCGTGTAGTTGCTTTAACAAAACCAACAGAATCAGAGAAAGGGCAATGGTATTTCAGACGTTATATTAAAGAACTTCCCGAGCCTGGTGAACTTGTTTTTTTTGACCGTAGTTGGTATAATCGTGCAGTAGTGGAGCCTGTCATGGGTTTCTGTAATGACGATGAATATAATAAATATATGATTCAAGTACCTGAATTCGAAAAAATGTTATTTGACGATGGAGTAATTATCATTAAATTTTGGTTCTCAATTTCTAAAGAAGAACAACTAAAGCGTTTCAATTCAAGATTAGCAAATCCACTAAAACAATGGAAATTTAGCCCAGTTGATAAAGAGGGACAAAAAAGGTGGGATTTATATACTAATTACAAGGAAAAAATGTTTTTTAAAACTCACACATCTATTAGCCCTTGGATTATAATTAAAACTAATAATAAAAAACAAGCACGTTTACAAAGTATTAGATATGTTCTTTCTCAATTTGATTATCCTATTAAAAATAGTTCTAAAGCTATAATTCTTTCAGACTCTAAAGTTGCGCAGCGTTATAGTAAAGACACAAAGAAAATTAAAAGATAATGGAGAATTCAAAAGCAAAAAATTTAAAAAAATTAAATTCTAGGCGTGGTCTTAAACTTTTTTTAAAAGATAAAGATATGACACCTGCCAAGGCTTTGAGAATTTTAAATTATGAAACTACACTTAAAAAAATGCAAGAGGAGCTTATTAAGCTTCAACAGTGGGTTGAAAATGAAGGAGAGAAACTTGTTATTATTTTTGAAGGGCGTGATGCAGCTGGAAAAGGAGGAGCCATAAGAAGAATTACACAGAACCTAAACCCTCGAGAGTTTAATGTGGTTGCTCTACCGAAACCGTCCACTGAAGAAAAAAACCAATGGTATTTCCAACGTTATGTCAAAAATTTACCTAGAAGTGGACAAATTACTTTCTTTGATCGAAGTTGGTATAATCGAGCAGTGGTAGAGCCTGTTAATGGATTTTGTACAGTTAAAGATTACACAATTTTCATGGGGCAGGTTAATGATTTTGAAAAAATGCTAGTAGATTCCGGCATACGATTGGTTAAGTTTTACTTTTCGATATCCAAGGATGAACAAGCACGCCGTTTTAATGATATCAAATCTAATCCTCTAAAAAAATGGAAATATAGTGCTGTTGATAAATTAGCTCTTGACTTTTGGGATCATTATACTGATTATAAAAACAAAATGTTTGAGAAAACGGACACAAACTATGCCCCATGGGTTGTTATAAAGGCAAACAAAAAAATGCGGGCTAGAGTAGAAGCTATTAAAAATTTACTTGAAATTATCCCTTATAATTCTTAAAATCTTCACTTTTTCATAGTTTCTCTGTGAAATCCTTGATTTTAATTGCATCATTAACAGAATATCTACCAATATTTATACGTCTAAGTGATGATAAATGTGCTCCGGAATCTAAAGCTTTTCCAAAGTCATTAACTAAAGATCGAATGTAAGTGCCTTTACTACATTGAATTTTAAAATCAATTTCCAAACCTCGAATATTAGTAATTTTAAATTCATCAACAGAAATTTGTCTAGATTTAATATCTACTTCTTTTCCAGCTCTTGCATATTGGTAAAGGCGCTTACCGTCTTTTTTTATTGCTGAAAATATAGGAGGATATTGCTTTATTTCCCCGATAAAATTTTGAGTGGTTTTATTGATAAGAGATTCAGTAATATGTTTTGTTGAAAAACTTCTATTGATTTCTGTTTCTAAATCGAATGAAGGGGTTGAGCTTCCCAAAATTAGAGTTCCTATATACCCTTTTTTTTGTCCTTGATAATACCCAATTTCTTTAGTTTTTTTTCCAGTACATATCAACAACAAGCCTGTAGCTAAAGGGTCTAAAGTCCCTGCGTGACCAACTTTTATTTTTCCAATATCAAAGGCTTTTCGGATGTGCCAACGAAGCTTATTAACAACCTGAAAAGATGTCCATTTTAAAGGCTTATCAATTAATAAAAGTTGCCCGTTTTTAAAGTCTTCTCCACTCATTATGAACTAATTTATAACAATAAAATAGCTAATAGACCAGCTAGCGCGCAGTATATTGCAAAATATTTTAGTTGACTGTTTTTAACTAATTTAATCATCCAAGTACATGCAAATACACCTGAAATAAATGCTGATAAGAATCCAACAAAAATATTTGAAAATTCAGAACTTTCGTAGATCAATTCACCACTAAAGATATCTTTAATTATTTTACCAAAAATTAATGGAATTACCATTAAAAATGAAAATCTAGCTGCTTTAGTTTTATCAATTCCAAGCAATACAGCAGTTGAAATTGTTGCTCCAGATCTAGAGATTCCCGGGAGTATGGCAATAGCTTGGGAGATTCCTATAATTATAGAGGTTTTGTATTGAACATTTTTATTGGTTTCTTTAGCACGGTCTGCAAGAACAAGAAGTAAAGATGTAATAATTAGCATGATACCCACTAAAATAATTTCGCCAGAAAAAAGTCTTTCAAGCTGGACCTCAAAAATAAGTCCAATTAAAATTGCTGGAATCATTGAGAATAAGATTTTAATTATAAATTTAGTGTTGTTATTCCAGTCAAATTTCAATAAGTCGGAAAAAATTTCAAAAATATCTTTTCTGAACACAACTATAGTACTTAGTGCAGTAGCGAAATGAAGTACTACTGTAAAAATCATACTGTCTTTTGGCATTGATTTGTTTCCCAGTAATGCCTTACCAATTTCTAAGTGGCCACTTGAAGATACTGGTAAAAATTCTGTTAGCCCTTGGATAATTCCAAGAATGAAACTATCTAAACTATCCATTTATTTTTCTGGATTAAGTAAAATTGCATAAACTTCTATGACGAAACCTACTAAAATAAGTGTTGGTGCTAGCCTGATTCTTTTAGTGCTAAAAATGGCATCATTAAATACATTCGGGTCATTAGACCCTCCACCTGACATAATAATAAACCCCCAGCTTATAAAAAATAGACCTAAAAACATCCATTGGTAATTTTTTTTACTAAAAATATTTTTTTGTTTTCTAGCCTGTTTTCTCTTTTTTTCTCCCATGCTGATTGATTTACAGATTATAACTTAATATTTCTTATATAGTTAATTAAAAATAAAGTTGGTCTGTCTTTAAGTTTAGAAATCTTTGAGTTGCAAAATATGTGCTTATCCAAGTTATGAAAATTCCAACAATAAAAATAGTTAGGAATACTATTCCAAGAACTAATGGTTGTTGAGTAAGTTTCAATTCAGGAAATGATAAATTTATATAATAAAGTAATATTAAATTAGCTGCTATTGCCAGCATAGCGCCTAAAGTACCAAGGCGTATATTTTTTAATATAAATGGTCTGCGAATAAATTTTTTAGTAGCACCTACCATTTGCATTGTCTTTATTGAAAACCGTTTTGAATACAGTGCTAGCCTAATAGAGCTATTAATTAGTAAAACAACAATAAGTGTAAAAATTCCACAAACAATTAAAATCCAAAGGCTCAAGCGCTGCATATTTTTATTCATTAATGAAACCAAATCTCTATCATATTTTACATCTTCCACAAAACTTTTTTCAAGTGCTTTTTTAGAAATACTGTCAAGTCTTTTAGCAGTTACATAATCCGCGAAAAGATTAATCTCCAAAGAGTTCATTAGAGGGTTGAAACCAATTTCATCTAAAAAATCTTCTCCATACTCTGATTTCATGAAATCAGCTGCTTCGTCTTTTGATATATACTGTGTTTGTTTTACATATTCAGCTAGTTTTAAACTATTTTTTAACTGATTTATTTCCACAGGTTTGGTAGAATCTTCTAAGTAAATAGTCAGAATTACTTTTTCTTTAAATTCATTTGAAATTAGTTTAGTATTTACAACTAGAATACCAAGGGCACCCAGTAAGAATAAAACCAAGGAAATACTCAGAACTACAGAAAAATAAGACGATATTAGACGGCGTTTTTGATGTTTTTCGAATGATGATCCCATAAATGATATCTAGCTTTTGTAAAAATATAAAACTTCCTTAAATAAAATGTAAATTTGTAATCAATAAAGTAGGAATTATGAAGTACAATTTCAAGGAAATTGAAACTAAGTGGCAAAAATATTGGGTACAAAACAATACTTTCAAAGCTAAAAACTCTTCAACTAAGCCCAAATATTACATTTTAGATATGTTTCCTTATCCAAGTGGGGCTGGACTTCATGTTGGCCATCCATTGGGTTATATCGCTTCAGATATTTATGCACGTTACAAGCGCCACAAGGGATTTAATGTGCTCCATCCACAAGGCTACGATAGTTTTGGACTTCCAGCCGAGCAATACGCTATTGAAACTGGCCAGCATCCAGCTATAACTACAGAAATAAATATCAAAACTTACAGGCGTCAATTAGATCAAATGGGGTTCTCCCTGGACTGGAATAGAGAAGTTAGAACTTCTTCTCCAGATTATTATAAATGGACCCAATGGATTTTTATTCAGTTATTTGAGTCCTGGTATGACAGGTTAGAGAATAAAGCTAAACCTATTTCTGAACTTATTGGATTATTTTTAAATGATGGTAATAAAAGTATAAATGCAGTATGTGACGAAGATGTGGAGTTGTTTTCTGCAAGGGATTGGAAGCTTTTTTCCAAAATAAAGCAAAACGACATATTATTAAAATATAGACTCACATACCTAGCGGAGTCAGAGGTTAATTGGTGTCCCAAGATGGGAACTGTTTTGGCTAATGATGAAATTATTAATGGGGTCTCCGAGCGTGGAGGCTATCCAGTTGTCAGAAAAAAAATGACTCAGTGGAGTATGCGTATCTCAGCTTATGCAGACCGCTTGCTTTCAGGTTTAGAAAATATTGATTGGAGTGATGCTATAAAAGAAAGTCAAAGAAATTGGATTGGAAAATCTGTTGGCGCTTTAGTCACATTTAATATTAAAGGTCACAATGCAAGTATTGAAGTTTTCACGACCCGGCCTGATACTATTTTTGGAGTTTCTTTCCTGACCCTAGCGCCTGAGCATCCCTTAGTTGAAATCATTACAATTGAGTCGCAAAAAGCAGCTGTTGCAGCCTATGTTTTAGCTACCTCTAGGCGTAGTGAAAGAGAGCGTATGGCGGATGTTAAGATGATCACTGGAGTGTTTACTGGTGCCTATGTAGAACACCCTTTCACTAAACAACTTATTCCTATATGGATTGGGGATTATGTATTGTCAGGATACGGTACAGGTGCTGTTATGTCGGTACCTTGTGGAGATCAACGAGATTATGATTTTGCCAAGCATTTTAAAATTCCGATTCCCAATATATTTAAGAATGTAGATATATCAGAATCAGCGTTTACTAATAAATTAAAAACAATCATTGTTAATAGTGATTTTTTAAATGAACTAGATTTTAAATCCGCTACAAAATCAGTAATTGAGGCCTTGGAAGATTTAGGTCAAGGAGTTCGGAAAATAAATTACCGTCTTCGTGATGCAGTTTTTTCTAGGCAACGCTATTGGGGTGAACCTTTTCCTGTTTACTATGTGGAAGGTATGCCCCGAATGATAGCATTAGAACATTTACCAATAACATTGCCAGAGGTTGAAAAATACTTACCAACTGAAGCTGGTGATCCTCCTTTGGGACGAGCAGAAGTTTGGGCTTGGGATACGCAAAAAAATTTGGTAGTCAATAATTCTGAAATTAATCATAAGACAGTTTTTCCTTTGGAGCTCAATACGATGCCAGGTTGGGCGGGAAGCTCTTGGTATTTTAACCGTTATATGGATTCAAAAAACAGTGAAGAGTTTGCAAGTCAAAAAGCCCTTAATTATTGGGAACAAGTAGATTTGTATGTTGGCGGTAGTGAACATGCTACAGGGCATTTATTATATGCCCGTTTTTGGCAAAAATTTCTATATGACAGGGGATATTTACCAGTTGACGAATTTGCAAAAAAGCTCATCAATCAAGGTATGATTTTAGGTACCAGTGCTTTCGCTGCTCGAATTGAGGGAACCAATACATTTATATCTTTAGATCAAATTAAAGATGAAAAGGTTCAATTTATACATGTAAATGTAACTTTTATTAATTCTTCTGATGAAATGGATGTTTCGGCCTTTAAAGCTTGGCGGAAAGAGTTTGATTCAGCAGAATTTAAATATTCAGATGATGGAGGTTTCAAAGTTAAGCGCGAAGTAGAAAAAATGTCTAAATCTAAATATAATGTTGTTAGTCCTGATACGATATGTGAAGATTATGGTGCCGATGCTCTACGTCTTTACGAAATGTTTTTGGGTCCTTTAGAGCAGTACAAACCTTGGAATACTGCAGGTATTACAGGCGTTTTTAGTTTCTTAAAAAAATTATGGAGGCTATATGTCAATGATTCAGTTATTATAGTTTCAGAAGAACTGCCGTCAAAAGAAGCGCTTAAAACTCTTCACAAGACCATTAAAAAAGTTACCGAAGACATCGAACAATTTTCTTTCAATACGTCAGTTTCTAACTTTATGATTGCGGTCAATGAATTGAGCGCCCAAAAATGTACTAGCCGTAATATTTTAGAGCCTCTTTTAGTTTTAATCTCGCCTTATGCACCTCATATTGCTGAAGAATTGTGGTCAAAACTAGGACACGATGGTTCTATATCAACGGTTAAATTTCCTATTTTTGAATCTAAATATTTGGTTGAAAGCACGAAGAATTATCCAATTTCGTTTAATGGAAAAATGCGTTTTACTTTAGAATTACCGTTAAATTTGAGCAAAGAAGAGATTAAAAGGAGAGTGCTTGGGAATAAAAACACAATTGATCAACTTAAAGGTGTGACCCCAAAGAAAGTCATTGTAGTTCCAGGTAAAATTGTAAATATTGTTGGTTGAAATTGATTACATTGAAGTCATTGGATTATTAGCAGCTGCATTGACAACTTATTCTTTTTTTCCCCAAGTTTATAAAACTTGGAAATCCAAGGATGTTTCTTCTTTTTCTTTGACTACCTTTTCCTTATTTTTTTGTGGTATAATATGTTGGTTGGTTTACGGTATTTATATGCAAAGTTTATCCATGATTATAGCTAATATTGTAACAATGGTTTTGGCCTTAATCATTTTAATATTTATATTAAAGTTTCGTGAAAAATAATTTTATATCTTACAATTAAGCTAATTTTAAATTACTAATTTGTTAAATTATTAATAACAATTAACCTAAAGTTTTTAATTTGGATTTTTTGTTATTTATGTTAATTTTAAATCCTTCATAATTTGAAATAAGAAATGAAAATCGGAGTTCCAAAAGAAATAAAAAATAATGAAAATCGGGTAGGAATGACTCCTGCCGGAGTATTTGAATTAATAAAGATTGGTCACTCAGTTTATATTCAAGAAAATGCGGGTTTTGGTAGCGGTTTTACAGATACAGATTATAAAGTTGTTGGAGGTAATATTTTAAGTTCTATTGAAGAGATTTATGCAATAAGTGATATGATTGTTAAAGTCAAAGAGCCTATCGAAAAAGAATACACTTTAATAAAGCCAAACCAAGTAGTATTTACTTATTTTCACTTTGCCTCAAGTGAAGTTTTGACAAAGGCAATGATCAAAAGCAATGCTATATGCATAGCTTATGAAACAGTTGAAGATGATAGTGGTTCTTTACCGCTTCTAATACCTATGTCTGAAGTAGCAGGAAGAATGGCTGTTCAGCAAGGTGCTAAATACTTAGAAAAGCCAATTAAAGGTCGAGGTGTTTTACTTGGTGGTGTTCCTGGAGTACCTCCAGGGAAGGTTCTAGTTTTGGGCGCTGGAACTGTTGGAATACAAGCAGCTAAAATGGCAGCTGGATTAGGAGCACATGTAACAATTATGGATATCAATATGAACCAGTTACGTTATGTCAACGATGTAATGCCTAATCATGTTGTTACTGAGTTTTCAAGTGCTTATAATATCAAACAAAGGATAAAAAATCATGATTTAATAATTGGAGGTGTTTTATTAAAAGGAGCAAAAGCCCCAAAATTAATCACAAAAGATATGTTAAGACTTATGCGCCCTGGTACAGTTTTAGTTGATGTTGCAGTTGATCAAGGTGGATGTATTGAAACTACAAGTCCTACTACACACGAAGATCCAATATTTATTATTGATGACATTGTACATTATTGTGTTGCCAATATGCCTGGTGCAGTTCCTTATACTTCAACTTTAGCTTTAACAAACGTTACTCTACCTTATATTCTTAAATTAGCCAATAATGGTTGGGAACTTGCGTGTGAACAAGACAAAACTTTAGCTAAAGGTTTAAACATTTTAAAAGGTAAGGTTGTCTACCCTGATATTATTAAAGCTTTTGGGTGGGACATCTGATTTATATGGATTTTAGTAACTGACAAAATTTCACTTTTGAATTGTTGGCTCTATTTTTGCTATTTATAATTAAAAATAAAAACTATGTCTGGATACTATTTATTACTTGGAATAATAACTTTCTTCAGTTGGACTGTTAGTTCAACTTTAAAACGCAAGTTTGCTAAATATTCAAAAAAACACTTAAGTAATGGTATGTCTGGTTGTGAAATTGCAGAGAAGATGTTATCTGATCACGGAATTTCAGATGTAAAAGTTGTTAGCGTAAAAGGTCAGTTGACCGATCATTATAATCCTAAAAGCAGAACTGTCAATTTGAGTGAATCAGTGTACAATGAACGTAATGCTGCTGCAGCTGCGGTGGCCTCTCACGAATGTGGTCACGCTGTTCAACACGCTAAAGCATATAGTTGGTTACAAATGCGATCTGCTATGGTACCTGTGGTGAGCATCACTTCTAGATTTTCAACCATAATTATTTTTGCAGGCTTATTTTTGGGTTTTGGTGCTGGCTTGGGTTTAGGTTATTTAGTTGTTGTTGCAGGTTTTTTGATGATGGGTATTGCAACTCTTTTTAGCTTTGTTACTCTTCCTGTAGAATACGATGCGAGTAATCGTGCATTAGCTTGGTTAAAGAGTAGGCATATTGTTTCACGGGACGAATATAAAGACGCCGAAGACTCTTTACGATGGGCAGCTCGTACTTATTTAATAGCAGCTCTGGGATCTTTAGCGACTCTTTTGTATTGGGCGCTTCAAATTTTTGGCAGGCGTTAAATTTTAATTTGCCTGTCTATTTGTTGGTCTAAAGAAATAAAAGTCTCAGTTCTAGATACTCCAGAAATACCTTGAATGTTCTTGTTTAAAACACTCATTAAGTGTTCATTGTCTTTACATAAAATTTTTATAAGAATACTCCAGTCGCCTGTCGTGTAATGACATTCCAAGACTTCAGGAATCCGTTTTAGCTGTCTAACTGCATCACTATTGTTTTTTGCTTTTTCTAAGAAAACTCCTACAAAAGCCATGGTTTTATAACCCATGGCTTTTGGATTGATTACAAATTTTGAACCTGAAATAAGACCAGATTTTTCTAATTTTCGGAGTCTTTGGTGAATCGCAGCTCCGGATATTCCAACGTTACGGGAAATTTCAAGTACAGGAGTTCTTGCATCCTTCATTAGTGAGCGAAGTATTATTTTATCGATTCCATCAATGGATATAGTTGACATTTTAGTCTTTTTTTAAATGAAAATGAGTAATTTTTGATTTAAAAATTATAATTTATAACTAAATTAAGAGTTTAGTATATTATATCCTAAGTATTTTACATTTTTTTCATTAAATATGATTCCAAAATCTTCTAATTCTTCCAAAATTGGTTTATATATAGATTTTTCAATAGGTATTTTAACACCTTTTAGTTTAATTTCACCATTTAATACTTTTAAAGTTGCAATTGCTACAGGTAATCCTACAGTTTTTGCCATTGCGGTATATGTTTGATTCTCCCCTTTACAAACCATTGTAGCATCTATTTGGTATTTTTTGTCATCTTTTTCATATCCAAATTTATGGTACATAACAATCATATCTTTGTCTTCATTGCTTAACGTCCATTTATCCAACAATATTTTTTGTAAAATCTGCGCAGGAGTCGCATTCTTAATTCCTACCTTTTTTTCTGAACTGAAAATATCTAGCTCTTCAAGTTTATCCCAAAGTATATCATCCTGGTCTATTTTAAGCTGATGTCTTAGCTTTAATTCTACAGAGTCTGAAGGGCTGTAGGGTAAAAATGAATTGATAAAATCTCTGTTGCTCATTATTTCGCTATCCTCTATTGTATAACTATCATCAGTCATGCCTAATTTTACAAAAATTTGCCACGCCTTCCCAAAGCCAACTCGACGTATAGTTCCTCTGTATAATGTTTCAATTTTTTCTAAACCATAAACACTTTGATATTTTAAAGAATCTCGGTTTGCATAGGCTTCAAAACGACCATAACCTTCAACCTCTAAAAATTCTGTTCTTCGAAACAATCGATTATAAGGAATATATTTAAATTTTTTCTCCTGGATAAACTTTGCGGCACCCCCTTGACCAGCAATAACTACATTTCTAGGGTTCCATGTGAATTTATACTGCCATAAATTATTATCACTTTCAGGAGCAACTAAACCACCTGTAAATGACTCAAATAGAATCATTTTACCTCCTTTAGATTTAATTCGATCAATAACTTGCATTGCGCTCATATGATCAATACCAGGATCTACTCCAATTTCATTAATGAATAAAAGACCTTTTTTTTCTACATTTTTGTTAAGCTTCTGCATTTCTTTACTAACATATGAAGCTGTTATCAAATTTTTCCCAAATTTCAAACAATCTTTTGCAGCTTCAATATGAAATCTAGCAGGCAACATTGAAACTACAATATCTGCTTTTTGTATTTCATCTGCACGTTGCCTGATGTTGAAAATATCAAAATCAAAAGCACTACCATTTGGATGTCCATTGATGAGTTTTAAAGCAGCTGATTTATTTTTATCTCCAAGCCGAACTTTCAGATGTTCAAAGTTAGATTTATCAAGAAGGTATTTTACAAGTGAAGCTGTAGATTTTCCTGCTCCAATAATCAAAATAGTTCGCATCTTATATTATCAATTCTTACATTTGTTTGTAAGTTAATAAAATGAATAACTAAATTATGAAAATGAAAAAGAAAATATTTTTGTTTGCTACAATCATTGGTCTATTTGCTATTATTTTAGGCGCATTTTCGGCTCACAGTTTACGCTCATTGTTAAATAAGTCATCTTTAGAAAGTTTTCAGACTGGCGTACAGTATCAAATTTATCACTCCTTTTTTCTTTTTTTTTTAGGTCTAATTCCTTATTTAGACAAAAAAGAAAAAAAATATATTTTGATTTTAACTCTTACTGGTATATTTTTATTTTGTTTCTCAATCTACTTATTAGCTACCAACTCTCAAACTTCAATTGATTTTAGTTTTATTGGACCTGTTACACCCATTGGAGGTTTGATATTAATCCTGGCATGGAGCCTTTTATTTTTTTACATTCTTAAGAAAAAAAATCACGGTAATTATGGCAGTTAATTAATCATATTCTTAAACTTTTAAAGTTAAAATTAAAAGTGTAATTTTAAGCTTCATAAAAAGTTCATGCGTTACACACTCATTTTATTTTTAATATCATTTTGCTCTTGTCAATTCTTTCAAAAGGAAAGATTAGATTCTAAATCAATATTAAAAAATGAATTATATTCTTTTAAATGGGATGAGCTTGATCAGTATCCAAGTTTTGAAATTTGTGATGAGGGGGTTGATTTTAAAACAAACAAACAATGTTTCGAAAGTACAATAACGTCACATATTTATAATACACTAAAAGAAATTGAAGACATTATTTTTGTGTCGTCAAAAGACACTTTTTTGCTAGAACTATTGGTTACAAAAACAGGAAAAATTTCAGTTAAAAATTTGAAAAGTAAACTTGTCAGTGATTCAACAACTAGCCTGCTCAAGTACAGTTTAAATGAGAGCTTTCACAAGCTGCCAAATCTATATCCCCCAATAAAACGAAGTCAACATGTAAAAGCTTTATTTCAACTCCCCATCATTATAAAAACTGATTAATGACAACCGAAAAAATCATTTTGGGTATTGATCCTGGAACTACTATAATGGGGTTTGGATTAATTAAGATAGAAGGGAAATCCATGAAATTTTTACAATTAAATGAATTGCAACTTAAAAAGTATAATGACCATTATTTAAAACTAAAATTAATTTTTGAAAGGACTGTAGAATTAATAGATACATTTAAGCCAGATGAAATAGCTATTGAAGCTCCGTTTTTTGGAAAAAATGTTCAAAGTATGCTCAAGCTTGGGCGTGCTCAAGGGGTGGCAATGGCTGCTGGCCTTTCCAGGGAAATTCCTATTACAGAATATTCTCCTAAAAAAATAAAAATGTCAATTACAGGGAACGGTAATTCAAGTAAAGAACAAGTTGCAAAAATGCTGCAGAGTTTATTAAAATTAGAAGAATTACCTAGAAATTTAGATTCAACAGACGGTCTTGCCGCTGCTGTTTGTCACTTCTATAATGCTGGAAAGATCAACGCTGGGAAAAGTTATTCAGGTTGGAGTTCCTTTATAAAGCAAAATGAGAACAGAGTTAAAAAATAATTTTAAACTTGGCAGGACTTTACATACATATCCCATTTTGTAAAAAAGCCTGTAATTATTGTAATTTTCATTTCTCTACTTCATATAAAAGTAGACTAGCAGTTTTAAAGTCAATTTGTTTGGAAATCGAAATGAGAGCAAATGAGTTGAAATCTGAGCCTATTAAATCTATTTATCTTGGAGGTGGAACTCCGTCAATATTAAATGATGATGAATTAGAAGCAATTTTTAAATTGATAAAGGCAAATTATGAAGTTCTGCCTTCTGCGGAAATTACATTGGAAGCCAATCCAGACGATTTAAGTCTTGAAAAGATAAAGCAATTGGCCGTGACACCTATCAACCGACTCAGCATTGGTGTCCAATCTTTTTTTGACATTGATTTGAAATTGATGAACAGAGCACATACGGCCAAAGAAGCCCAAGAAAGTATCAAAATAGCTCAGGCTTACTTTGATAATATTTCTATAGATTTATTGTACGGTATGCCGGAAATGTCCAATGTGCGATGGGAAGAAAATCTTCAAATCGCCTTTGATTTAAAAACCAACCATTTGTCCTGCTATGCTTTAACCGTTGAACCGAAAACAGCCTTAGAGCATTTTATAAAAACAGCTCAACAGCCACCGTTAGATGATTCTGTTGCCGCCCAACATTTTCAAACATTAGTAACTTCAACCGCTAAGGCTGGATTTACCCATTACGAGTTATGTAGTTTTGGAAAACAAGGTTATTTTTCAAAACATAATAGCAGCTATTGGTTGGGAGATCCCTACCTTGGTATAGGTCCATCTGCCCATTCTTTTGATGGTCAAAAACGATCATGGAATGTATCAAACAACAAAAAATATACAAATACAATTGCAAAAAACGAATTGCCATTGACCTCAGAATTGCTCACCCCTGAAAATCGTTTTAACGAATATATCATGACAGGACTACGTACCATATGGGGTGTTTCTCTCAAACGGATTGAAGAAGAATTTGGATTGGGAGTTCAAAAAGGCCTGCTAAAAAATGCCGAAGCTTATTTGTCATCTAAAACCCTTAAAATTGAAGATGCCCATTTGAAAATGACTCCAAAAGGACAGTTTTTAAGCGATGGTATTGCCTCTGATTTATTCATCGTTTAAATTTTTAGTAATTTTATAAAAACCCATTGCATATGAAAGCTATTATTCATGCCAACAGCAGAACTTACACTATCTTTGTGGACCAACCGATTGATATATCAATTCCTTTAAGGTCATCAAAAGATAATGTAAACGCATGGTATTTGCCTCCGCCCAAAATTTATCCTGCTAAACTTAAAAATTGGACTGGTAGTGTTAAAAGTGGGGCTGCCGTTAACTTCAATTCTATTGAATTTAATCCCCATGCGCACGGTACTCATACTGAATGTGTCGGACATATCACGGAAGAAACCTACAGTATCAATTCGTGCTTAAAACAATTTCTATTTGTCAGCGAGGTTATCACTGTAGTCCCTGAAACAAGAGATGAAGATTTAATCATATCTGAAAAACAACTGCGATATGCGATTGGCAATAAAAAAAGAGAAGCGGTGGTCATTCGTACTTTACCCAATACCAAAGAGAAGCTCAGTAGACAATATAACAACACCAATCCGCCATTTTTATCTGAAGCAGCGGCGATTTATCTCAGAAATAAAGGGGTCAAACATTTATTAATTGATTTACCAAGTGTCGATAAAGAAAAAGACAGTGGCAAACTTTTAGCTCATAAAGCATTTTGGGACTTTCATGGTGCCATCCGAACAGAGGCGACTATCACCGAACTTATATATGTTCCGAATGCGGTCAAAGACGGCAAATATATTTTAAATTTACTTGTTGCCCCTTTCCAAAATGATGCCTCTCCAAGTAAGCCTGTTTTGTACAAACTTTTCGATTGAATTATGACCCCAGCAACGCTAGATATAATTCGTAATTTCTGTTTGCGGCAGTTAAAAGCAACAGAATCATTTCCTTTTGATCAAGATACTTTGGTGTTTAAAGTCTTAGGTAAAATTTTTGCCCTTTGCCCTTTGTCCAAATGGGAGGCTGGTACCCCCTCAATTACCTTAAAATCCGATCCCGATTATGCCATAGAGATTAGAGAACAATACCATTATATAAGACCTGGCTTTCATGCCAATAAGAAACATTGGAATACCATATATTTAAAAACAAACGAAGTTTCTACAGAATTTCTTTTTGAATTGATTTCTCACAGTTATGACATGGTACTTCAAAACATATCAAAAAAACAGCGGGATCAATTAAAGAAGGATTTATAGCATTTTATTTTGAGATAAATCCACAAAATATTTATAAAACAGAGGAATGGTTTCGATTCCTTTCAAATAATTAAAAATACCATAATGTTCATTGGGGGAGTGGATGGCATCACTATCCAAGCCAAAGCCCATCATAATGGTTTTACTCTTTAAAGTTTCTTCAAACAGGGCTACAATTGGAATGCTGCCACCACCGCGCTGAGGGATGGGTGTTTTTCCAAAGGTGGTTTTGTAGGCTCTGGCTGCTGCGCGATAGCCTATGTTGTCAATGGGTGTTACATAACTCTGACCTCCGTGGTGGTGGGTCACTTTAACATAAACGCCTTTGGGTGCAATATTTTTAAAATGAGTTTGAAATAGTTTGGTGATTTCATGATGGTCTTGGTTGGGTACTAGGCGCATGGATATCTTGGCTGAGGCCTTACTTGCAATCACAGTTTTTGCGCCTTCTCCAGTATAGCCACCCCAAATACCGTTGACATCTAAGGTGGGACGAATGGCGTTTCTCTCAATGGTGGTATAGCCTTTTTCGCCTAAGACGGCTTCAATTCCAAGGGACTTCTTATAGGCCTCTAACGAAAAAGGGGCCTTAGCCATAGCGCTGCGTTCTTCATTTGTCAGTTCTTGTACCTTGTCGTAAAACCCAGGAATGGCAATACGGTTGTTCTTATCGTGTAGAGAGGCAATCATTTTTGATAAGATATTGATGGGATTGGCCACAGCACCTCCATAAATTCCAGAGTGTAAATCCCGGTTTGGGCCCGTTACTTCAACCTCTACATAGCTCAAACCCCTAAGTCCCGTTGTAATTGATGGTGTGTCTTTTGAAATCATCCCTGTATCGGAAATAAGAATCACATCGTTGGCTAATTTTGTAGCATTTTCTTTTACAAAAAATCCTAAATTATCACTACCGATTTCTTCTTCCCCCTCAATCATAAATTTTACATTACAGGGTAATTGATTGGTTGTGGTCATAAATTCTAAGGCTTTGACATGCATATACATTTGGCCTTTGTCATCACAGGCACCACGCGCAAAAATGGCACCTTCCGGGTGTAATTCAGTCGTTTTAATAACAGGTTCAAAAGGGGGGGAGTCCCACAGTTCTACAGGATCTGGTGGCTGGACGTCGTAATGTCCATAAACCAATATGGTAGGTAATTTGGAATCGATGATTTTTTCTCCATAGACTATTGGATAGCCAGCGGTTTCACAAATTTCAACAAGGTCGCAACCTGCATCTCTTAGGCTCTTGGCTATAAATTTTGCCGTGACAATGGTGTCTTTTTTGTAAGCTGAATCTGCACTAACTGAGGGTAATCTCAGCAAGGAAATAAGTTCGTCTAAAAACCGATTCTTGTGTGTTTCAACATAAATTTTAAGTCCTTTCATGGGATTTTGTTTTTTTCAAAATTACGAAATGACAACAAATAATTTTCTATGGTTCAGTTTGAATTTATAAACTATTGTTTATATTTACGACCCTGTAAAATAGGATGAGCGGGCGTGGTGGAATTGGTAGACACGCTAGACTTAGGATCTAGTGCCGCAAGGTGTGAGAGTTCGAGTCTCTCCGCCCGC
>MDTG01141496.1_pt1 | contig 23243 bp, 9 predicted proteins | sample 811421 | NCBI WGS metagenome assembly MDTG01 (sample SAMN05326645, study PRJNA326480) | marine metagenome | isolation source: seawater | place: Pacific Ocean: South East | collected 2011
AGAACGTACAACTTAACAGCAAGACTTGCTCAACAACAACTGCTCCAATTACAATATCAGTCAATAATGGCCCAGGTGGAACCCTATGGATGAATGTAAGTGGAGTTAACTCTAGTACAGCTACCAGAACAGTATGTGATGGAGATACTGCCATATTAACAGTTTCAGGTGATGGATATACCGGTGCAAATAGATCCTATAGATGGATGGTAGATGGTGTGCAAGAAGCACTTACTAATACACCTACCTTAAACTATTCTTCATTTGTGGGTGTTCAAAATATGTTTGTAGAAGTCTACGATAGACCTCTTACTGGTGGTGGTGCGATTGATCCACTAGCATGTCAATCAACAACTCAGTCAATCACTGTAACAACTGTAGGTGCTACACTTATAAATCTTTTATCAGATGCTACTAATAGAACATTCTGTGATAGTCAAAATGTAACATTCGAAGCAACGGCGATTACTTCGGCTACCTACATGTTTTTTGTTGATGGTGTTTTGAGAAGACCTGACTCATCGTCTAATACATTTTCGATAAATAACTTAGCTAATAACAGTAATGTTAGGGTTGTCGTAACCTTCTTTAGCGGTTGTACTGCAACAACAAGTATGTCAATGATTAAAAATGACATTATTACTGCCGGAACTGTAAGTGGAACTCAAGTAATTTGCTTTAACACAGTACCGAACCAAATTACAAGTCTCACTACTGCAACAGAAGCCTCTGGGAATGCAACAATAACGTATAGGTGGGAGAGTTCTACTGATAATATAAATTACAACGATACAGGTTCAGTATCAGAAACATATACATCAGGTCCTCTAGCGCAAACGACCTTCTTTAAAAGAGTTGCTATTAGTACACTTAATAATGTAATATGTGAAAGTGAAACTGTTCCTCCAGTTCAAATAACTGTAATTGCAAGTTTGAATGGTGGAACTATTTTACCAGCGGATGATCAAGTTCTTTGTTTCGGACTAGGGGTTGTTCCAGCAACATTGACTGTAACAGGAAGTTTAAGTGGTGTAGGAATTACCTATCAATGGCAAAGTTCACCTAATGGAATTAATGGATGGGTAGACATAGGTCCACAACAAGGTCCAAGTTTTACTCCTCCAGCTCTAACAAGTACAGCTACCCTTTATTACAGAAGAGTAACAAAAGCAAATGGTGGTGGACCAAACTGTGAGGAAGTAAGTGATATCCATACAATTTATATTAATGACACTGACCCTGGAATAATTGACGTGAACTCGGTTCGAACTTATTGTTATGGAACGAATCCACCGACAATTACAAGTACATCTGAAGCACTTTCTTCTTTTGGTGCATTTTCATATCAATGGCAAAAAAGAACTACTGGTCTTTGGACCAATATCACTAGTGCAACCGGAAATAGTTATGATCCAGGTCCCTTGACAGAGACAACTATTTTTAGAAGAAACGTTTCATCAACTAGAAGTGGAACAACTTGTTTAGCATCATCAAATGAAGTCCAAATTACTATTCTTGCTGAGTTAGATAGTGGTACTGTTTTAGCAAATCAAGATATTTGTGAAAATACTCAACCTTTGGACATCACCCTTGCTACTATATCAATTGGAGCGGGTATTACCTATCAATGGGAAAAATCGTTGGATAATGAAAATTGGAGTGAATTAGCTGGTCAAAATAGTTTAACACTTCCCTTTACAGGGGTAGAAACTATTACAAGTTACTATAGAGCTGTCATTACAAGTGAGGTAAGCACACCAACTACACCGATTCCAAATCAACAACAAATATCACTTACACGAACAGCTAACCCTCTAAACGTTGGTGAAAAATACTTTATTTATATTGGTACAGGAACATACTCTTTCACTACAACGGGAGCAACAAGTGATACGGACAGTATTGGAAATGGTCTGGCTCTGGATTTAACAAATAATGCTCCAGGAATAACTGCATCATATGCATCAGATGTTGATATTATTTCAATTTTTCCTTTACAAAATGATATATCCGTATCGGTATCATCAACAGCTGCAGCGCATAGTATGAGAATCCTATCCGCAATAACTGGAGAGGGATGTAAGTTAGTAACCGACTCTGTTAAAATAACAGTGAATCCTGCTTCAACACTTATTCAATCAGGCGGGCAAAGCGGAACAACTGATAATTTGTGTATAGGTGATGTCATCGGTATTGCTGGAGATAAAGATCCTATTAAATTTAAAATTGGAGGTGGGGCAACCTCAATTTTAATTCAAAACCTTAATGCAGCATATACGGCATCTGCAACTGGAGTTGGTACTGTTACAACACTTGGTGGAGGAAATTATAGAATTACAGGTACTGATGAGGTTATAATTACCGGAACAGCAGGGCCTACAGATTTCTTTACGGTTAGATCTGAAGGAAGTGGATGTGCAGAGGTAACGATGAATTATTCAATCGTGGTAAACCCAACTGCAATTAGACCTGATGTTATAATGAAAGATCAAAACTCCATTTATAATGCAATAATTAGTGATGGTGGAAAATGGTATAACAACACTGTTTGTCAAGACAGGCCAGATATTGGTGGTGGAGGTGAAACTCTAGATACTGATTTTTATGCTTGCTTTATTGATGATAGCTTTAATGCACTATATCACACTTTTGACTGGAAAATTGAACCAGAGACAGCTGGTGACGTAATTGAGGAGGAAATACAAACTGCACTGATTACACTTACTTCTGGTACTGCCACACTATCTCCATCTGTAAATTATTTTATAACAATAAATGGAAGAACATGTACAGCAACCACGGCTAGCCCAGCTGTAAACGATATTGATGAACTAGGTAATGCATTAAGGGCAGCAGTTAATCCCGATCCTGAGGTTGATGCTACATATGATAGTGGTACTAACACACTAAGAATTTTTGCTGTAAACCCAAGACCACCCGCTCCTGTAATTACTATTTCTAGAACTAATCCTACTTCTGTGGGAGACAATGCTACAATGAGTCTTCCAGCTATTTCAATTGCAAAATCAAAAATGACAGTAGATTGGGATTCAAATTTCTCTGGTACTGTTACTGTTAGTGTAAGAACAACAGGGTGTGGCAGTCCATCTGCATATTTTGACGCAGTGGTAGAAGTAGTCCCAGAGACAGTACCTGCAAGTAATACAAGTGATCTAATTGCTCCGGATGCAATTCCAACTACGCTATGTGATGGATTCTCAACCGGATCAAAACCAGTTTGTTCTGTTACTGGTTTTAGAACAACACAATTTTTCACCTCCAGTGATAATCCAACAAATGACTATGGTTCATTATTATGGGAGATTTCAGCTGTAGGAGCCCCTGGAGATCCTGCAGTCACATCACCAGGAACGATTGACCAAAATGGTGTTGTGACTTGGAATATAGGATATATTGGTGATTATGAAATTAAAGTAACTCCTATCTCATGTGATTCTGTAACAGGAACAACTGTGGTTAGTACATATACGATTGGACCTAGAGAGAGTACCATACCAACTGTAATTCCAATTGGTGGTATTGGTTCCCTTCCAACTTGTCCAATTCCAGCAGCTGGAATTGTTTCAACAACACTTAGAGTTCCAGACTTTCCAGTAAGGTGGTTTATTTCTGATCTTAGTTCTATTAGAACCGGAGGGGGAGCAAACCAAAATAGTGTCACCAACATAGCAAGTAGAGAACTTGAAGCGGATGCAGGCACTGATGATAAAGAACTTACTCTTTATTATGCCGCAAATTACTCAGGAGCTATTGTCCTTAGTATAATTCCTAGAGATTGCCCATCTGCAAATTCGACCAGAAGATACCCAATCATTATTCCAGATGCTGCAGAAATAAATTTATTAAGCAATCCAACAACTGCAAATCAAATTGTATGTACAAACGAAACCATAACTGAGATTGAATATGTACTTCGGGGAGGTGCAACTGGAGTGGTCTCTGAGGCAAGTATGAATCTTCCTAACGGAATTAATGTAAGAACTGAATATTTTATTCAAACTACGACAATTACACTTAGTGATTCAGGATTAGGTATAGGAGCTGGAAGAGATTATATAGCATCAATTGATGAGGTTTATTACACATACACAGTTCAAGCCGGTGATAATTTAGATGATATTGGAAATGGAATTTCCGCCTCTGTTTCAGGTGTAGTATCTTCAAGTTACAATGCAGCAACGAACCTTTTAACTCTTCAAGGAAATATTGCAGGAAAAAGATTTAGTACTGTGATTCTCCCTCCCAGAAACAATATAGGTGATTTGATCAATGGTGTTAATTTTTCTGCACCATCTGCAACAGATGTACTAAGAAAAATAACTTTACATGGAACAGCAAATGTTACTTCTGGCACATTCCTATATACAATTACTACAACATCAACAAGTGCCTCTTGTACAGCAGATTCTATTAATGGTCTGATTACAGTTCAAGAAAGCACTTCAGTAAGTTTAACTTCAGGAAATGTAAGTCAAACCGTATGCGATGGAAATTTAATGACAGAAATTGTTTATGCAATAGAAAATTCATCAAGTGTTGATTTAGTATCACTAAGGCCTTTATTACCAAATGGAATTGATGTATCAGTTACTCCAAATGCAACTGGAGCAACTCTGAGAATATTTGGGACACCTGCTGTTAGTCCAGCTAATCCTGTGGTTTTCGCCTACACTATTACAACTACTGCAAATATTAATGGATGTGCCGAGAGTAATGATACTATAGGTTACATAACTGTAACACCATCGCCGATTGTATCTGTAGTAACTGCTACAACACTAAATCAAATTGACCTTTGCGCTTTTGAACCAATAATTGATATAGAGCTTACAGTATCTAATCCTGCTTTTGGAATGCAATTTGTCCCAGCAGGAACAAACTTACCCAATGGAGTTAGTGGAACATTAACCACAAGAAATCAAGAAACTCAAGTTACATTTGGCGGAGGAGCAGCAGCTACTACTGGAACACTTGTAATAAACCTCAGTGGTGTAGGAGAAACGCATTCAGTTTTTGCAGGAGTTGGTTCAACAACTGATCAAGTAGGTGCAGCATTTGCGACAAGTATAGATGCTAGTCCAAGATATTCTGCTGCCTATGCGACTCCTATTTTAACGATAAGAGCAGCAGCAGTTGGACCATTTACAACGATTTTAGACACTGATGGAACAGGTATTACAATGACACAGTTAATGACAGTTTCTCCAGCTCTATTCACCATATCGGGTACTCCTTCTGTTACATTACTAACCCCAACTGTTTATACTTTTGAGGTTCAAGCCACAGGACCATCCTGTACAGGAACCGATACAATTAAAGGTACATTAACGGTAAGACCTGCTACATCAGGAACTCTAGATACAGGCTTTGGAAGCAATGAGCAGACACTTTGTGATAATACAGCTATTCAAGAAATTAGATACAACACAATTGGAGTTCCAGGTTTAGCAAATATAATTCCTAACGGAGGAAATCCAGCATGGTTGAATCATAGCTTTGATGCTGTAGCTCAAGTGCTAACGGTAACAGGTACACCAACTGTTGGAAATTTACAACAGCAATCTTTCGATTACAGTTTTACTTTAACTGGAGCAGGTTTCCCATGTGTAGGGAGTTCAACTCCAACTGTATCAGGAGTAATAACTGTTGATCCAGCAGAACAACTTGTTCTGACTAGTGGTGCAGGAACAGATAGTCAAACAATTTGTATTGATAGACCAATAATTGATATAGTATATGAATTTAGGGGAAGTGCAAATGCAGCTGCATTTTCATCTCCAATTGGTATTCCTCCAGGTGTTAGTGGAGCATACTTACCAAGACAACAAATATCAGAAATAACTTTAACTGCAGCAGTCGCTGTTACATCTGAAACATACTTCATTTATCTAAATGGTACACCATACAATACATCGATAGTTAATGGAAATAATGAAGATGTTCTTGGCCCTCTTCTTGCTGCTCAATTGAACGGTGATGCTGATGTTAGTGCAAGTTATAATGCTGTATCCAATAAAATAATTATAACTGCAAATGTGGCTGGAAAATCATTTGGATTATATATACCATCCTCAACAAATACAATTAAATTAGGAAGACCAGTGCTTGCTACTAGTCCTGGAATTTACAGAATTAAAGGAACACCATCAGGTATAATTTCAGGTACATTTAATTATACTCTCTCTACTCCTGGTACAAATTGTGATGCCGATACCCAGGTTGGAACCATTGTTGTAACCTCAAAATCATCAATTACCCTAGCTTCAAGCAATGATAATCAAGAAGTATGTGATGGTGATACATTTAATGATATGGTTTATAATTTATCTGGAGGAGTGAGAGGAGTTACTGCCACAGGACTTCCAAATGGATTAAATATTTCATTAGATAACCCATTAAATCCGACAACAGCTACAGTAACAGGAACTCCTATCACAGGTGATACTGGAAGAACTATTTATAATTTCACTCTTACTACAACTGCAAATGAAAATGGATGTGATGAAACTACAGTCAGTGGAACTGTAATAATTGAGCCTGTTGATACTCTTACTTTATCATCTACTGTCGCAACAAGTGATCAAAGTATCTGCGTTGGTTCTTTAATACAACCACTTATTTATGAGTTTGGTGGCGGAGCAAATGGTGCTAATGTAACTGGTTTACCCCCAGGTGTTGATGATATATTTTTACCTAGAAGACAAGTAAGTTCAATACTTATTACTGGTCCAAATCTAGCAGCAAACGAATCTTATACTGTATTTGTTGATGATCAAGCCAATACAGTTACTTCGACTGCTGGTGAAGGCCCTGTACAAATAGCTACTAAACTTAGAACATTAATAAATGCCCAATCAACAGTTGTAAGTGCAACTGGTATAGGAGGTAATTTAATTTTAACAGCAATTAATGAAGGGGTAGCATTTAGTGTTAGATCAACTAAGGGATCAGTCCCAGCTGCACAATTAAATTTTAATGATCCAGTTCTTGAAAATGGAACACATATTTTATCAATCACAGGAACGCCAACTGCAGATTCAATTACTGGAGGTACATCTACAACTTATAATGTTAATATTTCAACAATTAACTCAAATGGGTGTAATAATGCGATTCAACTGGCAAGAATTAAAGTTAACTCCATTTCAACTGTTACAGTAACTACAGTGTCAACTACTCTAAACCAAATAGTTTGTGACAATACAAATATTGATAACATCGACTTCACAATTGGTGGTGGTGCAACTTTTGCAATTGTGAGTGGATTACCCTTAGGAGTGCAATTAAATAATATTGGAGGAAATAATTTTAGAATTTCTCTAGCACCTAACGTAAATGTACTTACAACAACAACATATAGTTTTACTGTTACCACAACTGGAAATAATGAGGGCTGTCAAGAAGCATCCTTTTCAGGAACAATTATAGTTAATCCTAATGACGGCATTACGCTTAATGCTGGATCTAATAATAACCAAACGATATGTGAGGGAGAAGATACATCTAGAGAATTAACTATAGTAAGTTCAATTGCAACAATAACTTATACTCTTTCAGGTGGAGCTTATTCTGCCAGTATAAAGGGTCTGCCTCCAGGTATAAATACCAATTTCGATTCAGCAACTAGGCAATATACTATTTTTGGATTTCCAACTTTAACATATACAACCACAACAGATTATAACTATAGTATAACAACTTCTGGAACTTGTGTTAGTGAGACGCTCACTGGTTTGATTAAAGTTCAGCCAAAAGCCAAATTAGATATAAATACTGCTACTTCAACTCTAAATCAAACTGTATGTGATAATACAGCAATCGACAATATAGGATTTAATCTTGTAGGAAGCACTGTTAATGCAACGGGTTCAGGTTTTCCTACTGGTGTGGGATTAAATCCTGTTGTTGGAAGCACAATAACCATTTCCGGTACTCCTGTGGTGAACGTAGTGACCCCCACCACCTATACTTTCACTGTAACCGCCACGGGAGATGGAAGTGGATGTGAGGAACAAGTTATCACTGGTACAATTTTAGTCTTGCCAGATGATGGACTTACACTTACCTCTGCAGCAGGCACAAATGATCAGAGTCTGTGCGTTGGAGAAGATCCAACTATTAGTTCCCTAACAACAATAACATATCGAATTTCAGGTGGGGCACTCTCTGCAAATATCGTTGGCTTACCTCCTGGGTTTACTTCAAGTTATAGTGCTACTACAAAAGAGTATAGCATTATTGGAACTGCTAAATCGGATGTTGTAAGTAACCCCACAGTCTTTAATTATACAGTTACAACCTCAGGAACATGTGCCGCAGTTACAGAAGTTGGAAAAATCACTATTACACCTAAGGCAAAAATCGATGTTACAACTGCTTCGCCAACTCTAGATCAAACAGTTTGTGAAAATGGTACTATTACTAATATAACTTTTGATATATCTGGAAGTGCAACAAATGCCAGTGGATCTGGTTTCCCTACAGGTATAGGCTTATCTGCTTTAGTTGGGAATACTATCACTATTTCTGGAGATGCTAATGTTAACGTATCAACTCCAACAATATACACTTTCACGGTTACAGCAACCGGAAATGGAACTTGTGAAGAAGAGACTTTCACTGGTGAGATAGAAGTTCTTCCAAATGATGAATTAACACATATATCAGGCGGAAAAAATCAAACAATTTGTAATGGAAATGATCCTGGTAATACAGATATTACCCCAATAGTTTTTGAGATAGGCGGAGGAGCTACTACAGCAGTTGTTACAGGACTTCCATCAGGGATGACATTCACTTATAGCCCTACCACAAAAAGACTAACGATTTCAGGAACAACGTCTGTCAGTATTTCAGTTCCAACAGATTTCCCATATACTGTAACGACTATTGGAACTTGTTCAGATACAACTGACAATGGTATTATTAAAGTTAATCCATTATCAACATTAGTACTCACTTCAGGTGCATCAACCACGCAACAAATTAATGACGATGGCAAATGTGATGATTCAAATGGAAAAGGAGAAAATATTGATCAAATTACTTACACTTTTGGTGGTGGAGCAACATCCTTTATAGCATCAGGTCTTCCTAATGGAGTTAATGCTGTTCAAGTTGGTGCTAATGGAATAAGTATCACAGGAAAGCCGAATACTGGGGATACATTCACAAGAATCTGGGATTATACAATAACAACAGCAGGGAACCCCTGCTCACCAGAGGCTACACTGACAGGAAAAATTCAAGTAAACCCATCTCCTAAAATAAATAAATCATTTATTCAAATAACTGAAATCTCATGTTATAATGCAGACGATGGAAAACTAGAGGTGCCAGCTGACATTGTTTCTGCCATATCAGGAGGTCAAAATAGTAATCAGGCTCAAATAGATCAATTAACAGTTTCAGGAACCTTTAATATAGATGATAGAATTAGAGTTAGGATTAATGGAACTCAGTACGAATATTTTGTAAAAGGATCAGTTTTTAATGCTGGAGCTGCTGAAAACAATAATGCCATAGCTAGTGGTTTAGCTCAGATGATTAATAACAATATTCCTTCCGAGGTTCCTGTTACAGCTCTAGCTGCTGCTGCTAATATCAGACTTACATCTGATACAGCTGGTGTCCCATTTACAATAACCTATCCAGCTCCACCAGTTCAAACAGTCCTAACTGGTACAATCACTAATACAAGTGTTACACTAAATCAAACATTGAATTATAATATTCAATGGACAGGAACAGGAATTGGAGTACCACAAAACACCTTAATTTTAAGTAATTTAGGACCTGGTGATTATACACTCGAAGTTACTGTTGATGGAAATTGTAGTGCTACAGAATCTTTTACTCTAACAGAACCAGATGAATTAACAATAGCTGATCCTATAGCTTGTGATGGAATAATAACTGGTCAAGCTTCAGGAGGAACTAAACCATATTCATATGTAGTTAAGAACTTTACAACTGGCAATGATTATGGACCATTTACAAGAAATGGTGCATTAACAGTTCAAGCTCCTCAGGTAATCGTTAATCCGAATAACTCGTTTAGAATAGATGTAACTGATGCAAAAGGATGTGTAAAACAATCTGCAGTGTTTACAATGCCTGATGGCCTTTTATATACTCCTGCAAATACAAGGGTTGTTGATGATTTCTGTTTCGAAAGTCCAACTGATATTGGCGGAGGAAGTATTGAATTACAAACTACCGCTGGACTTGCATTTACTGGAGGTTCTGGTTTATTCACTTATTCTTGGAGTGGACCTAGCGGTTACACAAATAGCACTATGAATATTACAAATCTTTTACCGGGAGCATATCAAGTTACCGCTATAGATCAACTATTTGGATGTCAGGAAAATGCAAACTTTACAATCAACCCTGCTGACCCTATGAGTGTCCTCCCAACAGGTGGAACAGATCCTGCTCCTGCAGGAGTTTCAAGTTCAACTGATTATTTGGTAACAATTACTTGTCCAGGAGACGATTTCACTCTAGAGGTGCAAGCACAAGGAGGAGGAGGAGCAGCCTATACATATACTTGGGCAAGAGGTGGAACAGTAATCAGCTCTGGAAATGATAATAAGTTAACTTCAACTACCGCTGGAATTTATTCTGTAGGTGTAGCATTGGATCTAACAGGTGTAGAAATACCATTTGGAAAAGTTGCTGCCGATATGACATGTACAACAAGTATTTCCTTTGAAGTTAGAGAACCGTCAGTGATGACCGTTAGAGAAATTAAGGACAGAAGAATAGTCCCTGCTTGCTCTGATGATTTTGCGGAGTTAGTTTTTGAAGTAGTTGGTGGTAATAGTAATGCTGGTCCATATACTCTTTCTCTTCAAGGGGGAGCTCTTACAGGAACATCAGCAAATGCAAGTACAAGAGAAATTGTTATCACAGGAATCGATACTAAAAATTTAGGAGAAATTACAACATATGAAATTTCAGATGCAAATGGTTGTAAGGCTGCAGATTCTTTGACTTCATCAATAACTTTACCATCATTTGAGGATGTCTCTTTTCAGGTAAATCCATTTGAAATAGATTGTGCAAATTCACAAGACGGTAGTATTGAATTGGTTCTTGCAAATGGAACACCAGATCTAAGTCAAGTTGGTATTCAAATATCTTCAAATGCTCTTAGCTTTAATTATTTTTCAAACTGGAATAATGCAAATACTGGAAGTCAAGCTAATTCAATTAGTATTGATATTAAAAATCCTGGTGTATATAATTACAAAATTATTGGTTTAGCAGCAGCTGGAACTACAACAAATACTACATCTAGTAATACTACAATATGTGAATTGGATTCTGGCACAGTGGAAGTTAAAGAGGCAGATAGTAATCAAATACTCCTTAGAGATATAGAAACAATTCAACCAGGTTGTAATCAAACTGGAGGAACCATTAAACTAGTTTTTGATGAAAACACCTTACCTCCTACGATGAGTATTGATTGGCAGAAACTTAGTTTTGTTACAACAAGCGTGACTACTGCAGCGACATCATCAACCTCAGCAACTACCGAGATAAACACTTCCCAAGAATGGAGAAGTTCACCTGCTTTAGCTAACAATATAGAGTTGTCAGATCTTGAAAATGGTACTTATAGGGCAGTAATAAGTCCTGGAACTGGAGGTACATGTGGATCAGAGGATATTATTACAAGATCATTAACTGTTGGATCTAACTCTGGACTAAGACTTTTAAACCCAAGTTTTGTAGAGAGCGGTGGTAGTGTGTGTACAAATCCAACATCATTAAGGTATGATGTCAAATTTCTATTAGAAAATAATTTACCCTCTAGTGCAGGTAACGCATTCCAAGTAACTTTAAATAAAGTAAGTGATTATGGAGATGCTTTTAGTCAAACATTTGCAGCGGGAAGCTCTGTTGGAATTTCAAGACCTCTTACAGGAAATGGTTCCGGAAACTATACAATTAGTAATGTCCCTTTTGGTGAGTTTCAATTGATAGTTAGTCAGGTAACCACTGCTACTACTGATGTATGTGAGGTTACACAAACAATTATAATACCAGAAGTACAACCACTTGAGTACACAGGAGCAATGGAGTATATCTTAGATGTATGTACTCAAGAAGTAGAAATTACAGCTGATGTTCAAGGTGGGGTTCCATTTATCTCTTCAAATGGAGAGGCCTTCTACAGGTTCCTTTGGACATTAGATTTAGGAAGTGGACAAACCGTAAATTATTCTGGAAAAACAATTATAGTTACTGAACCAGGAGATTTAAGTTTAAACGTCACTGATGCCTCAGGTTGTTCGACAAGTGCTGCAAGTGGTACATCAATTGAAATTAAATCTGGTCTCAGCCCATATAGAATTTTACCTAAATTAGTTTCTGACACTTTATTTGCTGAAGAGCCAAGTTGTCAGAATGCTGCAAGAGATGATGGAAAAATTAGTTTTAATATAGTTGGTGGTGAAAATGAGACTGGTGTTCAGTGGCCATATGAAATAAAATGGGAAATATATGATGTAGCTTCAAGTGCTTATTTAGAGATGGATGGAACAGGTGGTTTACCAAAAATAAGTGATCAGTCATTTGCATTTAATCTTATACCTGGTCAATATAAAATAAGTGTTGCCCCGATGAATTGGACTTGTACTGGAGTAAGTCCATATAGCACAGTGGGATTAGTTAAATACATTACTGTTCCAGCAAATGAGGATTTAGCAATAACAAACGGTCCATTTATAGTTCCTAGTGAATATGATTTCATTACACCAGGTGTAATTACAATTTGCGATGTTGGTGGAGCTGGGGATCTATATTTAGATGTGTTTGATAATTATGATGGTGATTTAGAATTTTACTATCCTGATGAAATAACATTGTTAGGCACTGTGAATAAAATAGATGATAAAACATACAAGCTAGGAATTGCATCATCTGTAGCTTCAGGGACATTAACAGTTGTAAATTCTGTTGGATGTAGAATTTCAGCTAGTGTAAACCTTGAAATTGGTCAACCTAATTTTGATTACACATCAGCAAATGCACAAATTTCAGGAAGTTCTTCGTCCTCCTCCACTCCCTTAATATTGGCCAGAGAAGATGTTACCTTTACAAATACTTCAACAGGTACATTTACATATTTAGAATGGGATTTTGGCGATGGAAGTCCGGTAGAGAGAGAATTCCCCCTCTCTGGATCTACATCACCAGTGATACATGAATATGGTATATCAGGTACATATTACGCTAAGTTAAGATTATACAATTCAGTAGGTTGTTATGAAGAAACGATTAAGGAGATTATAGTGGGTAAAGGTTATAACATCCTAGTTCCAAATGTGTTTACACCTAATGGAGATAGATCACCTTTAGAAAATGAAACTTTTGTTCCATTATTTAGTGGATTTAAATACATTCAGATGAGTATTTATGATTATCGTGGTAATTTGATATTCATGAGTGAAGCCCCTGATGCAGCAGCAGCAGCTCCTGTGCCTGGAGCTTTACCTTCTCCACTTATATTAGAAGGCTGGAATGGAGATGTAGTATCTGACTCACCATATTATATTTACTCAATTTTTGGACAGACAACTTATGGAGATGTTGAGGTTACAAAAAGTGGAACATTTATAATTATAAGGTAATGAGGTTAAAAATTATTATTGTACTTATATCTGTTTTTTGTTTACCAATTAAATTATGTGGTCAAGACGATTACATCGTTAATCAGGCTAAATTCTTACAAAAATCTAACTCAAGTTTTTATGGAATGAACCAACTTAACAGAGTTGGTGTTTTGTACAATTCAATTAAAGTTAATGATCAATTAGCAATGGACAATAAGTATGTTTTTGGTTCTATTGCTTTCCAAGACAAAAATTTTTCGTTAGGATTCGATATCAATTCATTCAAATTGAACGATATAGGTATGACAACCTCATTAGCAAACCTAACCTATGTATACAAAATTCAAATTAGTAATTATACATTTTTCCTTCCAGCAATCTCTCTTGGAATGATAAGTTCAAGAATAAACACTGATAGGTTAATTTTTGGAGATCAACTAAGTATGGCTACAGGATTTATTGCCTCTGAAAGCCAAGATTTATTAGCTCCTATGATAAGTAGTGCAAATGATTATGATATAGGAGCATCTTTCATTATACATAATGAATATTACATGGCTGGATTAAGTCTAAAGCATCTTACAAAACCAAATATCTCTTATAACAAAGAAGTAGAAGTAAATTTGCCGATTAGGATTGGTGTTCAAGGAGGTTATGAATTTAATATTAACCCTTTCGAGAGACGCTTTCTGCCAAGATTTTCATATTTGTACACCTTTATAAATTTTGTAAAATATGGACCGTCAAATTACATTGGCTTAGGACAGGAATTTCAATTTGGAGAATTTGCCATAGGATTTACCCAACAGGCATCAATGGTAAAATCAATTCAAGGTGGAGTTGAATCTCAAAGTTTTTCCCTAAATAACATTGGATTAACACTTGGCTTGGCACTAGAAAATTTTGACTTTGGTATTAATTATAATTTTGCAAATAGAAAACCGGGAAAGGTTTATTCTCCAAGCATATTTGAATTGAGTATAATATTTGATTTTAGTATTTATAGAAGGAATAATAGGGGTGTATATAAAAAATTACAGATTGATAATTATTATTAATTAATAATTTTATAAAAAACCTTTTTCGATCATCCAATCATCATTGTATATTTTTCCGATATAGCGACTTCCGGAGTCGTGAAGTAATACAACAACAATGTCGTCTTTAGTAAAATGATGTTTTAATTGTAAAAGACCTTTTACAGCAGCACCACAAGAATTTCCTGCAAAGATACCCTCCTCACGTGCCAACTTTCGGGTGTAGATTGCAGCATCTTTATCTGTAACCTTTTCAAATTGGTCTATTAATTTAAAATTCACGTTCTCAGGAAGGATATCCTCTCCTATACCCTCTGTTATATAGGGGTAAATTTCGTCTTTATCAAAAATACCTGTTTCGTGAAACTTCTTGAAAACTGAACCATAAGTGTCGATTCCCCAAATCTTAATTTTTGGGTTTTTCTCTTTTAGAAATTTAGACACTCCGGAAATCGTTCCACCAGTCCCGACACCGACAACAAAATGAGTAATTTTACCCTCGGTTTGCTCCCAAATCTCAGGACCGGTTTGTTCGTAATGAGCAATACTATTGGAGGGATTATCATACTGATTTACATACCAAGAATTAGGAGTTTCCTCAGACAATCTTTTCGAAACACTGTAATAGGAACGGGGGTCTTCTGGAGCTACCGCAGTAGGACAAACCACTACCTCAGCCCCCATAGCACGAAGCACATCAAATTTTTCCTTAGACTGCTTGTCGTTAGAAACACAGATCAAGCGATATCCTTTGACAATAGCTGCCAAAGCCAATCCCATGCCAGTATTTCCAGATGTTCCTTCAATTATTACTCCTCCAGGTTTAAGACTTCCATCCAACTCTGCATCTTCAACCATTTTAAGAGCAATTCGATCCTTTACTGAATTGCCAGGATTAAAACTTTCAATCTTCGCCAAAACTAAAGCTGGAATTTCATTAGTAATCTTATTAAGTCTTACCAAAGGAGTTTTGCCAATTGTTTCTAAAATATTGATTGAGTATTTCATAGAACATTCTTGACGGTAAATATACCATATACTATACAAAAAGTAAACAAACTAACGAAATCTTAAAACACGAGCAGGTAGAATTTTCCCAATTATCAATAAAGGTATCCAAAGCAACAAACTACTGACAAGCAAAAAACCAATGTTTAGATACAGTACATCGGAAATGTTTAATAAAACAGGAGCAGTATTAACATAATAAGTTTCAGGATCCAGACGAATCCAACCGAAATATTTTTGGGTCAAAAAGAATAATAAGCCTATCAAATTTCCCCAAAATAGACCTTGACTCATAATGGAAATTCCATTGAATAGAAAAATTTTTTGAATTAGAAGATTTCCAGCTCCCAAAGATTTAAAAAGTCCAATCATACTAGAGCGCTCTAGAATCAAAACTAGCAAAGCGGATGACATATTGATTACTCCCACCACAATCATCACGATAATTATAATCAATATATTGAAATCAAAGAGAGAAATCCATTGAAAAATTGTAGAGTATTGGCGTTTAATTTCAATAACATCTAAATCAGAGGGTAAATTTCGGTATATCGATGATCCTACACTCAAAGAAGATTTTAGATCAGTAGTAAAAACCTCATAGGCTCCTATTTCATTATTTTTCCAGTTGTTGATGCGTTGCAAATGGCGCAGGTCTCCTAAAACAAAATTTTCGTCAAAATCTGGAAAACCTGACAAAAATAGGCCTACAACCTTAAACCTTCTAAAATTAGGCAATTGCTGATTTTTGGAATTCTGAAAATAAGCTGAAACTTCATCGCCTACACCAACCGAGAGCCGTTGAGCTATAACCTGAGAAAGCAATATGTCATTGGAGGTTTTTAAACCAAGCTTTGGAAAGCCTCCCGCAACTAAAAAGTTTTTTAATTTATCCCATCGATAATCTTGAGATACGCCTTTAATTATAACACCTTCAAACTGATTTCCAGCTTTTAAAAGGGCTCCTTTTAGCGCTACCATGTTGACATGAGTAACCCCATTTTCATTTTTTAACATTCTGAGAATAGCTGGATCATTTTCTATGGGAAGGACTGAAATTTGAGACTCACTGTTCTCGAAAGGAGCAACAACAAAGTGACCATTGAAAGCAACAGTATTATTCTGAATCTCCTTTTGTAATCCTTTACCCGTAGCAACAGCAATTAGAATCATCGATATCCCTAATGCCACCGCGACCTTAGCTATTTTAATTATCTGAACAGAAACACTACCTTTATAGGAAGGATCGAAATGCATTCTTCTGGCAATAAACAGGGGTAAATTCAAATTAAAATTGTTTAGTGAAAGGCATCTACAAAATTACATTTTTATTTTTTCTTTCATTGTGGAATCTCATGTTGAGTAGAGGACAAAGCCATATAGTACCAGGAGCTTCACAATGGAAATCCTATAAAAACATATTGGAGTATGAAAGTGTTGGAGTTGTTGCTCATCAAGCCAGCTTAATTTATCCTAACACCCATTTGATCGACACCCTTCTCTCTCTAAATGTAAATATCAAAAAAGTATTTGCTCCTGAACATGGATTTAGGGGAGATGTCGATGCAGGAGAAAGTGTTGCTGATCAAAAAGACATCAAAACTGGATTACCCATTCTTTCACTATATGGTAAAAACAAAAAACCCTCAAAAAAAAGCTTGGAAGGTCTTAGCATTATGCTCTTCGATTTGCAAGATGTCGGGGTAAGGTTTTACACATACCTCTCCACGCTCCACTATGTAATGGAGGCTTGCGCTGAAAACAGTATTCCTTTGATAATTTTGGATCGACCCAACCCTAATGGACACTACACTGATGGTCCTGTTTTAGAAGAGGATTGTAAAAGTTTTGTCGGGATGCATCCCGTTCCAATTGTTTATGGAATGACTATTGGCGAATACGCCAAAATGATAAATGGGGAAAAGTGGCTGACAGGTGGGATTAAATGTGATTTAACCGTTATACCTATAAAAAACTATACCCATCAAACAGCATATGAAATACCCATAAGGCCCTCTCCAAATTTACCAAACGCGCATTCCATTGCACTTTATCCTAGCTTATGTCTGCTCGAACCCACCGCCATAAGTATTGGAAGAGGAACTGAAATGCAATTTCAAATCTTCGGTCATCCAGAACTACCAGATACAGATTTTTCCTTTACTCCTAGACCAAATTTCGGGTCCAAAAACCCTAAACTTAAAAATCAACTTTGTCACGGTTTTGACTTGAGAAACTTTGAGCACCCAAAAAAAATTCAATTGCAATGGCTAATTCAATCCTACCGAGATTTTCCCGATAAAGAGCGTTTTTTCAAAAAGGGATTTTTCAAGATAGCAGGCAATAAAAGATTACAAAAGCAATTGGTAAAGGGAATGAACGAACAGCAAATTAGAGAAACTTGGAAACTTAACTTAGAAAAATTCAAGGAAATCAGAAAAAAACACCTCATTTATCCATAATTATTTTCAAAATAATTGATAAGAAAATTTCTTTTGGGTTAAACAGCTAAAAAACTAAGTCTGGAAACCGAACTAATTTTGAAGGGGATATTGGGATTATGTATCCGCCCGTTTGACTAAGGAATATTGAGATACTTATGTGTTTGTAAGGATACTTTCCATTTTGTGTTTTTCATAACATAATCTACGATCAATGGCATCATTTTCTCTCGATTGCTCCATTCGGGTTGAAGATAAAGTTTACAGTCTTGAGCCACTTTTGCTGCTTGTTGTTCTGCAAAACGAAAATCATCACGGTTGTGAATGATCATTTTCAACTCATCTGCTCTGTCAAAAGCTTCCAAAATAGGAAGTTTATTTTTTTTTGGAGATAAACAAAACCAATCCCAATGACCAGATAAATTATAGGCGCCCGAAGTTTCGATGTGAGTTTTCATATCCAATAATTTCAAACCCTGAGTGAGTGGATCCATATTCCACATCAATGGCTCTCCACCAGTAACTACTATGGTGTCTGAGTACTTTTTAGCAGTTTGAATAATTTGATCTACTATTGTTGGTGGATGCGATTTGGGATTCCAGCTTTCTTTGACATCACACCAATGACAACAAACATCACAACCCCCGACTCTAATAAAATATGCAGCACTTCCTTTGTGATAACCTTCACCCTGTATGGTATAAAAAGCCTCCATCAATGGAAGGGTGGTTCCTGCAGCAAGCATTTCTCCTTGTTTCTTTAAATCCATCCAGGCAAAGATAGTCCATAGCGCCCCAAACCATCAACAAAAAAAAGTTATATTTGAGTAACATTAAAAAATATTAAAATGAAACTTTTATGAGGCCTTGGCAACAATTCATTGACAATATTTTTCTTAAAGTTTTTTCCTCAAAAAACCAAAATAAAGTAGAGCGTGCCACATTGTGGTTGTCTATGATCGGTTTTATTATTCATCTCTTATTAATCTATAGTAAAAAATTTAATTGGTTTGAGATATCCTTTGAAAGTAATCTTTTAATAGATCCCATTTCGGCTATTTATACCCCTTTTTCTATCATTTTAGTTTATGAAATATATCTTTTGGTTGTGAATCTTCCTCGATCATTTACTACTTCCGTATCCAAACAATTTGAAATCATTTCACTTATCCTCATTCGTAGAATTTTTGCGGACATCCCTAAAATAGATCTAGATGCTAACTGGATGAGTACTCAAGAAAATGTACAATTGATTTATGATGTTATGGGCGTTTTAATTATTTTCTTTTTGATTTTCTTGTTTAAAAAAGGACAATCAAGATTGCCAAAAAAAGCCCTCAATCCTAACCTGCAAAGTTTTGTTGCTTCAAAAAAAGTTGTAAGTCTGACTCTATTACCCATTTTAATCATAACCTCTTTTATAAGTATATATGAATGGATATATGGACTAATGTGGTTCCAGATAACCTCTGACATTAATTCTATTTTTTATAATGAATTTTTCACAATTCTGATTTTGGCAGATGTCCTAATTTTGCTTCTATCTTTTCAGTATACAGAGCGTTACAGCCAATTGATAAGGAATACGGGATTTGTAATTTGTACCATCTTAATCAGGCTTTCTTTTGGAGTAAGTGGTCTAACGAATGTCTTATTGATTATTTCAAGCGTTGCCTTTGGCCTGGTAATATTGACCATTTACAATATGGAAGAAAATCCAGTTCTAAAAAAAACGGGGACGAATTGACCCCCTAACTAAGATTTTCTCTCGCAAGAGAGTAAAGTATTCTGCAGTAACATCGCTATGGTCATGGGGCCTACTCCCCCAGGTACAGGAGTAATATAGCTCGATTTTTTAGCGACTTCGTCAAAAGCCACATCACCTTTGATTATATAACCCTTTGGATGAGTGTCATCCGGGACTCTTGTGATCCCAACATCGATGATGACAACACCTTCCTTCACCATATCTGCTTTTAAAAATTCAGGGATTCCCAAAGCAGAAACAATGATATCTGCTTTTTTTGTCAACTGTTCAATATTTTTTGTTCTACTATGCGCAAGTGTGACAGTAGCATTGCCAAATTTACCTTTTTGACTCATCAAAATACTGATTGGTCTACCTACAATATGACTTCTGCCAATCACTACACAGTGTTTTCCAGAAATTTCTATCGCATTCCTTCTGAGCATTTCCATTATGCCAAAAGGAGTTGCAGGAATAAAAGAGTCCATTTCCAATGCCATTCGGCCAAAATTAGAGGGATGGAATCCATCAACATCTTTTTTCGGATCTACAGCCAATAGGATTTTCTCTTCGTCTATGTGCTTAGGAAGTGGAAGTTGAACAATATAACCATCTAGCGTTTCGTCATTATTTAGATCTTTAATTTTAGCAAGTAAAGCATTTTCGGTAATACTACTTTCCAAACGAATCAGAGTAGATTTAAAACCTACTTTTTCACACGAACGAACCTTACTCTCAACATAAGTTAAACTTGCACCGTCATTGCCAACCAATACTGCTGCTAAATGAGGTGTTTTTTTTCCTTTTTCTTTTCGCAAAATAACCGATTGCTTGATTTCCTCCTTAATTTGTTGGGATAGTTTTTTTCCGTCCAGTATTTCCATAATTACTTAAATCCTTGAAGCATTTGCATCATTTGTTTTCCTTTTCCTCCTTGCATCATCTTCATCATTTTACTCATCTGACCAAATTGCTTAATCAATTGATTAACTTCGTTTATATCCCTTCCTGAACCTTTAGCAATTCTATTTTTTCTACTGTGATTGAGCAAACTGGGTTGTGTTCGCTCTTTTGGAGTCATCGACCCGATAATGGCCTCTATATACTTAAAGGAATCGTCATCTACATCTACATCTTCCATCATTTTTCCTGCACCAGGAATCATGCTCATCAAATCCTTCATATTTCCCATCTTCTTTACTTGTTGGATTTGAGAGAGAAAGTCATCAAAACCAAATTGATTTTTAGCAACCTTCTTACTGATTTTTCGAGCTTGCTCTTGATCAAACTGCTCCTGAGCACGTTCTACTAAGGAAACAACATCCCCCATCCCAAGAATACGATCTGCCATTCGTTCAGGGTAGAACACGTCCAACGCTTCCATTTTTTCTCCAGTACCGATAAACTTTATGGGTTTATTAACAATGGATTTGATCGATAAAGCCGCTCCTCCCCTAGTATCACCATCAAGTTTGGTCAATATTACACCGTCGAAATTAAGGGTGTCGTGAAAAGCTTTGGCTGTATTGACAGCGTCCTGACCTGTCATGGCATCAACAACAAAGAGTGTTTGTTCAGGTTTTACTGTTTGATGAATGTCTGAAATTTCTTTCATTAAGACTTCATCGACAGCCAACCGTCCTGCGGTATCAATGATGACTGCATCATTATTTTCATGTTTGGCTTGTCTTATAGCTGATTTAGCAATCTTTACAGGATCTTTTTCTTCACGATCACTAAAAACCGGCACATCAATTTGCTCACCCAAAACAATCAGTTGATCGATAGCTGCCGGACGGTATACGTCACAAGCTACCAACAATGGCTTTTTCTTTTTCTTAATTTTAAGATATAATGCCAGCTTTCCACTGAAAGTCGTTTTACCTGACCCTTGAAGACCTGACATCAAAATTATTGAAGGCTTTTCAGCTAGCTCAATTTCTGCTGAACTGCTTCCCATAAGTTCCGTCAACTCATCCTTGACAATCTTCACCATTAACTGACCGGGCTGAAGACTAGTCAAAACTTTTTGGCCTAAAGCTTTTTCCTTTACACGATTGGTAAATTCTTTAGCTATCTTAAAGTTTACATCTGCATCCAACAAAGCCCTTCTTACCTCTTTAAGGGTCTCAGCTATATTGATCTCAGTAATCTTACCATGCCCCTTTAAGAGCTTAAAAGCGCTCTCCAGTTTTTTACTTAGGCTATCAAACATTGGTCAAGATTTATTTAATACAAATTTACTGTTTTCATTCATATTTAAAACCCTTTTAATTTATCCATTTTTGTGTTTCATTATACCCATCACAATGGTATGCGGAAAAGTTATAGCGGCCAAAAAAGAAAAAAATAAGGGAATAAAATAGTCTGCTTTGAAATTTACATACTGATAAACCAAATACAGGGAGATCAAAGAGGCAAACCAATAGATCATAGAATCCTTAAAATACTTCAAAAAAGATTTAAAATCCATCGATCCATAAAGAAACTTTAATTGATTCATTAGAGACGGAAAGCTATGCCAAACCACGAAGTAAAAAGCAAAGGCAAACAACAATGAGCCTACATAAAAAATTCCTGCCAAAAGCAGAAGTAATAAACACTCATTAATAAGGTATTTACGAGTCGAGGCCCTTAAAAGCATACTTGTCAATAATATAATGCCCAAAAAAACAGCTGTATAAAGAAAAAATTCAAAATCCAATTGATGACCTGATATCTTTTTAATAACCTCTACCACAGATTCGTATTGAAGGGTAAACATTAAAAAAAAGATAAATGCACCATATAATGAGTAAAAGGGAAAATTAGATACAGAAATAGACAAACGATTTCCCCAGTGCTCTTCTCCGAAATGATAAGAGCTAAATAGGACAAAAAGGATTAATGCAAGGCCAGGAAGAGTAAAAAAGAATACCACACCCATTAAAACAACAAAAATATACATCAAAATGGACTTAAAATAGAGATTATTTGACTGTCCTTTAAAACTTTTAGAAATTATTTCTAGGTCATTTGCTCCATGCAAAATACCCAAGGTTAAAACCCAAAAAACCCAAAAAAAATCAACAAAACTATTTGATAACAAGGGGGATAGGACGATACACAGAAAAGTGATCAAAATACCGATTTGGTAATTTTTAGTAGCTTTAAAAATCAATTTGATAATTTTTTTTGTAAAAAAATATCACTTATATGGTAAGTAAGTTTAATTTTATTTAAATTTACCTTAAACAAAATAAATAATTAATTTAATTATGGAAAATCTTTTTAATTTATCTGCTGTAGTCCCTGCGATGGCTACAGATGATTATGTAGGGTTCACATTTTTTGTGGGATGTATGGCAATGATGGCAGCATC
>MDTG01160516.1_pt1 | contig 23242 bp, 14 predicted proteins | sample 811421 | NCBI WGS metagenome assembly MDTG01 (sample SAMN05326645, study PRJNA326480) | marine metagenome | isolation source: seawater | place: Pacific Ocean: South East | collected 2011
CGTAGCCACCCGCTTCGACCGCAATATCAAGACCTTCATGGCAACCATCGCCATCGCAGCCTTCGTCACGTGGTGGCTCTAATGAGTCCGGACCCTAGTTCTTCTGCCCCAAGTCGATCCCAAGACTCGGCGGAGCACAGATATTTTTTCCGCACGTTTTCCAAGGTGCTGGCTCTAGCCTTTGATCTGTCGGCAGCAGCAAGCGCTGCGTAATTGGATCGCGATTCAGCCATCTTCCCCAGTCCCGAATGAAGCTGAAGATTGCTGACGTTCATACTCAGCCATCGCGAAGACTAGGTCATGATAGACATAGCGTCCTACGTGATATTCAAGTCTCAGAGTGACGGTAATGCCCAAAGGTATGGTCGTGTCAGGCGAACTAACGGAGCCGCCTTCGTCTTCCCATCTATCCAGAGTTGCCACACGTGGGATTGGGTCCGGACTACCGGCGTATGTCCCATAACTCAGCGTTTCGCGACTGACTGGAAAACCTGTAGGCGATCCAGTCTTGGGGAGGGCACGCAGTTGCTTGATAGCCTCAGCGTAACCTGAAACTTTATCAAAATGATGCTGTCGACTTTCCTCATCCTCCGCAGCGCTAGCTTTCATCACTTCAAGCTGGTGCGCGAAAAGCAGTTCGTTAAGGTCCATGATCTTACTCCTCTGGTCGGAGCGGTGAGGACCAGCAGTCGGCCCGGCGCCTTGGATGATTGCATCCGGGCCGACTGACAGATCAGCCCTGCTGCTTGACGGCTTGATCCTTCTCACCATCACCCTGCTGATACTGCAGGTTCACAGCACGCTTGTTGCCACCGTTGACTTCGCTGGTTTCATAACTGAACCGCTGGTCAACTTTCGGCATTTGCCTTTCCTGTTGAAGGTCCGCCTTCGCGAACCGAAGCGCATTACCACCCTCGTCAGGTGTTATCGAACCAGTGCCTGAGCTGCTGTCATAGCTCTTGATCTTGCCAAAATGTGCCATTTGTCATTCCTTCATGTACGTGTGCAGCGAGCCGGAATTGACCCGGCTGCGACTAAGAGGCGAAATTGAAGGAAAGGGCTTCCGATTGTAGAAGCGAAGACCGTCGATCACGACTGGTAGCTACCTATAAAATGGATACAGCCCCCCTCGGATACAAGGCTGAGCAAGATTTATATTTGCTCATGAAGCTAATTTCGGAGAACGGGTTGTAACCGGGCAAACAGCTTCTTTCGCGCCAGCAGATTGCGGCCATTCAGATAGAGCAGTCCGACCACTCCCATTCGAACAGACAGGCCCGCCCTATCCGCTCGCCACTCCGAACAACCCGCGCAAATCCTTCTTCAGGATCTTGCCGTTGGCGTTGCGCGGCAGGGTGTCGTCGGTGAAGGCGATCCGCACCGGCACCTTGAAATGGGCGAGGCGCGCGGCGACCCATTCTTGCAGTTCCGCCTCGCTCGCGCTTTCGCCGCTGGCGAGGTGGACGACGGCGGCGGGTTCTTCCCCAAGCTGGCGGTGCGGCAGGCCGATCACGGCGGCATCGCTTACGGCGGGGTGTTCGTAGAGGACGTTCTCGACCTCGCTCGAATAGATGTTTTCGCCGCCGCGGATCACCATGTCCTTTGCCCGGTCGACGATGTAGCAGAAGCCTTCCTCGTCCAGCCGCGCAAGGTCGCCCGTGCGCATCCAGCCGTCGATAAAACTTTCCGCCGTTGCATCCGGCCTGTTCCAGTAGCCCTTGGCCACCATCGGGCCGAAGGCGTAGAGTTCTCCCACTTCACCCACCGGCAATTCGCGGGTGCCGTCCAGCGACATGATCTTGAGGTCCGCTACGGCCACCGGCGGGCCGCAGCTGTCGGGGCGGTTCAGGTAATCCTCCGCCACGTGGCCCGTTACCGTCGCCATCGTTTCGGTCATGCCCCAGCCGCTGCCGGGCGCGGCACCGAATTCGTCGTGGATGCGCCGCACCAGTTCGGGCGCGGCGGGCGCGCCGCCGTAGGTGACGAGTTCGAGGCTGGAGAGGTCGTAGTTGCCGCGTGCGGGATGATCGAGCAACTGCCAGGCGACCGTCGGTACGCCGCCCGTCAGATTCACCCGCTCGCGCTCTATGATGCGCATGGCTTCCTCTGCGTCCCAGTGGTGCATGAACACCATCGTGTGGCCGCTGACGAAATAGCCGACCATGGCGGCAGAGCAGGCGGTCACATGGAACAGCGGGATCACCAGCAGCACCGTCTTCGGCTCCGGCTCCGGCGGCATCTCGCCCCGGCGCAGCGGCGCGACGGCGAGGTTGTACTTGCTGGAAAGCACGTTGGTGCAGATGCTGCGATGCGAGCCGAGCGCACCCTTGGGATTGCCGGTGGTGCCGCTGGTGTAGAAGATGGTGGCATCGTCGTCGGGCGAGATGTCGGCGGGGGGGAGGCCCTGATCGGGCAGGTTTGCCCAGGCGTCGCTGGTGCCGAGAATGTCTTCCAGACGCCGCGCGCCTTCCAGCGGGGCTTCGGCGCGCGAGACGATGCAGGTTTCAAGATCGGGTAGATTGTCCCTGATTTCGCGGACGCGGTCCCACCGCTCGGCATCGCAGATGATCGCCTTGCTGCCCGAATCGCCAAGCCCGAACGCCAGCTCTTCGGCGGTCCACCAGGCGTTGATGGGCACGCAGATCGCGCCCAGCGCGGTGATGGCGAAAAAGGCGACCGGCCATTCGGGCAGGTTGCGCATGGCCAGCGCCACCCGGTCCCCCTTCGTGATGCCGCATTCGCGCAAGTGACGGGCGAGGGCGGCGGTCGCGCGGAAGCCGGCTTCGAAGCTTACCCGCTCGTCGCGGTAGATGGTGCACAGCGTATCGCCGTGGGCGCGCGATGCCTCCACGATGGCGCGCAGCGTGGGCGGGGCGTTCTTCCAGACGCGGGTGGGGCGGCCTGCGATGGCAACCGTCTCCATCTCGAACGGCTGGCCGGGTGCGGTCAGCATGGCGCGGACTTTCGCATGGCTCACTGCGGGCCAGTTTGCAGGTGGCGCCCACCGGTCTCTCATGGCGCTTTCCGGGCCGGCATCGGTCATGGGCATCTCTCTCCTTGGTGCCGAGGATAGGCATGTGCGGGCCGGATTCGCAAGGGGTAGGATTGCCAATCCTGAAAATAGGGTATGACTCCGGAGCGTTTGATGAGCGAAGCTTTCGCAGCTTGAGCGGAACGTCGGGTATGTGCCCAGGCAAAGAATGACGGCGAGCAGCGTTCCGCGTTCGGCCGTGCAGTCCCGGTGCCGAGGTGCCGAGCACTTGCGCGGCCTGCATTCGGAGCGCGCGATCCTGCTTCTACAGTCAGTCGCCCGGCGATACGCTCGACCAATTCCCGGCGCGTGCCCTGGCGACTGGTCCGCACTCGCTCGCGATACCCGCGGCACGGGATAATTGTGCCCCGCCGGTAACACATCGAGCCTGACAGGATACCCGATATTCAAATTACTTGATTAGCTGTGAACAAAGGCGCACACATGGGGCCATACAGACGAAGGGCGCTGCACCGACTGTAGGGGAGCGTGGGAAAGAGCCGGGCAAACGGCCACCCACGTCCCGGATGCACGGCGTACCTCGCAAAGAAAAAGGTTCAGTTGGGAGAGAGCTATGAAACCGGTTTTTCGTCAGTCCATCGCCTATGGCGCGCTTGCCTGCGCGCTGCTCGGTACGCCTTCGCTTGCCTTCGCGCAGGAAGCAGATGCCGCGCAGGAGGAGGCCGATGACCGCAATGTGATCGTTGTGACGGCACAGGGCCGTGCCCAGTCGCTGGCGGACGTGCCTATCGCGGTCTCGGCCATTTCGGCAGAAATGCTGGAGCAGTCCGGCACCACCGATATCCGCGAACTGAACCAGATCGCGCCGTCGCTGCTGGTGTCCTCCACCGGCAACGAGGCCAACGGCTCGGCCCGAATTCGTGGCATCGGTACGGTTGGCGACAACGCCGGCCTCGAAAGCTCGGTCGCTGTCTTCATCGATGGCGTTTATCGTTCTCGCTCGGGCAACGCGCTGTCCGAACTCGGCCCGATCGAACGGGTGGAGATCCTGCGCGGGCCGCAGGGCACCCTTGGCGGGCGCAATTCCACCGCCGGCCTCATCAACATCTACACCGCGCCACCCGAATTCGACCTCAACGGTTACGGCGCCTTCACCTATGGCAACTACGATGCCATGCGCTTCGAGGCCGGGATCAACGCACCCCTGAGCGATACGGTCGCAGCGCGCGTGGACGGCGTCTATTTCAAGCGCGACGGTTTCTACAACGATGTGACCAACGACGTCGATGTGAACGATCGCGACCGCTACCTCGTGCGCGCGCAGGCCCTGTTCGAACCCAACAGCGATGTCAGCTTCCGCCTGATCGCCGACTATTCGAAGAAGGACGAGGCCTGCTGCGCGGCCACTTTCGTGCAGCCCGAATTCGCGCCGCTCGCCGTCATCAGCCCCGGCCTCGATCCGTTCACCAAGCCAACGCCCGGCAGCCCGGCGCTGACCAGCACGAGCAACCCCATCGTCAACGTCTTGCTGGGCCTCGGGCAGGATCCGCGCGCGCTGAACCAGGACACGTTCAACCGCGATATCTACCCCACCGCCGGTCGCAGCTACGACGGCGAGACCGAGGACTGGGGCCTTTCCGGCGAACTGAACTGGACCTTCGGCGATGTGACGCTGACCTCGATCACCGGCTATCGCGAATACTCCAACTTCCAGGGGTCGGACACGGACTACACCACGGTGGACCTGCTCTACCGCGCACCAAACGAATTCGGCGGAGCGCGCGCGTTCGAGACGTTCACGCAGGAAATCCGCCTCAACGGCTCGCTGTTCAACGACCGGCTCGACTGGCTGGTGGGCGGCTACTACGCCAACGAGAGCCTGCGCTCGCAGGACAACCTGCGCTTTGGTGCGGATTACGGCACGTTCGTCAGCTGCCGCATCGCGCTCGCCATCAATCCGGCGCTGGCCAATCCCGCGGCCGACAACTGCCTCGGCGCGGGGGTTGCTTTCCTCGACGGAACGGTGGGCGACCCGGCTTTCGGACCCGCCACGCCGCTGATCATCGCGGGTATCAACAACCTGGCGCAGGTGAGCGATCTGGGCGGCACGGGTGACGTGTATGACCAGGACAGCGAGAACTTCGCGATCTTTACGCACAACATCCTGCACCTGACTGACACGATCGACCTGACGCTGGGCCTTCGCTACACGAGCGAGCAGAAGGATTTCTCCGCCACTTTCGGCAACGACAACACGATCTGCCCCACCAACCGCGCAATCCTTTCGCCGCTGTTGCAGGTACCGACTCTGGCCGGGCTTGCGGGCGGCCTGATCGCGCTGTCATGCCAGGGCAATTCGACAGCCGAGCTGGACGGCGTCTCCCTCTCCGATTCGCGGGACGAGGATGAGCTGACCGGCACCGCCGTGCTGTCGTGGCAGCCCAACCCGGACCTGCTGATCTACGGCAGCTATTCGCGCGGCTACAAGGCGGGCGGGTTCAACCTCGATCGTTCCGCGCTGGCCAACCCGGTGTTCTTCAATGTCAATGCGATCGATGTTTCGAACCTGCAGTTCGAGGAAGAGACCGTCGACGCCTTCGAGATCGGCGTGAAATATACCAGCCGCCCGTTCTCGGCCAGCATCGCGGCGTTCCGGCAGGAGTTCTCCAACTTCCAGCTGAACACCTTCAACGGCTCTGTCTTCCTTGTGCAAAACATCAATTCGTGCAGCACTTCGCTGGGCGGGGCCGACCAGGATGGCAGCGCCGCGACAGGGTCGTGCAGCCCGGACAACGTTCAGCCGGGCGTGGTGGCGCAGGGCTTTGAACTGGAAACCACGTTCAACCCCCTGGTGGACCTGACGCTGGCCTTCGGCCTCACCTATGCCGATACCAGCTACGAGAACGACCTGATCGGCGACGATACCGGCGCGCCGCTCGACCCCGCGCTGCGCCTGCTGCCGGGGGACAACCTGTCGAACGCGCCGGAAATCGCGGCAACCGGCTCGATCAGCTGGACGCCGGACCTGGGGACGTCGGGCCTGCGCGGCCTCGTCTACCTGAACGCGCGTTCGGTGGGGGCCTACAACACCGGGTCGGACCTTGCATACGGCAAGGAGCAGGAAGCCTTCACCATCGTCAACGGGCGCATCGGCATTTCCGGTGACGACCGTGGCTGGTCGCTGGAGTTGTGGGCAAACAACATCTTCGACAAGGATTACACGCAGGTGGCTTTCAACACGCCGTTCGTCGCGCCGCAGCAGACCTACTCGGCCTACCTTGCGGAGCCGCGCACATACGGGATCACGGTTCGCGCCGGTTTCTGAAGCCGCCCGTTCCCGCTATCGCACGAAGGGCCGGGGCGCGTTTCCCGGCCCTTTTGTTTTCAGCCGCTGAATTTCAGCCTGTGAGGAGATCGCCTTGACCACCTTTGCCGACATGCTGACCCTCGATGCAGCAGGCGAGGGAAGCTGGACGGGCAAGCCCGGGCCGGGCGTGGGCAAACGCATGTTCGGCGGGCACGCGCTGGCGCAGGCGCTGATGGCGGCCTGCGAGGCGGAGCCGGATGCAGATCGCCTGCCGCACTCGCTGCACGCCCATTTCCTCCAGCCCGGCGACGCGCGCGAACCCATGCGCTACGACGTGACGACGCTGGGCACGGGGCGCAGCTTTGCCCGCCGCCGCGTGGAGGCCATGCAGGGTGACAGGCACGTGCTGACGATGACGGTTTCGGCGCAAGGAGAGGAGGACGGGCTGTTCCATGCTGCCGCTCCGCCCGACATCGGCGATTTCGACAGCGCGCGCCGGGCGCTGGAGCAATGGCAGGACGCGCAAGGCAACCTGCGCCGGCTGCCGGTGATCGGCGACCTTGGCCTGAGGCCCATCGAAGTGGTGCCCGCCGATGCGCCTTCGCTGTTCGGCGATGCGCCGCATCCACCTGGCTCTGCCGTGTGGATGCGGGCGCGCGAGGGGGGCGCGGTCAGTCCGGCGATGGCCCGCGCGCAGCTGGCCTATGCGTCGGACATCCTGTTCCTGCGCAATGCCCTTTTGCCGCACGGCGTGCGACCGGGCGAGGAGGGTATCCAGATCGCCAGCCTGGATCATGCCCTTTGGTTCCACACGACGCCGGATTTCGCCGAATGGCACCTCCTGGCAGGCGAAAGCCCCTGGGCAGGCAAGGGCAGAGGCCTCAGCCGCGGACACTTTTTTACTGAGGACGGCATCCTGGTAGCCACCGTCACGCAGGAAAACCTCATGCGCGTGACGGGCGGCCGCCCGGCCGAGAGGTTGCGCGAGAGGGGCTGACGATGTCGGCAACGGCGTGCACCTGCGCCCGTTATCGCGCGGTGGCGGCGTCCGCGATGCGTTCGCGCAGCCATGACAGGCCGGGATCATCCTTGCGCGTGGCGTGAAACTGCATCATCTCGCGCATCGGCGGTATGGCAAAGGGCATCTCCATGACGCGCAGGGGAAGGTGCCTTGCCATGAGCCGGGCCAACCGTTCGTGCATGACGCAAAGCAGGTTCGTCTCCGGCACGAGGTAAGGTGCCTGGATGAAAGAGGGCGCGCGCACCACAATGCGTCTCTCGATGCCCTGGCTCTTGAACCACTGTTCCGCAAAAGTGAACTGGCGTCCGACGCTGACGGCAACGTGACCGGCATCCTCGAAAGCCTGCCGTGACAGGGGGGCATCGACGACCGGGTTGCCGCTCCAGCCGACGGTGACGTGGTTCTCCTCGAAAACTATTTCGCACGGATGGTCCGGGTGAACGAACGCCTCCGGCGTCAGCAGCAGGTCCAGTTCCCCGTTGGCGAGGGCGATCTGCTGAGCCGGGCCGGGAAGCTCGAAACTGAAGCCGATGCCTGGCGCTTCCGACAGGAGTTCGGTGACGAGCGGCGCCAGCAGGACCGTCGTCACGTAGTCGGAGGCGGCGATGCGGAAATGGCGTTCCGACTGACCCGGATCGAAACGGCCCTGACGGGCGATCAGCGCGCGCAGTTCGAAAATCTTTTCCGCGATCTCCGGCTGCAGGGCCAGTGCGAAGGGCGTGGGGATCAGCTTCTTGCCATGCTGCGACAGGATATCGTCCTGAAAGCTCTCGCGCAGGCGCTTGAGCGAAGCGCTCATCGCCGATTGCGTGACGTTCAGCCGGTTGGCAGCCCGCGTCACGCTCTGCTCCTGCATGAGGACATCGAAAGCGACGAGCAGGTTCAGATCGAAATTGTCGAGACGCATGAACCATCGATATCAGTGATGGTTTTCGATGAAAACAAAAAATTGGACTAAAGGACTGTCGCGGTGAGAAACGTTCGCAACGAGCTGCCGCGAAGCAGACCCACCGGGAGAGAACCATGCGAAAGTTTCTTGTCGCCACGTCGGCGATAGCGATTGCCTTCACCAGCCAGCCCGCGCTGGCCCAGGACAACCAGGACGAGAGCGCCGAGGCGGAGCGCGCCGGCGGGCTCAACGTCATTACCGTTACCGCGCAGCGCCGCGAGGAAAGTCTGCAGGACGCGGCGATTCCGATCAATGCCGTCAGCGGCGAGGAGCTGGAGCGGACCGGGGTGGTCGACGTGACGCAGCTGAACAAGGTCGCACCCGCGCTCTACGTGCCGGAATCGGGCGGCGCCAACGTCGGCTATTTCATCCGCGGCGTCGGCAACTTCGCCAACAACGGCTACACGAACCCCGCCGTCGCCTTCAACCTGGACGGGGTCTACATCGGTCGCCCGTCATCGACCGTGGCATCGTTCCTCGACGTGAACCGAGTCGAGGTGCTCAAGGGGCCGCAGGGCACCCTCTACGGCCGCAACGCAACGGGCGGCGCGGTGAACGTCATTCCCAACACGCCGCGCCTGGGTGTGCTGGAGGGCAGCGTCAGCGCGCAATACGGCAATTACGATGCGATCGAAACGACCGGCGTCGTCAACCTGCCCATGGGGGACCGCGTGGCCGCGAGGCTGGCGGGCACATATTCGGAGCGGGACGGCTATTACGACGACGGCACCGGCGCGAAGGAAGACCTGGCCCTGCGCGGACAGGTCTTCTTCGAGATTTCGCCTGCCGCCGATATCCGCCTTTCGGCCGACTATTCCACGCAGAAGGGCACCGGGCCGGGCATCGATATCGACGGTGTCTATACCTTCGCGCCGTTCACGCCCGATGCCACGGTTCCCAACTGGCAGTTCATCGCCGCACCTGCGTCGGTGCGCGAGCCCTTCACCGGCCTGTTCGCGCCGCAGTCGCTGGAATTCATCGAGGACAACGCCACCGCCGCGCCGCTCTATTCGCCGGTGGTGGGATACGATTATCCCTACAGGGATGATGAATACTGGGGCATCAACGCCGAGTTCAATCTCGATCTGGGCGCAGCCGATCTGGTGGTCATTCCGGCCTACCGTCGCTCAGAGCTGGACAACCAGTTCAACGGTGCACCGTTCAAGGCCGGCATAAACCAGGATACCGCAGAGCAGTTCAGCATCGAGGGACGCCTGTCCGGCGATACCGGTCCGCTGGAATGGTTGCTGGGCGCATACTATTTCGATGAAAGCGTCGAGGGGCTGAACTCCTACAACCAGTTCTCGACCGTCTCCTTCCAGGATTTCGCCACCGATACCGAATCCGTCGCCGTTTTCGCGCGCGCCAGCTTCAGCGTCACTGAGGACTTCCGCGTGGTCGGCGGCATTCGCTACACCGACGAGAGCCGTTCCATCGACGCGCTGTCGATCAGCACGACCGGCGTATGCCTGATAGAGCCGGAGTTCGGACCGCCCAGCTGTCCGCAGGTGCCCACCATCCCGGTCGGCCTGACCTTGCAGGAGTCGCTGGCGCAGCTCGATCCGTCGCTGTTCCCTGCCGGTTCTCCGCTCGATGGCCCCGTGCCCTACGGAGCATTCCCTTACGGCCCGTTCGGCGCGATGGGACCGCAGGCGCTGCTCATCAACACGCCCACCCAGATCGTGCGCAGCTCGGGCGACGACGAGATCACCTGGCGCGCTGCGCTGGAATACGACGTGACGCCCGACAACCTCGTCTACGCCAGCTTCGAGACGGGCTTCCGCGCGGGCGGGTTCAACCTCACCTTCGGGCAGGAGGAGTACGACCCGGAATATATCGATGCTTACACCATCGGTTCGAAGAACAGCTTCTTCGACAATCGCCTGCAGCTGAACTTTGAAGCGTTCTACTGGGACTACAGCGGGCAGCAGCTTGCGGCCCTGGGCGTGGACGATCGCGGCAACAATTCGTTCTACACCCGCAACGTGGGGCAATCGTCCATCAAGGGTGCGGAGATCGATTTCCAGGCTCTCCTGACGGAGACGACCCTGCTGCGCGGCGGCGTGCAGTATCTGGACGCGACGTACGATTCCTTCGTCTATGACCAGGTCGATCTGTCGGACGACACCGATCCGCCCAACTTCCTGACGCCGATCACGGGCTGCGACTACACCCAGAACCTCGGGGCGCAGCGCAGCTTTACCATCGACTGTTCGGGCAAGCCCGCTCTCAACGCACCGGACTGGACGATCAACCTTGGCGTGCAGCAGACGTTCGAGATGCGCGATTACGAAGTCATCGCCACGCTCGACGGGCGCTACCGCAGCGAGAGGGAGGTCGGTTTCAACTATCTTCCCACGGGCAACGCAGGGGACGATGTGACGATCGATGCGAGTATCTCGCTGGTGCCCTACGACAAGGGCTTCACGGCCAGCGTTTTTGTCCGCAATCTCACCAACGAGTCGATGCGCTCGCTCTACCAGCTGGGCGCGGCGAACGTGGCTTCGTCGACGTTCGAGCCGCCGCGCACCTTCGGTGTCCGGGTCGGGTACGCGTTCTAGGGCTCGGGGGAGAGGTATGAAGGACCTGAACATACTTGTGATCGGGGGCGGCATCGGGGGCATGACCTCGGCCATTGCGCTGCGCCGTGATGGCCATTGCGTAACCGTGATCGAGAAGGACCCCGAGTGGGCGGTTTATGGCGTGGGCATCATCCAGCAGGGCAATGTCCTGCGGGCGATGAAGGAACTCGGCCTGCTCGACGATTACATGGACGCAGCGGTCGGTTTCGATTTCGTGGCCGTGCACGCGCCCGACGGAACACAGGTCGCCAAGGTGCCCAGCCCGCGACTGGTGGAGGGCTATCCCGCCAATGTCGGCATCGGACGCCCTGCGCTTCACAAGGTGCTGGGCGATCGCACCATCGCGGCAGGGGCCGATGTACGGCTGGGCGTGACTGCAGATACGATCGAGGACGACGGCGAGGCCGTTACGGTCCGCTTCTCCGACGGCAGCGAGGGACGCTACGATATCGTGATCGGGGCGGACGGTGTCTATTCGGACACCCGGTCGAAGGTCATGCCGGATGCCGAGAAGCCGGAGTACACGGGGCAGGCGGTGTGGCGTTACAACCTGCCGAGGCCGGACGATCTGGATTCCCTGCACGTCTACAACGGACCGACCGGCGTCGGCCTGGTGCCGATGAGCGAAAAGCTCATGTACATGTACGTCACCACGCCCGAGCCTGGTAATCCTTGGTACGACAAGCAGGGACTGGCGAAGGCCATGCGTGAGAAGCTGGCGAAGGCGCCGCCCGCAATCCGCGAGATGGCAGAAGCGATCACCGACGACGAAGGCGTGGTCTACCGTCCGCTGGAAGCCATGATGCTCTACGGCCCCTGGCACGAAGGCCGCGTGGTGCTGCTGGGCGATGCAGTCCACGCGACGACGCCGCACCTGGGGCAGGGCGCGGGCATGGCGATCGAGGACAGCATCGTGCTGGCCAAGGAGCTGGTAAAGGCGGAGACGCCGCAGGAGGCTTTCGAAGCCTACCGCGAGCGCCGCTTCGAACGCTGCAAGTACATCGTCGAGAGTTCGCTGGCGATCTGTCACGGGCAGATCGGCAAGGGTCCGGCGATCGACAACCACAAGGCTACCGCGGAGATGTTCGAAGTCACCGCGCAGCCGATCTGAACCCCAGTTTTTCGAGGGACAAGCAATGAGCCGAGTAACCGAAATCCGCTACGTGGGATACGGGGTCGAGAACTTCGACGCCGAGCGTAAGTTCTATGCCGAGGACTGGGGCCTCGTCGAAGTCGCCGATGCAGACGGCATGGCGTGGTTCAAGACCCACGGGCATGACGAGCACCACGTCGTGCGCCTGCACGATACCGGCACCAACTGCATCGAGGTGATCGCGCTGGCGGCGGATAGCCGCGAGGACATCGACAACCTGCACGCGAAGGTGGCCGAAGCGGGGTGCAAGATCATCCACGAGCCGCGCGATATCGACGCGCCGGGCGGCGGCTATGGCTTCCGCTTCTTCTCCCCCGACGGCCTGCCGTTCGAAATCTCCGCAGGTGTCGAGAAACTCGACAAGCGGGCGATGCAGCGGTGGGAAGGCCTGCCGGTGAAGATCAGCCACATCGTGCTGCATTCGCCGGATCACCACGCGGCGGTGAAATTCTTCACCGACGTGCTGGGCTTCAAGGTCAGCGACTGGCTGGGCGACTTCATGTGCTTCCTGCGCTGCAACAGCGCGCACCATCGCCTCGCCCTGCTGCCGGGGCCGCCCTGCCTGAACCACGTTGCCTTCGACATGCTGGGCGCGGACGACATGCTGCGCGGCGTCTCGCGCCTGAAGCAGCGCGATATCGACATTAAGTGGGGGCCGGGTCGCCATACTGCGGGCGACAACACCTTCAGCTATTTCTGCACGCCGAACGGCTTCGCGGTGGAATATACCGCCGAGCTGGAGGAAGTGGATTTCGAGACGTTCGAGCCGACCGTCTACGAGCCCGGTCCGCGTATCATGGACCAGTGGGGCATCGGTGTGGGCGGGCCGCAGACCATGCCCAAGGCCGAACCCGATCCCTGCCTGTTCAAGCCGGCGGAGGTCTGAGCGCGTGGCACTCTACTCTCCTTTCAAGAACTACATCTGGAACCTCAGCGTCGCCATCGCCATGGAAAGTGGCGGGCGCATCGGCGAAATCGTCGACATGTGCCAGCCGATCCTCGATGCGGCGGACAAGGGGGACGATGCCGGCACACCCGAATTCATGCGGGCCTGGGCAGCGATGGGGCACAAGCTGCTGGAACTGGCGGCCGAGGACGAGGCCAGGGGCCGCGCCTTCTCCGCTTCGGAAAAGATGGAACGCGCATCGCTATACCTGCTGGTGGCCGAACGGATGCAGGGCCACGGCACCAAGGGGCGCGAGGAAACCTACGCGCTGGCCCGCGAAACGTTCGACAAGTCCACGAGGCTCGGCAAGATCAACCGCGAGCGCGTGGAAATCCCGCTCGAGAACGGCACGATGTCGGCGCTCTACACCCGCGCGCCGGGCGAAGGGGAACGCCCTTGCGTGATCTACTGCAACGGCCTCGATAGCTGTAAGGAGATGCTCTACTGGTCCCGCCTGCCGGAAGCGCTGGCGCGCCGCGGTGTCTCCACCCTGTGCGTCGACCAGCCCGGCACCGGAGAGGCGCTGCGTCTGCAGAACCTGCCGGTCGATCCGCATTCGGAAAGCTGGGCCAGCAAGGCGGTCGACTGGCTGGAAGCGCAGCCGGACGTCGACAACGCCCGCATCGGCATGACCGGCATCTCGCTGGGCGGACATTTCGCCCCGCGCGCCGTCGCCTACGAACCGCGCTTTGCCAGCGGCGCCGTGTGGGGCGCGAACCACAACTGGCGCGAGGTACAGGACAAGCGGATGGAGCGCGAAGGGGAGAACCCCGTGCCGCACTACTGGGCGCACGTGCACTGGGCTTTCGGCGCGAAGGACCAGGACGATTTCCTGGAAAAGTCAGAGGGCATGAACCTCAACGGCCACATGGACCGGATCAAGGTTCCGTTCCTCGTCACCCACGGCGCGCATGATCGGCAGATCAGCGTGGGCTATGCCGACGATCTCTACGACCAGCTCGTCAACTCGCCCCGCCGCGAGAAGGTCATCTTCACCGAGCGCGAGGGCGGGGTGGAGCACGTGGGTGCCGACAACATGAGCTATGGCCGAGACCTGATCGCGGACTGGTTTGCCGAGACGCTGGGTGGCCATACCGCGTGATGCGGCTGTGGTTCGCCCCGCAGACCTGCGCGCGCGTGACACTCACGGCGCTGGAGAAGATCGGCAAGCCGTTCGAGGCGCGGCTGATTGCTTTCATGGGGGGCGAGCACCGGCAACCGGAATTCCTCTCGGTCAATCCGTCGGGCAAGGTTCCCGCGCTGGAAACGGACGACGGCGTGATAGTGCAGAATGGCGCGATCCTCAGCTACCTTGCGGATACCAATCCCGATGCAGCCCTGCTGCCCCGGGCGGCCGATGCAGCAGGGCGCGCGCGTATTCTGGCCGAGCTGTTTCGTTGCTCCAGCGACCTGCATCCGCTGGTGACGCGCTTCGTCATGGCTTCGATGATCTCCACCGACGCCGAAGATGCGCCGCGCATCCGCGCAAAGGCGGCCGAGGGGCTGGCGCTGCAACTCGCGCCGCTGGAAAGCAGGATGAGCGAGCAGCCGTGGATGCTGGGGCAGGATTGGTCGATCCTCGATGCCTACCTTGCCTGGATATGGTTCCGCATAACAGGAATGGGCTTCGACGAAGCCGGTTATCCCGCGATGCAGCGACACTATGCGAGGGCCTGCGAACGCCCGAGCGCGATCGCCGCGCTGGACCACGAAGAGCGGGCGCAAGACGAACTCAGGGCGCGCGGACTGTTCTTCCAGCCGCCGGTGCCCGGAAAGACAAAATGAGGAGGGTGCAATGACAAAGCTGACAGGACCGACCCGGCGCATCGTCACCGGGCATAACGCCAGCGGCCAGGCGATCATCCAGGAAGATGGCCCGGTGCCCCGCTACCAGAAGATCGGCGGAGAGAGCGGCCCGATGTTTCACGAGGTCTGGAATACGACCGAAACGCCCGTCCGCATCGATGCTGCCAGCGGGGAGCCGCCGGAAGACGGCATCAAGCTGGCCCCGCCGAAGAACGGCACGCGCATCCGCGTGCTCGACATCCCGCCCGATGGGGACAAGCTGAATGATGTGACGCCCGAAGAGGCGCGCGCGCACTTCGCCGAAGTGGGCGCGGGCGATGCTTCCTCGCACACCGGCGCTGGAACGAAGCACGCGCACATGCACCGCACCGAGACTGTCGACTACGGCATCGTGCTGGAAGGCGAACTGGTGCTGATCGTGGACGAGGACGAAACCGTCTGCCGCGCGGGCGACATCATCATCCAGCGCGGCACCAACCACGGCTGGGCGAACCGGACCGACAGGAACTGCCGCATCGCCTTCATTCTGATCGACGGAACGTTCGACGAAGGTCTGGCCTGATGCGGCTCGCTACACGCGTCAACGGCAAGCCAGACGGCGAACTGGTGGTTGTTTCCGCCGATGGTTCGCGCTGTCTTCCGGCGGGACCGCAACTGCCGAGCCTTCTCGCCGCGATGGACGACTGGGGGGCGGCGATGCGGGATCTCGAGGGGCTGGCCCAGCGCCTCGAGCAGGGCGAGGGCCATACCCTCGATCCCGCGTCGCTGATGGCTCCCATGCCGCGTAGCTGGCAGTGGCTCGACGGGTCCGCTTTCCAGACTCACGCGGACCTGATGCAGGTTGCCTTCGACACCGACCCGCTGAACCCCGAACGTCCCTTGATGTACCAGGGCATGTCCGACCGTTTCCTCGGGCCGCGCGAGGATGCGGTATTCCCGAGCGAGGATGGCGGTATCGATTTCGAGGGCGAGTTCGGCGTCATCATCGATGCCGTGCCCATGGGCGTCAGCCCGCAAGAGGCGATGAAGCACATCCGGCTGGTGGTGCAGATCAACGACTGGTCGCTTCGCGCCTATGCCGTGCCCGAAATGAAGACCGGCTTCGGCTTCATCCTAGCCAAGCCCGCCTGCTCCGTCGCGCCATTTGCCGTGACGCCGGATGATCTGGGCGAAGGGTGGCAGGACGGGCGGGTCTGTCTCGATCTCCACATCGACTGGAACGGGGAGCGGTTCGGCAGCGCCAACGGGCGCGAGATGTCTGTAGGCTTCCACGAGCTTGTCGCCCACGCGGCAACCACGCGCGACCTGGTGGCGGGCACGATCATCGGTTCGGGCACTGTCGCAAACGAGGATTACGCCGAGGTCGGCTCGAGCTGCATTTCCGAACGCCGCGCGATCGAGATCATCGCGCGGGGCAGGCCTGAAACGTCCTTCATGCGCTTTGGCGATGCGATCCGCATGGAGGCGAAAGCCAAGGACGGCGCATCGCCGTTCGGCGTTATCGATCAGAAGGTCGCCAAACGCGGTTGATCCGCGCCTTCCTTCACTGGCGGCGGACCGGCACCGTCCCGTCCCCCACCACGGCAAAGGCGGCCCAATAGAACGGGTGCGAAGTGGCGGCATCGTCCATCAGGGCGAGCTGGGCGTCGCGCAGGGCGCGGGTGGTGGCGACGCCTTCATCGGCCTCGAACAGGCCGCTGATCAGCTTGCCGGTCGCATCGAAATCGTCCGGCACCGGCCAATGGCTCGCCACCACCGTGCGGCTGCCCGCACCAACGAAGGCGCGCACCAGCCCGTCGAGCGCGAAATTGCCCGTGCCGCTGATCCCCGCCTCCCGGTTGGCGACAAGGCCGCCCGCGCTGGCGGTGTTGCAGGCGGAAAGGATCACCAGGTCTGCATCCATCTGCAGGTCGAAAATCTCAGCGAAGCTCAACAGCCCGTCGCTTTCCCCGTCACCGAACGAAGTCATCAGCGCCGGGCGCGGAGGACATTCCGGCTGGGGCGCGGTGACAAGGCCGTGGGTGGCGAAATGAACTATGCGGTACTCGTCGAGCCGATCCATGCCGAGCAGCCCGGTATCGGTGAACTCCGCGTCGGTCAGAACGGCAGCCTGCCCGCCGTCCGCGCTGACGATCCGGTTTGCCGTCCGCAGCTCGCTGGCGGCGATGGGATTGTTCCAGGACGTCGGTCCCCACTGGCAACGGTCGCTGGCTGCAGCCGTGGCCGCGCGCGTGCCAGAAGGGAAACCCGTTTGTCCCAGCGGAAGGTTCTGGCCCAGGCCCAGGTATTCGGCCTGCGCATCGGACGCGCGGGCGCGGCGAACGTCGCGAAAACCCGTCGGTGATACCGAGGTGGAGATCTCCACCGTCCGGCCGAGCCATGCAGTGCCGCGATAATCGAAGGGATCGGCCTCGGAATCGGCGGTGCGCGCTTCGTATCGCGCGACGCTTTCGTCGTCCGTCACCAGCAGGTTTGCCGGCAGGCGCAACAGCGCTCCGTCGGGTTCGAAGACGAGATGCCGAGCCTGCCGCAGCTGGCCGTCGACCGGCGCGAACAGCGCCTGGTAAAGCGCCCTCGCGGTGCCGATCTCGAAAGGATAGGTAATCGTCTGCCCCGCCAGTTCCACGGCGATGGAATCGCGCAGGGTGTCCACCATGGCCTCGATCTCGTCGACATCGGCATCGATGCGATAGCCCTGCGCTCTGCCGGGCTCGATGAAGATGGCGTATGCCGCATCGTCCAGCATCACGAGTTTGTAGTAAACCTCGCCCTCCCCGAGCGTCGCCTGCAGGTCGGAGAGGCTCATCTGGTCGTCGCTCACCACGCGGTAACGCGGGTAAGAGGCAAGCGCCTGCTGCAATTCCAGCTGGGTCTGCTGCAGCTCGGCCAGTTGCGTCCGCTTCGACGCGAGTTCGTTACCTTCTGCGGCATCCTGCCCCTCGGCATCCATGTCGAGCTGCGCGATTTCGGCGCGCAGTTGCTCTATCGCCCGGCCGATGTTGAGCGAGCGGCGGAACAGCTGTGCGGCCTCGTCACTGCCGCCCGAGAGTTCGCGCGCGAGCACGGCCTGCGTCTGGGCCAGGCCGGGGCGCAACAGCAACTGGCTGGCGGCAAACATGCGCGCGGCGGAATCGACTTCGCCGGACCGGCGTGCCAGCAGATCGAAATAGGGTGCCAGCAGGCGGCGCAGGGACGCGGCGGGCTTGCTGTCACCGTCCTCCACCAGCATTCCGAACAGCCCGAGCGCTTCTTCCTCGCGGCCATTGCGCGCGTAGAACCCGGCCAGTTGCGAGCGCGCGCTGACAAGGGCGGGAGAGCCGGGGTAATTGTCCTCGAGCAGTTCCACCGCCTGCCGGTGGAGCACCTCGGCGCGCGCGAGGTTGCCCCGCGCCTCGTCGATCTCTGCCATTTCGGCCAGCACCTGCCCGCGCAGCCAGAGGATCGAGACGATGCGGCCGTCGCGAACGGAAACGAGCTTGTCCAGCGCGCTCACCAGATTGCGGCGCGCCTCGTCCATCCGGCCCTGGGATCGCAGGGCCGTCGCCCGGATATGCTGTCCTTGCGCATCCAATAGTTCTGCCCGTTCGAGCGTGGTCAGCGCGCCCGTTGCCCCGGTGATGGCGTTGCCCTGTTCCGCTGCAAGCCGGTCTGCCAATGGCGCGCTGACCTGCATCGCGCGCAGGGCGTCCAGGCCGCCGGCGTTACCGGGCAGCGGCCTATCCAGCGTGGCGATCGCTTCGGCCGGTGCATCGCGGTTCAGCGCGTCGAGCGCTTCGTAATTGCGGGCGAGCCTGGTGAGAATGGGATTCTCGCCCACCCGGTCGCGCGCGGCGACGAACATCAGCGCCGCTTCGAGGTAATTGCCGAGGTTGGATTGCTGCAGGGCGGCGTTCAACTGCGCTTCCAGCGCCTGCTGGCCGTCGAGGTTCTGGGCCGATTCCGAAAAGAACTCGGCTGCGTCGGCGAAAGCCCCGGCGTTGGAACGGCGATAGGCTTCGACCAGCGCGTTTTCCGCGGAGATGGCTTGTGCCTGCGCACGGGCGAAGGCGCTGGCATCGCCGGCCTGGGTGAGCGGGATCGACACCGTCCCCGCCACCACGCTATCCGTTGCGAGGCTGGCAAGGCCGAGGCGAAGGGCATCGCCGTATGAAGCCACGCCGCGCGCGACATAGGTCATGCCGTCTGCGCTTCCCATGATGGTTTGGGTACGCAGCCCGCCTTCGGGGGCGGTACAGGTGTAAGTGGATGCGCCCGGCAAGCCTTGCGGTGGGGCAGCGTCGGCGCTGGCGGTGCAGGTGGCGCCGCCCCGCCGCGCCTCGGCCAGCAGGTCCGCTTCGCTCGCATTGGCCAGCACGGCAAGACTGCCGACGGGGGCAGAGGCATCGCGGCAGATCACCGTGTAACGACGATCGAACAGGCCATCGCCCGCTTGCGGGGACTGGATCTGCGCCTCGCACAGCCCCCCGCTGCCGATGGGTACGGAATCGAGCAACGATACCGGCACCTGCTGCGCGCTGGCGGGCAAGGGCAGTGCGAGCGTCCCCAGCGAGCCGAGCGAGCCGAGCGACAGGGCGCCCAGCACGGCGAAGGCGATCCGGCGAGTGGATTTGACGGCCTGGTGCATTACTCTTCTTCCTCGTCGTTCTCGTCATCCTGCGCGTCGAGAGCATAAAGTGCGCTGTCGCCGCCGCTGGTGACGGGATCGTCGATCCGCTCGTCCTCGCTGATGAGGGGCGCATCGAACAGGGCGGGGAATTCCACGCCAAATCGGTTGGTGAAACTGCGGGACGGATCCTCGGTCTGCTCGCCGGAAACAGGGTTTCTCACCAGCACCTCGTTCTGGATCGGCCCCTGCGGCGCGTCCTCCGGCCTCGGGGTGATGCTGGGGCATACTGCCGTGTTGATCACGCAGTCGTTCAGTGTCGCGCTATCGTCGAACGGTCCGCTCAGAGTGCCAGAGGCCACCGTGTTGAAGAAGAACTCCTCGTCGAATTCGAACGTGTCGTTCACGCTGTCGGAAGCGAGGCCATAGAAAGTCGCGCGAAGCGGCGGGACGCCGGACGCCGGGTCGATCTGGCTGACGAACAATCCCGCGCCGCCCAGCGAAACCTCGATCCCGCCGAAGTGATCGGCATTGCCGGTGTTCTGGCCATACAGGTATTCAAGGGCAGCCAGCGAGACGGTGCCTGCACTGACGTAGTTGAACGGCTCCGCTGTACCCGTTTGCGTGAAATCCCCAAGCAGGCCGGGAATGGCGGGATCGTCCGGATCGCTCAGGATCACGCCCAGGTTGTCGCTGGTCGTGAAAAGCAGGTTGTCGGCGATGAAAGACAGGCCGCCCGACAATTCGCCGGCAGCGTTGAACGAACCGACTGATGCATCGGGCAGGACCATTTGCAGGCTGGGTCCGGCGAGGAACGTCAGCGTGTCGCCGGAGGCGGCCGAACCGTAGCGGATCGCGCCGACGATCTGCATGATGCCGCCTGTAGCAATAGTGACCTCACGCGCGCCGCCGCCCTCGCTGCCCACGAGGTTGAGATCGCGCAGTTCGGCATCGACGTCGGCATCTGCCGTGTCGGGCAGCGTGATCGTCAGCGTTTCCGCCGTGACAGCGGCCATTTCGGCGTCTGTCAGTGTAAAGCCCGCCTCTTGCGTCGTTCCGCCGATCACGTTGCGCGCGGCGGTGTCGAGAGACACGATCTCCACGCTCGACCCGCCGAGGCTGACCAGCGGGTCGATCTGCAGATCCCGCGCCGCGAGCCTCATGGAACTGGCGGCGAAGGCCAGCCCGTCTGCGCCGTCGCCGCTGATCGTCATCGTGCCGGTAGAGGTGAGGTCGAACGTGGCGGTCAGGTCAGTGGGAGCGCCGCCACCAAGGATGGTGCCGCCATTGGCGTAGGCCACATCAAGGTTGCCCCCCACCGCTGCGAAAAGGTCGCTGGTAACGGTGATCGCGCCATTGTCAGCCAGGAAGCGGCTGGCGACGGACGAGGGCTCGCTACCCGATGTCCGGGCGTCGAGCGATGTGAAAGCGATCGACCCGTCTACGGCAATGATCTCGACGAGACCCGCAGCGCCGGTGGCCCCACCCGTCGCATTCGCACCCAGAACGGTTTGCCCTGCGCTGATGTTCGAGGGCGCAGCACCCGCAAGCGTCTGCATCGTTACGGACCCTGCGGTGGCAGCGCCCGCGGGGTCGGCCTGTGCGTCGGCGATCATGGTCAACCCGGTCGTGCTGGCAAAATTGCCGCCGTCAGCAACCACGAGAGATGCCGTGCCGCCCGTCGCATCGGTGCCGGTGTTACCCTGCGCAAGCGTGCCGAGCGTTGTCGTGCCTGCGGCGGACAGACTGGATCCGGCCCCGCTGACGTTGATCGCAGTCGTGCCGCCCACGGCCTCGCCGCCGGTGCTGCTTCCGCCCGGATCGCCAGCGTATGCTTCGGCATACAGTCCTATGTCGCCCCCCGCATCGAGCGAGGAACCGGCGAGCACGTCGATGGAGGCGCTGCCCGCATTGGCGGTTCCCTCGTTTTCGAGAGCCGAGGCCCCGACAAGGAGGGCCACGTCGCCGCCGAAGCTGGCCGAAGCGTTGGCGATTTCTATCAGGGCAGTTCCGCCCGTGGCATCGCGGCCCCCGGCACCCATGTTGATCGATGTCGAAGCTGTAACGGCAAGGTTGGCGGTGTCCGAAACGGCGATGCCCGCATCTCCGCCCAGCGCATTGCTGCCGGTAGCGATACCGCCGATGGAAATGCCGCCCAGCTGGACATCGGTCTGCAAGCCGTCGACCGCGAGGGACGCCGATCCTGCGGTGGCGGGGCCGCCAGCGCCGATGCCGGACGTGCCCCCCGTTGCGGCGACCTGGAATCCCAGCACGCCCGCGATATCCGCGACCGCGCCGCTTGCCACGTTGAATACGGCATCGCCGCCCGTCGCCGCGCCGCCTGCCCCGCCCGTGCTGTTGCCGCCGCGGGCCGAAGCATCCAGGGCGACGGCAGAACTGCCGGTAAAGGCCGCCCCTGCATCGAGCTGGAGCGTTGCAGTGCCGCCTGCCGCATCGCCGCCAGCGGGGGTGGCTGCGCCCGAACCGCCGGGATCCTCGCCTCCGAAACCCTGGGCCGACACGGCGACGGGGCCGGTAAAGCCCAGCGTGGCCGTGGTCGCTACCAGCAGGCTGTCCCCGCCGGAGCCGAAACCGCCGGTTTCGCCTTCTGCGCCGATCCCGTCGCTGCTGAGCGACGCGCCGCCAGCCTGCAGGCTGGCGGCGGCCAGCGCCCCTGCGGCCGCTTGTCCGCCGATGCCGTCACCACCGACAAGGCCGACGCCCCCTTCGCCATCGGCGCTGATGCCAAGCACACCGCCCGCCTGCACGTCGGCGGTGTCGCTGGCGAGCGCCAGGGCTACGCCCCCGGTTCCTGTGCCGCCGGTTCCGCCGCTGTCGACAACATCGCCGCCGTTGCCGCTTGCATCGAGATCGATATCGCCCACCACGGTGAGGGAGGCGGAATCGAGCAGGGCAGCGGCCGTCGCCTGTCCGCCGAGACCATCGCCGCCCAGTGTATCCAGGGAGTCACCGCCGCTGCCCGCCGCCTCGAAATTGAGACGCAGGAACGTGCTGCTTCCCCCGCTTGCCGTCACCATCGCGGCCTCGCCGCCCGTGCCGTTGCCACCCGAACCCCCGGCGGCAGTTGCCGAGCCGCCCAGGCCGCCTGTATCGATGTTCAGCCCCGCGCCGGGCGCGTCGAAGATGCCGCCGACATTGTTGATCTGCACGATGCCGCCTGTGCCATTGCCGCCGATGCCTGGGCCCGTGTCGCCGCCTTCACCCGCCGCACGGAAGTTCTGGTCGAGCGAGGCTGTGACCGTGCCGCCGTCGATATCGGCAGCAATGAAGCCGCCGATGCCGTTGCCGCCGTTGCCGGTGGAGCCATCGCCGCCGATGCCCTCCGCGTTGATGCTGGTGCTGGCAAGGTCGAGCGTGCTGTTTGCATCGATGACGAACCCGGCCGTCCCGCCGGTGCCAATGCCGCCGGAGACACCGTTCCCGCCGATGCCGATGGCACTCTGGCTAAAGACGTTGCCGACGAAGACGCCGCTGCCGTTGGCGATCTGGAGCAACAGCGAGGCACCGCTGGACGTGCCCGCACCGCCTGCCCCGCCGATGGAATCGCCGCCCTGGCCGATGCCGGAAAGGAACAGCGTGCCCGCGAAATCTGCCGTCGCCTCGTCAACGGAGACGAGCGCGCTGCCGCTCAATGCGTCGCCGCCGTTGCCGCTGCCCGCATTGCCGCCGAAGGCATCGACGTTCAATTGCATCTCCGCCCCGTTCATCGCCAGTTGGGCGCCTTGCGAGAGGAAAAGCTGAGCGCTGCCCCCGGTGCCGAGGCCGCCATTGCCCGCGCCGGTCGCGGCCCCGCCTTCGCCGATCGCGAAAGACTGGCTCACGCCGTTGATGGTGAGGACTGCGTCCGGGCCGGAGACGTTGA
>MDTG01409815.1_pt1 | contig 23241 bp, 25 predicted proteins | sample 811421 | NCBI WGS metagenome assembly MDTG01 (sample SAMN05326645, study PRJNA326480) | marine metagenome | isolation source: seawater | place: Pacific Ocean: South East | collected 2011
GTTAAGTCCTCCATCGGCGAAGGTAGTGCACGGGAGACTGTGTGTGAGAATAGCAAGATGCACCTATATTAAAGCCACCTTAGGGTGGCTTTTTTTTTGGGTTTTTTCTAAAATCTAATATAATGGATTTATGAGAATCTCGTTATATAGCTTATTAGTTCCTGTATTTTTTATTTTGTTGCAATCCTTCGGTATTTTCTATTAATTAACTTCTTAAACTTTGCAGGGCTAAAGAATCCTCCAGTTTTACATTTGTCACGTAAACTTATAGTTTTTTCTACTGACTTTAGAATTATATTTTTAAGCTTTGTAAAGTGAGGCTTTTGTTGATCCATTCCTGCGAATAGACTTGCGTATGCGGAAATGATTGCGGTTGCTTGGCTTGTGCCACTCAGAGTGCCCAACTTATTGAGTGGTAAAAATGATGTAACATCTGTCCCGTATGTTGCCAAATCGGCATTTTTTCTACCCCAATTGGATGTAGGGTGAATTGTCCCCTCTTTATTAATGTTGATAACTGAAATTATATTATTTAAATTGTAGCTCGCAGGGTAATAGGCTCCAGAGTCTGTATCTATATTTTTTCCAAAGTTGCCAGCCGCAGTTATTACGACTATGCCTTTGTCCCTTGCTTCTTTGAGGGCAAGATACTCTTCGTCACTATACCCCTCTCCGCCTGATGAATAATTTATAATGTCTACGTTTAACTCAATAGCAGCCTTTATAGCAGATATTGTTGAAATCAGATTTTGTTCATCACTCGACATAGGATTGTAATACTTTATTGGTAATAATTTTGCTGATGGATTTATTTCATTAATTATGCCAGCAATGTGTGTCCCGTGGCCGTGATTATCAATAGGTTTAAACGTTAATTCCTTAGTGGTGAAATCGAGCCCAAAGCTATTGCTCGTTGCGTTGTGATTAAGTTCAAGTTTCCCAGACTGAGACAATTTAGCTGATACAACACTACCTTTTCTTGCTACAGAAGATAGGTCAACGCCAGTGTCAATAATAGCAATTATAGGAGATCTGAGCTGAGATTTATAAAGTTCCTCATATTGTATATTTTTAAAAGGAAGGTATGTTTTCAAATTTCCAGCGTGGACTACATTTAACGCTAAGAATAAAATATAAAAAATGTTTAGTTTAAGCTTTAATATAAGCACGTATCACCTCAACAACATCAACAACCCTTGTTTATAACGCCTTGCGTTTCAAGTCTATGCCTATTGAAAATAGTACAAAGTCAAATCTGACATTAGTCTTAAGTTATTAAAAGTACGTAGCGAGGGCAATAATAAAGAATAAGGTAAGTTGTTGAAATTTATACAATGAAAGGTCAAAGGTCTTGGTTTTAAAGATTTTGGCTAAGAAGTTGGGTTAGTATAGAGCCATTACCTAAAAAAAGTGAAATATGAAACTAGGCTTGCCATAAATTTATGTAAGAGTTTATACGAATACTGGTGTAGCCGTTTAAAAGAGGTTCTTAAGATGTGTGATGTTTGTAAGTCAAAAGGTTTGGCAAAAACCATGCTCAATGGAAGTAAAGAGAACTACTCAGTTACTACAATGCTCTACCAGGTTTTTTTAGGTAAGAGAGTGGAAATTGAACTCTGTTACCTTCATGACATTGAGCTATTTAAAAAGGGAGAAAGGCGGTTTATCTCCACAAACTTAGAAGTAATGCCAATTCTATGGCAATCAAAAGTAGCTGCTTAGTTAAAATGCTAGTCTGAATTTATTCATATAATCGAAAATATTGTTACAAAAAAGTGAACTTTTGCGTTAATACAGGTGAATGTATAGAGATTTTATTACTTTAGGCAAGCTAGGGAGACCACACGGTGTTGTGGGAGAAATAAATTTTATACCTAATGAGCAGTATTCAATGGCTTTACTAAAGCTGAGCCGACTTTACTTAGGTGAAAAAAAGGATGTAGTTGAGGTTTTAAGTTTTAGAGAGAGCCCAAAAGGTGGAAGAATACTTTTTAAGTCACATGACTCTAGAGAAAGTGTTAAAAACCTTACAAATTTAATTGTTTTCACAAGTAGGAATGACCTGCCTTTATTGGATGAGAGCGAATATTACCTGGCTGACTTGATTGGCGCGACAGTTAGAGATGTCACAGGGAAGTCGATTGGACTTATACAGTCTTACTACAGTAACGGGGCTCAGGAAATTGCAAGTCTAGATGTTGGTGTTGATATTCCACTTATAAAAGGTGTTTTTATAAAAAGTTTATGCATTAAAGAAAAAGAGATACGGCTACTCGTTCCGGAGGAGGATTTGATTGTTTGACCAAAAAATTTGGTTCATTACTTTGTTCCCGGATATTGTTGAGACTTATTTTGATTTTGGTGTTTTAAGTAAATTTAAAGAGTCAGTGCGGACAGTGAACCCTGCTAAATATAGCGATAAAGGCTTTAAAGGTGTTGACTCCTCTCCGTTTGGAGGAGGTCCTGGTATGGTGATGAGAGTCGATATTCTCGCCAAGACTTTAAGGGAAGGTGTTTTTAAATATTATAATAATCCAAAGAGAGAGTTATCAGTGTATTACACTGGACCGGAAGGGGTGATGTGGAACCATTCTGATGCCAAGTTTATGGCCGAATGCTTTTCGGCAAAAAAACAGCACTCTAGGGACCTTGTGTTCATTTGTGGCAGGTATGAGGGAATTGATCAAAGGTTCATTGATATATTTGTGGATAAAACATTTTCAGTAGGCAATTTCATTTTATCTGGGGGAGAACTCCCCGCGCTCTTGATAGTTGATTCATTGTTAAGATTTGTGCCAGGAGTGTTAGGAAACCCTAGAAGCTTTAAAGAAGATAGTTTTGAAAATAACTTGATGGATTACCCAAAATGGACAAGGCCAAGGTGCTTTGAGGGCGCTTCGGTGCCTGATGTTCTCCTTTGTGGTGATCATAAAAGAGTAAATAAGTTTAACAACTCTCAGAGGCACAAGCTTTGAGCTTGTAACTGTAGAGCCTATAAAATTGAAAGGAAGCAAAAGATATGAATGAGATTTATCTTGCACTAGTTCATCATCCTATTAAAAATAAAAATGGTGAGCTTGTGACGACATCCGTCACAAATATGGACATTCATGATATTTCAAGAAGTTGTAAGACTTTTGGTGTTAAAAATTACTTTATTGTTACACCTATAAAAAAGCAAAAAGACTTAGTATCCAAAATTTTGGGTCATTGGGAGTCTGACAGGGCTTCCGACTATAACCCTGATCGTCATGATGCATTATCTGATACACGTGTTTTGACGACTGTTGAAGATTGTATTGATAAAATTGCAAGTGATTGTGGAAAAAGGCCAGTGGTTGTTGCCACGGGTGCAAGCTTTAAGGAGTACCTTGGTTCTGAAAATCGATTAAAGGAGAGATTATCTGAAATTGACAACCCACCTTGTTTATTGATATTTGGTACTGGCTGGGGCTTACATTCGTCCTTGGATGAGGTTGTTGATTTTAGGTTAGAGCCTATTTTTGGTGTAAATACCAATTATAACCACTTATCCGTACGTTCAGCTGTGGCAATATACCTTGATAGATTAACAAGGATATATAAATAGGGTGATTTATAAGAATTACATTTCGTAATTCCTCTGTGTTGCCACAAATGTTTTTGGAGGAGGATCCATGAACCTAATTGATAAAGTAAATTCTATACATCTTAATGAAAGAGTCTCGAACTATCCTGATTTTAGAGCGGGGGATACAGTAGCTGTTCACGCGAGGATTAAGGAAGGTAGTAAATCAAGAATTCAAGTATTCCAAGGGATGGTTATAGCTATAAAAGAAAAATCTTTGCTATCAGGGCATTTCAGAGTCCGTAAGGTTACTAATGGTTACGGCGTTGAAAGAGTATTCCCTTACCATTGTCCTAACGTTGAGAAAGTAGAGGTTGTTCAAAGAGGTAAAACTAGAAGAAGTAAGCTATATTATCTTAGAGATAGATCTGGGAAAAGTGCCAGAATTAAAATTGATTACGATAGAAAATAAATTTAACTTTTTAAAAGAAGTCTATAAAATAAGCCTCCTTGATAATAGGAGGCTTTTTTTTTGTTTGATCTAAAATACTATACACCTAGAGGTTTCTTAATTGGATCTGATGAAGTGGGCAGAGGTTGTCTGGCAGGGCCTGTCGTTTGCTGCAGCTCAATTCTTTCGCCAGATACAGATATAAGTTTACACCTTAAAAGGCTTCTTGATTTTGGAATTAATGATTCCAAGAAAATGTCGGCTAAGAAAAGGGAACGCATTTGCTTTGATTTGTTCCAAGATAATGCAGCTAAGTTATTTAATAGTGCGATAGTATCATCTAAACTAAATAGGAGTTATCACATTGAGTCAGCTTTAGGGTTTAAGTGCTGTATCTCTGTCATTTCTGCTAGCTTTGTTGATAAGCACAATATTTTAAATGCATCGCTTCATGGCATGAGGGTAAGCGGAGAGAGGCTCATTAATGAGGCAATCTTAAGTAAAGGTAGTTGGCTTGTTGATGGAAATAGAGTTTGGAAAAAAAGGGAGGGGCAATCATATAATTTATACCCTATTATATCCGGAGACGCTAAGTCCTCATTAATAGGTCTCTCAAGTATAGTCGCGAAAGTCTTCAGAGATAATTTGATGATTAAGCTATCCAATTCACTTCCTTCTTATGGATTTGAATACAACTTTGGCTACCCAACTAAAAATCATCGTTTAGCGTTAAAAGAGTTTGGCCCCTCAAGTCAACATCGTAAATCTTTTCGCGGGGTTACGTTTCCATAAAGCTTTTTCGCCTTGAATATATGAATCGCAGTGAAGTTTTAAGGTTGAGCTGTGAACCCTAAAGGTATTAAACTTGAGAGTGCTTTATCAAAAAAGGTTCACTTATCAGGTATTCCTATTTTGATAGATGCATATTTCTTGCGCTTAAAAGGCTTGGGTCAGGTTGACTTATCTGTCTTTCAGTCTGAGGAATTAGTGCTTTTTGAATGTAAGTCCTCAGGAGTTATTAGTAGCAGGCAAATAAAAAGATTGAAATATAGTGCATTCTTCTTGTCGACCTTTTTTAAGGTTAGAGTAGATTTAAAAGTTTTTTTTGGAAGAGATGAGGAATACTACGATATTGAATGTATATAAAAATCATTTTTTAATTTTCTTTTAAAATAATTTTGTTTTAAAATTTAGACCAGGGTCGGGAGTGGTCTTATGTTAAGAAAAATGACTTTAATTTTATTTATAATGCTTTCAACATTGCGTCCATTGGATGCAAAAGCCTTTGAGCTTGACCCAAGGGTAAAAACCTTCTTAATCATGAATGCTTATGGAGCAGTCGGAGGCTTGTTATTAGGGACAGCTACTCTCGCGTTTGATGCTCCAGGGAGAGCACCTTTTATAGGTGCATCTTTAGGTCTTTACGCGGGATTGATTTTTGGTAGTTATGTAGTGGTAACTCATAAAATTGAGGAGGATCGCAGGTTAAACCCACAGAACTACATGGAAGATGAATCTGGAGGTTATGGAGATATTGAAAACCAGCTGGAAGCTCAACCTTATGAGTATGCCCCGGGAGAAAAATTTCAGGGCCCATCTTTTTATTTAAATTTAATTAAATATAATTTTTAGTTTTGAGCACTGTTAAGCATTGGGGTTATATCAAACTGATATACTTCAAAAAGCCTTAAAAACTCGTTCTTTATATTTTCAACTTGAAATTTATGGGGCTCAATTGAGTGCCAGTTTTTTAGTAGGTCTACAAATGTAGTAATCGAGGAACTTCCCACAAAGTCCAGGCTGCTTAGGTCCAAAGTGATCTTTGAATGAGGGTGTTGTTTTCTTATACTCGTAATTTCATCGTGAAGTTTTCTTTGTCCCTCAAGGCTAAGGTCCCCGTATAAATGAATTACAATATCACCAAGTGCATTAGTGTGAATTTTAGCTTCTAAACTCATAAATATTCCTTTTGACCTTAAGATAGCGAAAAACAAAATTTTTATGTAGAGGGAATTTTGTTCTAATCTGTGATATGTTAAACAAAAAAATTAGTGTGAGCTTTATTCATGAATGACGGAAAGGTATATTACCTGACATTACCTATCGGAAACCTGAAAGACATTAGTTTTAATGTTCTTGATTCGCTTAAAGAAGGCACTTACTTCTATGTAGAGGATACTAGAACTTTTAAGTCCGTTTTGAGGCTTTATGAGATTGATTATTCCAAAAAAGTAATAAAGTCTTTTCATGATCAAAGTCTTCAAAGCTCAATCGCAGATATTCCCAGCCTCATAAAAAGTGGTCAAAATGTTTATTATTGTTCTGAGGCAGGTAGTCCTGTTGTATCAGACCCTGGAGTTAGCTTTCTAAAGATTTTAGATAAAATTGTATGTGACGTCGAAGTCGTAAGTTATGGTGGTGTATGTTCAATAATTTCCGCTTTAGAGGTGAGTAAGGTCTCGTTTTCTAAGTTTATGTTCCATGGATTTTTTCCAAGAGATAAAGCTTCAAAGGTCAAAGCCCTAGAATTAGCGAAAGGGGTATCTAAAACTCATGTTTTTTTTGAATCTCCGCACAGAGTTCACAAAACACTCAACTTCTTACTTAATAGTGAGAGCTTGTGTCCTGATGAAATTTATGTATGCAGAGAACTTACAAAAAAGTTTCAAGAGGTAATTAAGCTAAAAGTGGGTGATAATCCTTCAAAAGCTGAGAGTATAAAGGCCAAGGGTGAATTTGTTTTAGTTCTAAACTATTTAGGTTTGGAGGAACAATTTGGGCTAGATAAATCAATAATTAATACTGCAGAGGAAATTTTAAACGGCAATTCGAAGCCGAAAATGATTGCTAAACTTTTATCAAAAATCACCAATCGTCCGGTCAAGGATGTTTACTTGTCTTTAGAAAAAAATTTAAAAAAATAATGATTTTGTCGATAAGTTTTAGTGAAAAATCAAAGAGTAAGGCAATTTATTCCAGCATTTGAGGACAGTGCAAAAGGTAAGTATCTAATATTATGTAAAGAGTTACCTGGTTTATCGATTTCTAACTTTGATAGTCAAAACCTTCTTGGTGACAGTATTCTTAGTAAAATTGAAAAAAGCGGTCTCAACAATAGTATTATTCAGGCTTTTATCAATAAAAAATTTGAGGGGAATTACATTATTAGCAGTAAAAGTGTTCTAGGCTTTCACTTCTATATATTTATGGAAGATATTGGAGAGGGTGGACGTTATATTAATACTATTTTTTTCTCTTCAGAAGTCCAAAATAAAATTAACCAATTTATTTATTGGAAAGGTATAGAAGAAAAAGCCCAAGCCTTAATTCATTGCCTAGGTAAAAAAGATGCATATACAGCAGGCCACACAAAAAGGGTGGGGTTAACTTGTAGAGACCTTGCGAAATTAATGGGGCTTTCAGATTACGATACTAAAGTCTGTTATTATAGTGGCCTTTTGCATGATATAGGGAAGATCGGTATTGATGATAGGATACTTAGTAAGTCGAGCGCGCTGACAGACGGTGAGTTCTTAGCAATGAAAGAACATCCTAAATACTCTTATGAAATCCTAAAGGGAGTAATTGATAATAAAGACATTATTGATGGAGTGAGGTTTCACCACGAAAAATTCGATGGCTCAGGCTATCCATTGGGTCTTAAATCTGAGGAGATTCCTTTGTCATCAAGAATTGTTTCAGTTGCAGATACATTTGATGCATTAATTTCGCATCGCCCATATAGAAGAGGGGTATCACCATCAGAAGCATTAAAAGTAGTTATGAAAATCGCACCTGGTCAGCTTGATGAAGATATTGTGCAAGTACTGATCAAATATGTTCATTCTACTCAAATGATAAAAAAGTCCAAAAAAGCAGCTTAATAATTCATTACCTTTAAGATACATTTTAGTGATGATTTGCAATTCACAAGAGAAAATTAGTAAGTTAACTGGAAAAGAGTTTTTTAAACCGAAAGGTGTTAGAGACCTACAGGTTGTTTTCCAAGATTTAGCGGACAAAGCCTCATCAAAAAAGGTTGTTCTCGTGGGGGGAACTAATGGTAAAGGAGAGACTTGTTTTAGTCTCGAATGGTGCGCCAAAAAAGCCGGGCTAAAGCCGGCCATGTTTACTTCTCCACATTTGTTTTCAATTCATGAACGGTTTCGATTTGATGGAAAAAATATTGATGAGATTGAACTACGAAACCTCCTGAAGGCTTTTGATGAAAAGTACCCTAGCAATAAATGTGACCTTAGTTACTTTGAACTATGTTTTTGGTTATTTTTGAGTTTTGTTGAGATTAAAAGTCCTGACCTAATTATTTGTGAAGTTGGGTTGGGAGGACGTCTTGACATCACCAACTTGCTTGAGCCTAGTGTCGCTATCGTAACTAATATTTCAAGAGATCATACGGAGCTCCTAGGGAATACATATAAAAAGATACTATTTGAAAAACTTGGCATTACTAGAGAGGGAGTGCCCTTATTTACTGGTTTATCAACAGATTATTTAAAGAATGAGGTTAAAGTATTTGCGGAAAAAAAAGGTTTTTCGGTGTGCTTTATTGAGCCTCATAAGCATTACTCACATTCTAATAAATTAATGGCAAAAAAGGTATTTGAGACAGTATTTAATAAAAGCTCTAGAAATATACCTTTTGACTCCTTGTTTGAAGAGAATGTAGATCCGCGAATAAAAGATTTTAATCACTGTGAGGATAGAAAAATTGTTTTTTTTGGTGCCCATAACCTGGACGGACATAGGTCCTTAATTAAGTCTCTTGGTGCTAGAAGAGGCTTTTCATTCATCTTTTTGAGTTTTTCTAATCGAAAAATAAGTGAAATTAAGAGCATTTTAAAGTGTTATCTAGAGTGGACCGACCTAAAAATACCAATTTACTTGAACGGTTTACCATTTTTTAAAAGTTGTGACCTTGTTAAGCTTGAAAGTGCTTTAGTCGATCTTGGTGTGACATATTTAAAAATTCTAAAATGCAAAATAGAGTTAAAAAAAATTTTAAAAAACCAAAAGACCTGTTTATGGACAGGGTCATATTATTCTTGTGAACTTTTCGATGAACTTTTTTAGAACTTTTTTTATTTTTGTTTTGTTACTAGCCTCTAACTTATCTCACTCAAGGTTTTCTTTTGAGCTAGGGGATCGATTTAGAGTTTTAGGCGATAGAGGAATAAAAAACAGCATAAAAAAAACCTTTGAAGTCAAAGGAAATGTCGTAATTATTAATGGCCCATTTACGATGTACGGAGGTGGATCGCTTCTTAATTTTAAAGATAGGACTATTGATGTCTGGGATAATATAAGACTTTCAAGCTCAGAGTTCACGATCCTCGCAAAAAAAGTATTTATTGATTTAGATAAAAGTAGTTTTATATTGAACAACGGTAGGTACGAATCAGAAAATAGGACATTATACGGGGAGAAAATTTTAAAAACGAAAGATGGCACAATTGAGGTGTTGAATGGGAACTTTTCAACGTGTCAAGATTGCGAACAAGATTGGGCTTTCTTTGGGGAGAAAATAACTATTACTCCAAATGAATATGTGAGAATCAACTCTGCCTATTTTATGATCAGGGATGTACCAATTTTTTATTTGCCTTATTTAGTATTTCCCATAAAAAAAGAAAGGGAGTCAGGTTTTATATTCCCAAAGCTTAGCCTCAATACTGGAGATGGAGTTTACTTTCAGTTGCCCTACTTCTTGGCCATTTCTGATCACACTGACCTTACGATTTCTCCTGGAGTATTCGGCGGGTTTGGTTTTGGTAACGAGCTAGAGTTCAGAAGTAAGTATTCTAAGTATGATCATTTGGAGATGAGACAATTTTATTTATCAAAAGATAGGTTTGATTCCGAAATTAATAATAACCATATTATATTTCTTAATAACATAAACTACTTAAATAGAAATACTAAGTTTCACTTATATGTAAACTACCTTAACTCGCCAGAACTTTTTAGAAGTTTTAATCAATTCTTAAAAAAAAGAATCCTCAATGAATACTTTGGAGCAGATGCTAGACTATCTTACCGCAATGATTTGATTGCACTCGACCTCGGGTATCATGATTATAAAAACCTTTTGAGTTCATCTTCAAGCGGAAGTGACCCAAGCCTAATTCAGATGAAACCAAGGGTAAGGTTTAATATAAATCCGATAACATTACTAAACAAAAAAAATGGCGGGAATGTTTTTGTCGATTTTACGAGCGATGTTCACTCGTTTACGAGGTCTGCACCTGATGAAGCTGTCTTTAGAAGTTACATAAGACATCGAAATCAAACAAATATTTTTGGGCATTTATCTCTCGCCAATTATTTAAATTTTAATTTTAGATTTAACAATTTTTATTCAAACTACTATCTTGATAATAAAGATAGAGGGTCCAGGTCTGGTTCTATTTTAATGGTTGGAGTTCGGGAAAGTTTTTATCGTGACTTCCTTAAAGAAACTCAAAAAGTCGAATCTAAAAATATAATTTCAGATCAATATGATTTAATTCAACTTCCTGACATTACCAAAAAAGTAAAAAATAGCTCAAATGGCCTGGAGGAATTTTTTAGCTATTATAGGCACACCATAGACTTCAAGTTAAATTTTTACTCGACTATTTTTTATAAAATGGATAACAGTGATATATCATCTCAGCAAATAAATAGTGACTATTCTCCCAAAGTAAGTCTTATCAATGATTTATATGATTTTATGCCTGGCTTCGAATATCAATTCGGAAATATTGTAACTAATCAATTATTCCCTCAACAAAAAACATTGTTTTTAGAATTTAATAATACAATAAATAAAGAAGTTCGATCTTATAAAGACAATGATAAAAAAAGTTTTGAGCTCGAAAAGTCTGAATCTATAGGGCATTTCAATGTGTCTCAGGGCGTTTACTTTTCTGGTGAATACTCCGGAGATAAAACTAGACTGACAAGATTAGGTATAAACTGGTCATTTTTCCTAAATAATGATTTAAAAATCAATGGGGATGAATTTTACTTTTATGATACAAAATCACACCTATCTACTATAAATTTATCCGGAGATTTGTTTAATTTAAATTATGTATTTGGTATTGTTATTGATGATCGCTCTGATAATAAAAATGGCTTCTTTTCAGTTGGAGGGAACTTAACAAATCAGTTTAGAGTTAAATATCTAACTCGCAGAGACTTTTCTGACAGCATAAGAACAGAAGAAGTCTATAAAGTAAGATACACTCCTAATGGCAAATGCTGGTTTTACGAAATGACCTTTCAAGAAACTCTTGTTGAAAGTCGTTACTTTTTTAATTTTGCTTTAAATTATAATGAAAAACTTTTTAGTGAAATGCTGAGGGTTTTTTAATGCACTTATTAGTTGATTTTGACGATAGCTTTACATTCAATCTTAAACAATATCTTCTTTTACTTGGAGTAAAGACAGAAGTTATTCATTGGTCGAATATTTCCAATTATATGAACGATGATGTTGATACGATCACTTTAGGCCCCGGCCCTGGGCATCCGAGAGAATACAATAGTTTAAGTATAGTTATAAAAAATATTCTTAAGAAAAAAAAAATTAGGCTATTAGGAATCTGTCTTGGCCATCAAATTATATTAAATACATTGGGTTTTAAATTAAAGAATTTGGAGATGCCGATTCATGGGCAAAGTAGAGTTATTTATTTAAACAGTTTTTTTAAAGAATACTTCTGTACTAATACAGTCGTGGGGCAGTTCTATAATTCCTTGGTGGTATGCTCTCTAAAGAAATCTACATCTGGAAATCAGAATCATCATCTGCAAAATTTAAATGAAAATGTGATGATTTTTAAGTCAGAGCGTATTTTGTCAATGCAGTTTCATCCGGAGTCAATCGGCTCATCTAACTTATCTAATGGGGTAAAGAAATTTCTGAAATAACCGATGATAGTCTATGAGATTATCAATTTTGTTTATTTCATTAATAGTTTTTTCTTGCTCTCACGTTAGAAGTGGAAAGTATATAAGGCTTAAAAATGTCGAACATCTAAAAAAAATCTCTAATGATTACAATGTAAAGATTGATGAACTTAAATTACTTAATACGGGTAAGCTTAGTCCTGGCCGCTGGATCTTCGTTCCTTTAAATGAGGGTATTATTTCTAATCCAAAGATTCAAAGTTTTTATTTATCCCGCTTTGAGAGTGATTTTTTATGGCCAGTGCCTGCGGTAAAAAAAATTAGCTCTAAATTTGGAAAGAGATGGGGTAGAGCTCACGAGGGAATAGATATTGCTGCTCCCAAAGGTACCCATTTTCTCGCCTCTAGGGAAGGAAGAGTAATTTATTCAGGAAGTAGATTACCCTCCTACGGAAATATGGTAATTATTGACCACGGAAATGGACTACACTCAGTTTATGCACATGCTAATTCCCTGTTTGTATCAAGAGGTGATAGAGTATCAAGAGGCCAAGTCATTGGTAAGGTGGGCTCTACAGGACGTTCTACAGGTCCTCATTTGCATTTTGAGATTAGGAAGAAAAGAAAAGCGCTGAATCCTGAGAAATTTCTCGTAATTAATTAATTATCTCTAATAATTTGAAATAAATTTTAGCTGTAACAACTGCATCCTCAAGTGCTGTGTGATCAACTTCTCCAAAACCGAGGTAATTCGAGAGATGTGAACCACTAGTGCATTCCTTGGGTAGTTTTTTTAAATCAATCGCAAGTCTCACTACACTTGATACGTCTAGTACTTGGTGATGAAATAGGGATTTCATAGTATTCCAACCCAAGTCTCTATTTAAAAAAGGAAGGTCTATAGAGTTCATACTTTTTCCAAGCAATGTATAGTTATTGTATTTATCGTTTTGGTAGTTTTTAATTGCTGAGGAATTAAAATAATCTAACACCTTTGTACGGAAGTTATTGAGTTTTAAGCCTGACTTGTTTGCTTTGTTAATTAGACTTTCGTTATTTTGTATTACCCACTCGTTTAAATCCGGTTTAAGTTTTTCAAAAGGAGGGCACCACACATAGCTATGAAAAGCTAGATCTGAAGCGATATGCTTTCGATCAGCGTCTATGGGAACTGCTGCAAATTCAATAATTAAGGCATTTTCTTCAAGACCTGTTGCCTCAATATCTATAGATATATACTTCATATTTCCTCATTTTCTTTAATATTAATAATACTATTATAAATGGTAAGTTTTTCCTAAAAATTATTTTGTGGATGTTGGCGATGAATAAGTTATAATAAAAGTAATAAAACTCAGGATGAGTTTTTTTTCAGGCAGGATGCCAAAAAAGAGGGGCCTTATGCAGGGGGCCCCTTTTTTTATTTGAAGTATAAACTTTGATCGCAATTTTCTTGGAATAGTTTAGGTGCTGCAACTTTAATTACTTTAAATTTTTTCTCTTGGGGCTTAAACACACCATAGTCAGTGACAATAAAGCTTACACATGATTTACCCGTTAATGGTAGAGTACACTTAGGCACTAGTTTTTCCTGATTGTTTTTATTGAAATGCCTCATAAGTACAATTACAGTTTTAGGGCCGTAAACTAAATCCATCGCTCCACCCATACCTGTAATTTTTTTTCCAGGGACTTTCCAGTTGGCCACTGAACCAATAGCGTCAACCTGCATTCCTCCTAAGACACTAACATCGACGTGACCTCCTCTTATCATTGCGAAACTTAAAGATGAGTCAAAAAATGATGCTCCTAAACTAACCCCAATTGTTTCTTTTGCTGCATTAATTATGTTGTGCGACGCCTCACCTTTTTTAGGTCGTCCTTTTACTCCTAAGACCCCATTTTCTGACTGTATAACAATTTCCTTATTGTGTTTTATGTCAGCGACTAATGAGGGAAGCCCTATTCCAAGATTAACAATTGATTTACTCGGTATAATTTGAAGCACTTCTTGAGCCATTTGAATATTATTCCAGGTTTTCAATGATCTTCCTCTTTTAAGTGTTCAATTTCATTTTTGTAACCTTCCCCTTTGTAAATATGTTGCACAAAAATTCCAGGGAGGTGAATTTTCCCAGAGTCTAATTCGCCGATTTCTAGAAGGGTTTCAACTTCTACTATTGTAGTTCTTGCTGCCATTGCCATGAGGGGAGAGAAGTTTTTAGATGCTCCCTCAAAGTATAGGTTTCCAAACTCGTCACCGATTGTTGCCTTTATAATAGAATAATCTGCACATAAAGAATGTTCTAAGATGTACTTTTTATTACCAAATACTCTGGTTTCTTTATCGTGTTCGACTTCTGTACCCGCTCCTGCTCTTGTGTAAAACGCAGGAATGCCTGCACCCGCATTACGTATTTTCTCCGCAAATGTTCCCTGAGGTGTGAGCTCTACATCAATCTCTCCATCAAGGATTTTTCTTTCCAGATCAGGGTTACCGCCAACATAGCTACAAATCGCTTTTGAAATCATGTTTTTGGTAAGAAGCTTTACTAGTCCTTTTCCTGAATTACCGATATTGTTTGAGATGATGGTCAGTTTTTTTGGCCCAAATTTTTCTAAGTAATCAATTGAATTTTCAGGTATTCCACATAAACCAAACCCACCACTCATGATTGTTGATCCATCCTTTATTTGAGAAAAAATTTCAGAGGGATTAACTAACTTTTTTGAATACATATCCGTTTCTACTTTGTTGTCTAATTATTTTTTCAAGAATTAGTAAATTTTTTTTGAGCAGTTTACTAGAACACGTGAGACTAGGAGCAATGATTATAGTTTTGTTATTGATGATTAAATTTAACCCATTATGCTGAAAAGTATCTATTTCTACCTCTTTTTCCAAGTCAATTGCTAAAAGTAATCCTTTTGATCTAACGGTAAAGTATTCAGAAAGAGTCTTCTGAAAGTGATTAAAAATCTCTATATTTTTTTTCAGTGTGTTCTTAAACTTTACGGTTTCTATAATATCTAGTACCGCATGTGAAGCGGCAACACCTAGTGGGTGGGCATAATTTGTAAGTCCGGCTGAGAGGACTTTATTAGAAAAAGAGTTTACAATATTTTTCCTAAAAAAAACTGCACCAAATGGAACAAAACCTCCTGTGATTGCCTTTGCCATACAAATTACATCCGGTTTAATTTTAAAGTTTTGAAAACCAAAAAATTTACCTGTTCTATAAAAACCACATACGACCTCGTCAGAAATTAATTTAAATCCAATTTCTTCTTTTGCTTTTTTTAAGCCCTTCCACCAACTAAGAGGAGGTGTGTAAACACCATTCTTGCCACTTACAGGCTCTATAATTATTCCACAAAGGTTTTCTTGGTTCGATTTGAGCAATTTTGATGATTTAGAAAAGTCGCAGTCTTCTGAGGGGTCTACTAACCAACGATGATTATTCTTAGAGAGGTGATTGTTTTCTCTTCGCCAGTCGCCAGTGACTTCAAGAGCTTCATTGGTTGCACCGTGGTAGCTTTTTTTAAATGAATAAATTAATTTTTTTCCAGTAGATTGCCTTAGGATTTTAATGGCGTTTGAGACGGACTCAGCTCCACTAGTTGTGAAAAATATTTTTCCATTCATCCTGATCTTTTCAACCAACCTGTCAGCTAGGTATTTTTGAGACTCTGTTTGAAACTTAGGTGTAGAGATTGAGATGGTTTCCAACTGGCTCTTGATATGTTTTTCAATTTTTGGGTTTTTTAGGCCAAATGAGCACTGAAAGCTAATTGAGCTGAAGTCAAAAAGTGTTTCGAACCTTTTAGTTTTAAAACTATGTCTATCAATAACCTCAATTAAATCGTCTAGATTATCAGTGTTTTGTTCCGACCAAGTTTTTAGAAATCTAACCGTCAAGACTTATACCTGTAAAAAGCTCCTTCTATCTTCGCTTAGCTTAAAATTATAGGCAATAAAATTTTTATCATGTTCAGGACAGCCTCTCCAGAATCTAAATATATTTTGTTTAAAACTTCCCAAAGCGCCACCGCATGTGGAGGATGGGTCTTGAGTGTTACTTTCAAAGTGTGAGCATATACTCTTTGGGTATCCCTCATGACCTGTCAGAACTCGTAAAGCAGAGCTAAAGTCTAGATTATCAGTATTTAGGGAATTAAGAATCTGATATCGCTCATTTGTGGTTGAGTTAGACGATATTTTATCTTCCTCTATGGTTGTTTTTTCTCCAATGCAATGATTGGTGTGAAAAATAAACCCTTTTTCTTTGGTTAGACTAGAAACTTTTTCTCTAACCACTGGAGTGACTTCCCAATGTGAACCTTGGGTTTCGTCAGATATTAAATAATTGTGCCCACTAGTTACAGGGGCATTTTTTATGATTGATTCCATTTCGTCATAGGATCTAGATTGAAGAACTTTTCTCACTAACGATGGCCACACAATACTCGCTCGAGCATTTTTTGTGTTCAGATTATTCACACCTATCATTAAGCCATTTGAATTAAAACCCATCATACCAACACACCCAACTAATGAAAAAATAATTTGAGCAGGCATATTTTCTTGTTTATCTTGTTTTATAATGGAGACAAACTTTTTTGCGCTATTGTGCATATCCCATGTTTGCCCAGATAAAGAATCTAAAGAATTAATTGATTGAATAGTTGAGCAACCCTCATCAGGTAAAAGGATGTCTCGAAAATCAGTGTAATTATTTAACAACACTATATCTTCAATTTTTAGTAAGGAGCCTTGTGATATCCCTTCCATCTCGTCAGTGATGTCAGGGGAGAAGGTTCTTGTTTCTTCTAATTGTTGGAGTGCTAATGACTGTATGTTGTTTTTAATTGAAGGATTCTTCTCAAGGAGTAAGTTTTTCCTTATTTGGAATAACTCTTTTATTTGCTCTCTAAATTCTTCGCCGTGAGCGACTCCATTATTTTTAAAATTATTGTCAGGCTTATAGAGGATTATGGGGAAATTGCAGTCATTCATTTTTTCCTCGCTTATCGAGTAACACCAAAATAATTTTTTAATGCTGAGTAACTAGGGTTAACAAGTGTTCGGTTACCAATCTTGTTGAAAAGCTTTCTATATTTTGGGGTTAATGTAGACTCAAAAAAACCGACAGAATTTTTAAGCTGATAGTTTGAGACGTTCCTGGCTTCTAAGTAAGTCTCAAGCTCAGAGTGAAGTTGGTTTTTAAGTTTTAAAAATTCCTCTTTATTTCTCTCAACTTGGTCAATTTCATCAAAAACTAAATTTGCAGAAAATTCGTCGCCATCCCAGGTGCTAATAAGCATTAGAGGTTTATCCATAAAAAATTCCTCTGAAATATTCACTGTGCCTAGTTGGCCACCATGATAGGTCATGATCGCGTCAGGAGATATTTCATCACCCGCGGCATAAAACCTGGAGCTTGAAAAAGCGTAACACTTGGAGCCGGTTTCGTTAAAAATTACAGGTAGATCACACTTCTTAGCTGTTTCAACTATCTTTGTAAGAACTTTTTCTGGGATGATGTGCCCCGTTCTTTGGCCAATAGGCTCAAGCCAAATGCCTAGTATTTTGGTTTCTCTTTTTATCTCTTCTATATGTTGGATTATTTTCTCAATATTGTCCGCAGTTGGATGGGGAAGGGTTACTTTCTTGAAAAAATCGTCCCCTATGGAAGAAACTGATCTTGATAGAAAACTTCCATTACCAAAGTAGTGACCTTCAAATGTTATGGAGGTTTGTCCATTTTTATTCTTATTCCATATCGATTTTACTATTTTGTCTACACACTCCGATTGCCCACTTGTAGTATAACCATGTCTTAAATTTTTAGGTGCTAAGTTTAAAATTTTGTTAATATTATTGAGAAAACTACTCCCAACAAAATTAGATAGACATATTTTATTATTGATACTTGCGATTTTATCGAATTTGTTTGAGTCGCTATTTTTAATAAAGTCTTTTGGATGCCTCATGTATTTGTTTTGATTTGATAAATTAATCTCAGGACAGTCATCCGAAAAATCTATTTTGTAGTGAATAACATCATTTGGTTTTAAGTTGTCGTTATAATCATTTCTTGAGAACTTATATACATGGCCACCGAGAGCTAAGTTTATATCCATCATCGAAGAGGCTAGTTGGTAACGGTTCCTACCAATAAATATATTCTTTCCTTCAGTAAGGCCAATTGAAATAGATGCAAACTTTAAATCACGTCCACGCCTTTTACCTGATTCACTTGGAGAGATAGTTGTGTCAGTAGTGTAGAGACAATTGGTATTTTCAATCTCTTCATGATCTGAAAGTCCTTTTTCGTTTTTAAAGTTTGATGCAGGTGCACTGAAACTCATCGCAAGAACCTTTCCTTGTTTCTCAATAATTAAGCAGACAGAACCATTGGCAGTTGCACATTTTTTAAAAACCTCATCCGAAGTTTGGCGACTAAGTTCATAAACTTCTTTTTGTAGATCTTGAATACTTGGCAAGAAAGCATCTATGTTACTGTTGTCGATCATGAGGAGCCTTTCATCAGGCTCTAACATTAGTATATTGTTAAATTCTATTAAAGCTTCCTCACGGTTTTTAAACGAATGTGTTTTATTTTTTAATTGGTAAATTAAATTTATCCACTTGTAGGTTTTACTATTTTCTCTTTCCACAATTTCAGCAATCCTGGGAGGAGTTTTTTTCTGGACATCTATATTAAGTAATCTCTTTGAAAGCAGCGATTCAAGTTGGTGGAATAAAAACTCAATGTCCTCAGTTCTAAACCCCGTATTGAGCCTAAAACGCAAGGTTCTCTCGCCTGCGGGGTAGTATAAAAGTCCAAAATCAAATCGCAATTTTATTATATCTGGGACTAGCTCTTTTTCTTTTAGATCAAAAGCAAAACAAAGTCCGAGTCCTCTAGGGTTTTCCAAATAATCTTTGAACTTATTCATGAGATTATTTAAATGCTTATTGGTAGTTTCTTTAATTTTTAAAATTTTATTGTGTGAATTATCTAAGCTGATAGCGTGGGCATAGCCCCTAAAAAAAGAAGCCACGGAGAATTCTTCTTGAGATTTTTCATCGCAATGTGAAATGACCATGCCAATCTGTGCTTTTTTTGCACAAACTAAATAGTCTGGAGTTACCATTTCATGATTAGAATTGATAAGTTCAAATTGCTTGTGCCAAAAGAAATCGTCACCAAGGTGATATCCTGTTTGCACTTCATCAAATATTATGGGCACATCGTATGATTGTGATAGAGCAGTTAGAGCATTAAAAAATCGATTAGTGGCATATTGGTCGCCACCCTCACATTGCATTGGCTCTATTATAATTGCGAAAATTTCTCCGCTAGAGAGCTTTTCTTTGACCTGTATTAAAGACTTCTTTTCAAGTTCCCATTCATCTTCTTTGAAATTATCAGAAGGATACATGTTAGGATCAAAACTGTTGGAGGGAGAGTTTTCCCAATTTTTAAGCCAATTGATTGAAAACTCTCTTCGCTGGTCAGAATTTTTGGTATTTGGAAAGCTCACAAATTCAGTTAGGTAGTCACTCCATTCGAACGGTGCTCTTTTTGTTTTATTCCAGGTTGATGATAAGCTAATCAACATCCTTCCATGGAATGAGCCTTCAAAAGCCAAAACCTTTTTTGCTGATTTATTAACTCGTCTTCTGTAGCAATAACCAAGGGCAATTTCATTGGCCTCGGCACCACTATGACAAAAGGTTGTTGCCACATTACTCCACTCTAGTTTTCGCTTTAGGAAACTTTCAAAAGATTTTCTGACATCCTCAAATTTCTTACTGATATGGTTGTTGGTATAACTTTCAGAATGAAAAGTAGGAGCAAAAAAGGGAAGGCTATTAAAACCCAAGCCAAGAGTTGCAATTTGTGAGGCTGCATCCATCATGTAGTGGGAACCTCCATCACTAGACTCTATTCCCATGTAAGGCCCAACTGAGTTTTTTAGATCTGCTAAATACTGCTTCTTTTCAGGTGGTATAATCTTAGTCTTGTAGTAAGTCTCAAGTACCTTTAAGCCAAATGCCTCACTATTTTTATCAATAAGATCAATTTTTTTCATGCTGATTCCCCATGTTTAGCTTCGATAATATGTAGTCCTGAAATTTAATTCCATGCTCTTCCATCATTTTTGGAAACATAGATATTGGTGTCATTCCTGGAAAAGTGTTTATTTCATTGAGATATAAAGATCCATCGGTTTTATCTACAAAAAAGTCAATACGTGACAAATCTTTTAACCCGAGCTGTTTAAATATAAGCTGGCAATATTTTTGTATCTTCGTTTTTAAGTATAGTTCGATTGTCGTGTTTGTTATCGTTTCGATTTTGCTCTCTTTTGAATACTTTCTTGCAAAGTCATAAAATTTTCCTTCAGTAAGGACTTCCCCTGGTTCTGTGCAAATTAACTCGTCATTATAAGTAAAGACTGCAACTTCAAGTTCTCTCGCATTCACTTTCTTTTCCAAGATAACCTGATTATTAAACTTAAATGATTTTTTTATCTCATCTGTTAATTTGTTTTTATCATTAACAAAGTAGCAACCAATTGAGCTTCCTTGAGTAGGTGTTTTTACAAAAATTTCTCGGTTACACTCCTCGAAGAACTCTAAAGCTTCTTCTTTTTTCTTGTCTTCTAGGTAGTTATTCTCACTCATCAGGATAAATGGAGTTGTTGGGATGCCTATTTTTTCACACCATAATTTTGTAGAAATTTTGTTAAAGCAGATAAATGAACTTTGGAAGTCAGATCCTAAGTACTTGTAATTATACATATTGAGGAGTAAGGGGAGAGTTCCTGATTCTCCGGGGTGCCCATGCACACATGGTATTACGTAAGTCTCAATTGGTGGGTAGTTTTCATTTAAAAAATTTAATAGCTCTATCTCATTTGAATAGTTTTTCAGGTTTATTAGACAGGGTTTGATTTTTTTACCATCAAGGGAAATTAGATCAATCTTATTCATAATGTAATCAGCAGAGACATCAGAAATTTCTGCTTCTTCATTACCACCGTGAAGGATTATTATATTTTTAAAACTCATAATTAACCGTGTTTTTGTTGATGAGTGATGTTAGACTCCTAACATACTAATTTTTTAAGGTATAAGCTAGTTTTCCATGTTGCTTCAGGTAGAAATTTTAATGATTTTGACTTCTAAAATGTCAACATGATAGATTTTTTCAGAATATTCATGGGGGAAGAGTGGATAATATCATAATAACTTCAGCAAAAGAATCAGTGGAACTTCTAAACTCCGGGCAAGAGAAAGATAGCACCAGTGATAATCAAGACTCCAGATTGTATGCAAGGACCGTCTATAAGTCTGCTAAGACATTTTATGACAAAGCTGATCTTTCTAAAGCATATGAGCTTTTCGAGGAGTCTTTAGCACTAACCAAGTTTCCCCAAGATGGGTATGTGGCCTTGAAAATATTTGGCTTTCTAATAAAAATTTCATCTGAAAAAAAGCTGGAGCACTTGGTTTCGAAGTGGCTCAGAGAGTCCTCAAGCTACATTGAAAAATTTGGAAAAGAAATGGGGAGCTTGAACTCAGAGTATTTATTTAATCAAGGAATTTTAAAAGGCTACCTTGAAGAGCATAACGAGGCATCTAAAATACTAGAGTTTGCCTATCAAAAATCAATTGAAGAAAATGATAGTCAAATTTTGTCAAAAATTCTTTTGGCCAGAGCCTATAATGCTTTTAATCTCAATGATTTTAGGTCCGCTCAAAAGCATCTAGAAAGGCTCGAAGAAGTTTTACATATAATTAATAAATCTTACCTTAAGGGTGCAATGTATTTATTTTGGGCGAGACTTTTAACACGACAAGAAAAGTATGAAGAGGCGCTTAAGAAGCTCGATCTTGCTAGTCGCCAACTTCAAGAAAAGAAATGTTGGAACCTTCTCGGGTATATGCTCCTTACGAGAGGTCAAATCTACAAAAAAATGGGCGGTTATGAAAAAGCCTTGATGATTTTTGAATTAGCGAAAAACTCCAGCGATCCTCATACATTCAAAAAGTTAAGTGACATTATTGAGGGAGAGGTTGAGGAAGTAAACGATAGTAGTATTGATTTATATCTAGATAGGGTTAATCGAAAAATTATAGAAAAAAATATTGGTATAATCGATTTCAAACACCGGTTTGTTTTATTAGAGATTTTATTTTTGCTCGCAAAGAATGCGGGTGAATACTATGATAAACACGCTCTGGCTCAAGAAGTTTGGCAAGACGAGTACAACCCACTGATTCATGACAAATTGATTTATACATCTGTGAGCAGGCTAAGGAAGTTGATAGAGCCTAAAAAAGGGCAAGAGAAGAGAAAATATATTATAAGAGGCAAAGATGGTTATACCTTTAATCCTAATGTAAAAATAAGGTTCCAAAATTCTTCTAATCAAAATAATATTACTCAGGTCTCAACCTTTGAAATTACTTCTCCTCTTTAATTATTTTTGGATTTCAATTTCAGCTTCTTTCGCTCTGACTGTTAAGGATAGAGCTTATGTTAGGCAAGGTGAGGCTGTCTTTTTTGAATCAGAAGTTTCTGGAATTATGAATAAACTAGACGAAATGAACTGCATGTTTGGCGACTCTGTATTTTATACTAAATTTAGAAATAAAGCGGAAAAAATCAAAAGGCATATTCAATTAAAAAATCATGTTGAGGAAAATAAGTTTAGAATCAGAGATAGAGAGTTTACAAGGCTATTAAAAAGACTTTCAAAAAATGAATGTGGGGATACGAGTGTAGGCTTTTATAACATTGAAAAAAATAAACACTATATTTACTCTGAAGTTTTTTTACAAGAATTGGTTCTTGGTATTGATAAAAAAAGCTCTAATCGAGTTCTTTCTAATCTAAAGAAGCTGTTGGATATCAAGTATCCAGTTCACTTTTATGAATAAGAGTTATTCTCTAAGTATTTACAACTACATGGGACAGCCTGATATTAATGATTCTCTAACATCAGAGCTGGCTTTTTTGGATGCCCAAGAGATGGAGTACTTCTGGAACGAAAAAAACTGGGGTGATTACTTACGCACAAATAGATATTATTTGTTAACGGTTAAGGACGAATTAAAGTTAGTAGGAAGTCTTGTTGGCAGAATAGCGACGGATTTCACATTTTTTGAACTAGATAAAATTTTTGTTCATAATGAATATTTAAGAAAAGGCGTAGGGGCTTACTTGCTCAAATCCTTAGAGAAAGTGCTTAAAACAAAATCAATCTCAGAGAAATGTTCTTGTATTTATCTTGAAGTCTCGAGTAAAAA
>MDTG01314657.1_pt1 | contig 23238 bp, 22 predicted proteins | sample 811421 | NCBI WGS metagenome assembly MDTG01 (sample SAMN05326645, study PRJNA326480) | marine metagenome | isolation source: seawater | place: Pacific Ocean: South East | collected 2011
CATGTAGCTGACCAGTACTAATAACTCAATTGGCTTGATTTATGCACTGAAAAAAATTTTATTTAATGGATTATAATAAAAATTACTTAATTAAAAAATTTATATAATCATCAATTAATATTTTAGTTGAATATTTTTTTGATATTTCTTCACTAATTTTACTACGATTAAAAATTTTGTAATTATTTATACACCAATGTATACCTTCCTTTAAATCCAAATTTTCAATACCCGAACATATAAATCCATTTTTTTTATGATGAATAATTTCTTCCATGGCTGTCCCTTTCAAAATTATACAAGGTGTTCCACAAAAAAGTGACTCCAGTGCTACTTGTCCAAATGCCTCAATCTTACTTGGCATTATAACAAAATCTGATGCAGAAAAAATTATTTTCATTGTGAGCTCATCTTTGATTACACCGAGGTTAATAGTTTGGATATCTTTATTTTTAAAAAAAAACTTTTTGTCTTCTCCAAATAATATTATTTGTAAATTAATCTTAGTATCTAAGTTATCGATAGCATCTTTAAAAATATTAAAACCTTTTCTATCATTTTTAAAATAATTTTCTGCTCCAAAACATATGGTTAATTTATTTTTATTTATAGACAAAATTTTTCTCGCAACTTCTTTGTTAATTGGACACCAAAAAGACTCATTTAAAGAAAGTGGTATTTTTTTAATTTTTTTTTTTTTGAAGAGTAAACTTTCAGATGCCTTTTTTAACATCCAATCAGAAGTACAAACAACTTTTTCGATATTATTAAAATATTTTTTTTTTTGAAGCCATACATACTTATTAATATCTAATTTTTTTTCATAGTTTGGTCTATTTAGGTTGTTATATCCCTCAACATATCTATTATCGTCAGTGTAGTGTTCTGCACCACAGAAGGGCCACATATCATGCAATGTCCAGACTATTCTTGATTTTATTTTTGATATTTCTTTTATAGATACGGTCTCATTTCCTATCCAATGTAAATTAACATAATCCGGACGTAAATCATTTATTTGTTTGAGAATTCCAGAGGATATTAAATTTATAGAATGAGTATTTTTATTTTTTGTTTTAAAAAAAAATTTAAGATTTCTGCTTATTTTTTTTTTTATCTTTATCATTATTAAGTCAAATTTATTAGTTGGACCTATTATATTTGAATTATTTGTTAATTTTTCTCTAACCAAAATATAAGATTCTATATTTTTTTTTAACAGTTCTTTGTGTAATCTTAGAACTGCTTGAGCTGCACCACCTCCACTATCTGAGAAATTTATATGAACTATTTTCATAATTTATTTATAATGTTATAGATATCTTTAAGTTTTTCTTTTGAGTCAATAACAATAATTTTTTTTTTTTTAAGTTCTAATAATGTTAATAAAAATATTTTTCTTAATTCGTTTTTTTCTAAGTTCAAAAAGTTTTTTTTTTTTGATTTAAAATTGTCAAAATAAATAAGAACTGTGGGAATATTTATTAATTTTAAATATTTTTTAATTATTTTTTTTTTATTTTTCTTTTTGTAACAATATATAAAAAGTCTTTGAATTAACCCTTCACTATCAATAATAATCTTATCATTACCAATTGTTTTTTTAGCCATGATAGAACCATTTATTTCCTCATGTGCCCAATTTTGAAATATTTTTTTTTGATTTTTTTCAAAAACCGAGTGATTTATCAATGTATTTATTGCCTTAAGTGTTTTATTAGGTTTATGCTTGAAATCATTGACTATATTCGATGTATGTTTTTTATATATATATTCTGAGAATGGATTTTTAAAATATTTTATATTAAAAAAATTAAAAATATATTTTAAGAATTTATTCTTAATTATTGTAAAGTAAATTTTTATTAAAAAATTATTATTAGATAAAAGATAATTTATAGATTTATAACTATAAACTCTTTTTTTAATTAAAAATTCCGATAATAGTTTTCCCTTAAGAGATGTTTTGCCTGCACCAGCAGGGCCAAAAAATTCAATTACTTTCATCTAACATTATAAATAAAACCACTTAATGTTCTAGTCTTATTAAAAGCTTCAAATAATAATGAAAATAACATTGTTGAAATAACTGTGTTACCAAAAAAAGGTATTGCCATTATATAACAATTTAAAAAAGAATTTATTCCAAAACCATAATATCCAGATAAATATACTCCAAAATTAGTTATTATAAAAAATAATATTGCCCCCAATAAAGATCCACAGAGTCTTAATAAAATATTTTTTTTTAAATATTTAGAAATTAAACCTATTACAATAACACTTCCCCATGTAAAAAAAGTAATATTGTGCATTCCAATAAATAAATCTGTTATGAAGAAACTCACTAGAACAGCAGGAATATATTTTCGACCAAAAAATGCTGGCAAATAAAAGCTTAAAGCTATTAAGCTTGTAAAATTTGGTGGATGGGGAACAAATCTACTTAATGATAAAGAAATTAAAATAAAAATTGAAACTTTTAAATATCTCATAACATATAATACGATATATTTATCTAAAAATTAATCTTTATTTATAATTACATTTTTTGCTTGAAACCAATATTAAAACTACGTCCTAATTGATTGTAGTCTCTTGAAGTTTCATAATTCTCATCAAATAAATTGGTTATATTGAAAAATAATTTATTTTCACTCATCAAATCATATTTAATAAATAAATCACTCACAAGGTAGTCATCTAGTCTATTATCATTAAAGGCAATAGCTTCATTTCCATTACCATAATCTCTTGCTTCATCAGACCATTTAGTATTTACAGTAAAATTTAACTTAGGCAACTTAACAAATTGAAAATGAGTATTTAAATTTAATAGATGCCTAGGAACTCTTACCATTTGTGCGTTATACTGCGATCCACTATTGTTTGGATCATCTTGTTCTGCGCCATCATAGGTCGATGTATATGTATAATTTAAATTAAATTCTAAATTTTTATTAAAATTCCATTTTGATAATAGTTCCAAACCTTGAGATTTAATAGTCGCAGGTTGATTTTGGGTAGTATAGTTAACTCCAGAGGAAGTACCAGTTTTCCAACCTTCAATTGGGTCTGAATATTTTAAATTAAAATAATTTGCCTCTAAAATTAAATCAATTTTATTAAATTTTTTTTCAATTCCAAAATCATAGCTTTCACTCTTTTCAGCTTTTACGTACGGTAAAGATTGTGCATTAGCTGCATATACAAAATACATTTCATATAGAGAGGGAAATCTAAATCCAGTTCCGTATGAGGCTTTTAATTTAGTATATTTATCATCAAATAAATACGCTAATGTTGCTCTATGTGCTTCTTCATTTCCTGCTACAGAGTGGTCATCAAATCTTGAACCAAATGTACCGTATATATTATTAGAAAACCTTCTTTGAAAATCAAAATAAGTGCTATCTGTGTATGAGTGTTCATAAATTGTACCCGTTGCATTTTGATTATAACCCATTTCATCGTCTTCTCTTTCAAATCCAAATACAATGCTATTGTCAAGATTAAAATCATAACTACCAGAGTATAATAGGGAGTATCTTTCACCATAGTAATTATCTTTTACAGTATTTTTACTTCCTGGTGAGTCACTATAAATTCTTTTAATATATGTATTTGCGAACGTAAACTTATTTGTAAAATTTGCTATTGGTTTAAATATAAAATTAATATTATACGAGCCTTCAACTCCATCCGATTCCTCAGAATGATTATAATCCAAACAGCATCTAACAGCATCATACTGCAAATATGTTTCGGCAACTCTTGCATTATTTGAAATTTCGAATTTATCTGAAAATGTGTAACCATAATGTGCATTTATTGTGTTATTTCTATATCTATCTTTTTCCTCATTATGTCTCATTTGTGAAATTCCATCAGTATCAAATCTTTGAATACCTAAATAAAAATTATTTTTTTCATTTGCTCCAGAAATATTCATTGATAGATCGTGAGTACTATTTGAACCCGTTGCGTAATTAATTCCTCTCTGAAATCCTTCTTTTCCTTTTTTGGTAGTTATATTTATTGTTCCACCAATAGCTCCACTGCCATAAACAGAACTTTGGTTACCCTTTAAAATTTCAACTCTTGATAAATGACTAGTTAAAATATTATTGAAATCAAAATCTCCAGAGACACTTGATGGATCGCTCATTTTAACTCCATCTATGTAGACTGTGGAATATCTTTTTGGCAACCCACGAAGCTGAATTGCAGATGCAGTACCATAGCCACCACTTTGGAAAAAATTAGTACTAGTTGTATGTGAAGATAGCAAATCCCCTAAAAAAAATTCGTTTGAATTTTCTATGAATTCCTCATCCAAAACTGTTACTGAAGAGCCAACTGTCGATACTGATTGTGCCTTTTTACTTGGCGCAATAACAATTACTGGAATCTCTGATGCGTCCACAGTTTTTATAAATGCCAAACTGTTTAATATAAAAAATAATGATAACAAATAAATTAATGGTTTCACGGCATACTCCTATAAGTATTATATTTTATGCCGCTAAAACAGAATTAGACTTTTCCTGGCCTTCACTCTAGTCGGACTATGTTGGGTGGCGCTCGGACTTTAACCGTTGCAGGAACAGCCAGCGAATTTCACACTGATTTCCCACCATGCATTTCAACATTTAATTATGTATTAATTAATTTACATAAAATGTCAATTAGTTTTAGACATGATAATATCAATATCATATACATAATTTAAAATGAAAAATATAAAATCTTTATTAATAACAGGAGGTACTGGAAGTTTTGGAAAAACTTATACAAATTATATTTTAGAAAGTGTGCCTTCAGTTAAACGATTGGTAATTTTCTCCAGGGATGAGCTTAAACAACATGAAATGATGCAAAGTATTAATCCAAGACATATTAATAGATTAAGATTCTTTCTTGGAGATATAAGGGATAAATCTAGGGTAAAGGTAGCACTTGAGAATGTTGAAGCTGTAGTACATGCAGCCGCACTCAAACAAGTACCATCTGCGGAGAGAAACCCTTTCGAAGTAATAAAAACAAATATAATTGGAGCACAAAATTTAATAGAGGGCTGTATTGAGAATGATGTTAAAAAAGTTATTGCTCTGTCGACAGATAAAGCAGCAGGACCTATAAATCTCTATGGAGCAACTAAATTATGTTCAGATAAATTATTTACATCTGCCAGAAGCTATATTGGAAAAAGAAACATAAAGTTTTCAGTCGTAAGGTATGGAAATGTAATGGGTAGCAGAGGTTCTGTCCTCCCAATTTTTATGAAATTAAGAAAGAAAGACTCTTTTCCAATAACTCATAAATCAATGACAAGATTTAATATTTCTTTATCTGAAAGTGTGAAAATTGTAGAATGGGTATTTGATAACATGCTTGGAAGTGAAATATTTGTCCCAAAAATAAAAAGTTTTAAGGTTACAGATTTAGCTAAAGCTATTAAAGACAATTGCAAATTTAAAATTATTGGAATAAGACCAGGTGAAAAGTTACATGAGGAGATGATAACAAAAAGTGATGCCATAAACACTGTAGAGTTTTCAAAATATTACGCAATCCTCTCTCCATTTGGTAAATATAAAATTAATCAATATTGTAAGTTAGCTAAAACAAAAAAAGTCAAAGGAGGATTTAGTTTTAGTAGCGATAATAACGGAAAATTTTTATCAATACCTGAGTTAAAGAAAATTATTAATAAAACTGTATATTAACTAATAAACAACATTTTTGCTTCTTTTAAATGGTCTATTTGAATACTTAAGACTTTGTTCCAAACTTTATTTCCTTTTAAGTTGAGACTTAAAATAATTAATAATCTTCTAATGACCTCTGTGGAGGAGTAGTAAAAAAAATTTTTTGAGATTTTTTTGATACTCGGGTAATTCAAAGAAACTTGATCAACAAAAATATCTAACAATTTTTTTGAGTTATTTTTATCTATTCTCCCTGACTTTATCATACTTTGTTTGCAAAGTTTTAGACACGAGAATGCTAAAGCGTACCCGGGGTTCATGTATTTTATTGACTCGCAGTCTAAAAAAGTAATAAGTTTTTTTTTATTAAGTATCATATTATGAGGATGTAAATCATAATGAGAATATTGCATTTTTAGTCCACGTAATTTGTATTTTTTATTAGAATTATAAGTTTTTAAAATAAAGTCCCAGTTACTTGATAGTTTTGTACCTAATTTTTTCCCAAATATTCTATTCCAAGATTTTCTTTTTTTAATAATTTTTTTAATTGTTAATTCATTATCTTTAGTAAAATATTTTGGTCCGTAAATAAGTTTAGACTTAATGTTTAAATTAGACATATTTTTGAAAAGAAGTCCAATTTTACGTGATGTGTCTCTTAATTCCTTAATTTCCCCAGAAAAATGATTTCCTTCTATAAAATGATATAAGGTCCAATAATTTTTACCTAATAAAAACTCATTTTTTCTATCTACTTTTATTATTTTTGATATGTACTTAAATTTTTTCGACAAAAATTGATTAATATTATTTATTTTTTTAATATCACTTAAGTATTTATTATTGTTCCATTTTTTAAGTAAAAAAATTTTATTTTTAAAATTTATTTTAAAATTACTAGAATTAATTTTCAAACCTTTTCTAACGTATGCAGAATTTAAATTTCCAATTTTTTTTTTAAGTTTTAAATTTTTATTTATATCTGTTTTAACTAATAAATTTTCTTTTTTTTTCCAAATTATCTTACTTTCAGAAAAAATATCTTTTTTAAAATAATCTATCACTAATAGCTTCTAGTTAATCCACCATCTACGGGCAAAATCACACCATTTATATACGAAGCTTGGTCAGATCCTAAAAATATTGCAGCTTTTGCTATTTCATCTGGATCAGCAAACCTTTTAGCTGGTATACTCTTTTGTGCACTTTTTAAAAGAATATTAAATTTAATTTTTTCTCTTTTACTCTTCAATAAAAATAAACTTTTCAATCTTTCAGTTAACACACCTCCTGGGGCAATAATATTAGAAGTAATATTGTATTTTGCATATTCAAGACAAATTGATTTACTAAAAGCTGCTATACCTCCTCGAGTAGTAGCAGATAAAATCATTTCAGGGGTAGGTTCTTTCGCGATTGTTGATGTTATAGTAATTATTCTTCCCCATCTTTTTTTTTTCATTCCTGTAAGCACCATTTTTGTTAGTCTCGCGACACTCATAAGATTTGTTTGTATTGATTTATTCCATTCTTTTTCAGTCTTCTCAGAAATTGTACCCATAGGCGGCCCACCAGCGTTGTTAACTAGTATGTCTATATTTCCAAACTTCTTTTTACAAAATAAAAAAATCTTTTTGCATGCTTTAAAATTTGATACATCTCCAACAATGTAATTAACCAAGTATTTTTTTAAATATAACTTTTTATAGGCTTTTATTAAATTTTTCTTATCCCTAGCGACCAATATAACCCTTGATCCTTGATAGCCAAATTGCTCAGCGATTTTAAATCCCATGCCCTTACTAGCCCCAGTAACAAGGACTATTTTGTTTTTAAGATTTAAGTTTAGCATAAAAATTTATTATATATTATTTTATCTAGAAAAATTAATTAATTCTTCAAAGTGTGAGTAAATATTATTTGCATTTTTTCTAATTAAAGGCATTAAATATGTTTCTATTTCCTTAATATACAATTTTTTAATTTTACTACTGTTGTTATTCCTAAGTAAATATAAATTATCTAATTTATCTAAAATTTTAACAACCGGTAAATAGTGATGACTTTTTTCAATATTCTTATAATATTTCATTTTATATCCTTTTTTATTTTCTTTCTTTCTATCAACTGTTAATATTTTTAAATACTTACAAATTTTTTTTCCAAAAATTTTTTCTATTATTTTTTCACTGATCTTTGATGTCTCAAAAACATTATGTAAAAGACATAATGTCATTAAATCAGGTAAATTTTTGTTCTTTAATTTTATCGATAAAAGACACACCCTAAGTGGATGATCAAAATAAACATCACTTGATAATCCAGGATGTGTATAATTTAAATTTTTTGAAAAATTATATGCAAGAAAGACCCTGGTAAATTTTTTTTTATATTTTATCTTTCTAGAAAGTAGACTCCATTCTTTGTTTGCTTTAATGTCTTTATTATTTTTAATCCAATATTTTCTTCTCGATAATTCTTTATTAAAAAATTGATAATTATTTGAGCTAAAAGGATTATTAATCATTTTAATAATTTGTATTTTTTTAAAAGTTTAATTTCTAAAATTAATTTTTCTAGTGAAAGGTTAATCGTTTTAGATATGTCAAACAAATTGTTTTTACCATCTGCATACGCAAGAACATTGCATCGATCAATAAATTCTTGTTTACTGAAGTTGCCCTTATTTCTCACACCTTTTTGACTAATTGTTGGATATAAATTGTATTTACTTAATTGTGGCTCGCCTTTAATCTTTGCTTTAGGGTATAAACCGGTCTCAAAAGCATCAATTATTGTTTTCAAAACTTTCAGACTATTGTTTAAACTTTTATTTGATATAATTTTCAAATTATCTGCACTGGTATGATACTCTTTATACTCCCCAAATTTACTTCTACTAAAACCACATACAGGAAGATCAATACCTGGAGCACAATACTGTCGTTCATCGGAACCCCTGAATAAAAAAGAATAGCCTTTTACATTCTTTTTATTTAAAAGTGCAGATTTAATTGCATTATCTGCAAGATTGTTACCATTTCTAGACTCTACATAGCTGTAAGCTCTATCATCTCCAACACATGATAAATTAAAACCTGCAATTATATTTTTTTTCATTTTTTTTAAATTTTTTGATAAATAAGCAATTGAACCAATTGTCTCTGGAATAAATATTAATCTGTAACTATAATTTGTTTCTTTATAGATTTGTTTTATATATTTTATCAATGCAGATTGAACTACAATACCAGACAAGTTATCGTTAGCCATTGACGGATGACAGAAATATGTAGAAAAAAAAATTTCTTTTTTGCTCTTGCCCCTTATATAACTCTCTGCAATTTTTAAATTTCCACTCGTATGACTTGAGTCTATGACTACTTTGTATTTTTTATCTTTAATTTTTTTTTTGAAGTTTTCCGTTACGCAAAATCCCCAATTTTTTTTATAATAACTTGTTACATATGGAATAAGATCTGGTTGGTTTACTTGAGTAAATAAATGTTGAAATAATTCTTTCTTACCAACCGTTTTGTTTATTTTTGAAGAATATCCAACTAAATGTAAGTTGTTATTTTTAAAATCAACTATTTTCGAACCGTTTAATTTTTGTATATACGCTTGAGAAACATTCCAAATTTTAGGTATTCTCCAATCAAATACTTTCGTTCCAGTTTTAAATTTTATAATTCTTAAACTTATACCTATGGTGTTCTTTAGATAATATAAAGTTTTGTCAACCCCGTTTCCTGTAAGGGACCTACAGATCGGAAATAAGTCTGACATCCATTTGTATATTGGTAAATTTGTATTATTTTTTTTCATTAGTTAATTTGTGGTCGATATCCAATTTAGAGTTTCAATTTTTAAACCTTTTATATCTTTAGTAGTATCATCATGTTCTTTAACGGAAAAATATAACCGGAAAAATTTTTTATTTCTTACTCTTTCAAATGATATCATTCCAACTTGTGTATCAAAATTTCTATCAATATTTATACAAACTTTTTTGGAATTATCACCTATATAAATAATGTTTTCTGTAATTCCAACAGCTTGATTTGCACTTATCAAATGTGATACAGCTTTGCCATGGTCAAAATTTTTCTCATTTAGTTTAAACTTTTCTAGGAGTTTACCGCCATTATGGGTACTGTAATAAAGATCTTTCTTAAACAATTCAGGGTTAAGTGTTATGTGACTTAATCTAATAGAACCGTTAATATTTTTAAATATTTTAATTTCATTTTTTATTCCAATTTTACTATTAATTTCATCAAAAAAAATTAACTTTTTGAAATTTCCAATTTTATTTTTGAAAAAACTTTTAAAAATTAAACCATTTTTCCACTTATTTATTTTTATATCAGTCTTTATTAAATCAGTAATTTTATGTTTGCCCAAAGGCTCAATTACCTGATGCCCAGTGTAAAAATCTGCACCTTTGCTAATATCATCATAAAAACCTTGAGGAACATATCCTAACAAAAAATAATCAGATATTCTTTTATCGTAAAATTTTTCAATAGAACAACCTCTATTGGTGTTCAAAACTAACTTTAAGTGTTTACCTTCTGCTATAATTTTATTATTAGACTTTGATAATTTTACTGAATATGGACGTCCCTTATTTTTTTTATATTTTTTTTTATTTTTAATAGTAAATCTTTTGGCGAAATAGCTTAATTCTTTTTGGTATTTTGACCATCGCTTTTTAGTTATATGCGTTCGAAAATCACTAGACCAAAAGTAACATAGCTTTTTCCAGTGTTCTATTTTTTTTTCTTTTTTTAATGTTAAACACTTAAAAATTTTCCAACAAATAGAATTTATTCTATTATCATTTCTTCCAGTAACCGCCCATCTAAGAATATTATATTTGTCTTGTTTTTTTGTAATGCAAGGAAATTCAGGATTATTAAAAATCAGTTTTTTATAAGAGTCTTTGCTTTTTAGCGTCAAAATCTTTGAAGGGTTAACAATCTCAAATGATTTTTTTTCGAATTCAAATAATATTTTTTCAACTCGGTCCCACTCACCGTTATCTATGATATTTTCGTTTTTATATCTTCCAGTTCTATAATTTATTGTCTCAATATCACTAGCATAAATACATAAACTCGAGTTTTTATTTTTTTTATTTTGTTTTTTTATAAACTCTAAATAATCTTTTATATTTATTTCTCCCTGTACGTATTTTTGAAATTTTTGGAATATAACTGAGCTAGACCATATTACATTTATACTTCTATTGTTTGATAGAATCTTTTGAGGATGATATAGATATTTTTTTTTAATTTCACTGTTTGACTTAAAGCAGTTATCCCAATCCATTACAATTGTATCATATCTATTAGATAAATAGTTATCGATTATACCCGATGAAAAAGCTTGCTCGTTTACAAATGCAACTTTTGAACTATTATTAAGTAATTTTTTATAAATTTTTTTTCCATTTTTTAGATTATGAAAGTTTATTTTTGAGGGCACAAGTGGACCTATTAATTGTGTATATCCACTTTCTATAAATTCACATAGACCTATTTTTATCAAATATTTTAATTTAATTATAAATCTATGATCTATTTTATCAATCTGCTCCAAACTATATCCACTAGCCTCAATCGCTAAAGGCTTCTTGGTCCTCTCTATTAAATTTAATAAAGGCCAATAACAATTTTTTATTATTTTAGATCTTTCGCTTTCCTCTACTGAGGAAAAATTAATATTGATATGGAATATTAAAAAAAGTTTCAATTTCTTATTTTTCAACTAGAGAATTTATAAACTTATTTGCCTCAAATACAGCTTTTTTTTTATCAGCTGCAGATGATATTGCAAACCCGGCTCTTTTTGTATGATCTGTAATCTCATGAGTGTAATCGTTATCTTTGAGAAACAATTTAAATTTTTTAATATATTTAGATCGTTTTTGCAATTTTCTTTTATTTAACATTAAAAATTGTTTTGGTTTTGGAAACAAATATCTAATTGCAACAGCTTTTTGTTTTGTAACCTTAAGTTTTTTTAGATTTATTTTCTGGCCTAATGAAAGTAGGATAGCTAATTTTAAAAAGTCTATACCAGTTGACATTTTTATTTGATCGGAACTCATCCAACCACCTGACAATCTACTAGCAATTTCAATAATATAAGGTTTCCCTTTTACTAAAACAATATCTCCTTTTATAGTCCCCGTTTTTATTCCCAAACACTTTCCTGCTTTTACTATAATTTCTTCTATTAATTTTTTTTCAATTTTCGTAATAAATGCAGGTTGTTGGCCTCCATTTTCAATAATAAAAGGTTTATATTTATTTAAAAATTCATAATTTCTCTCAATAATTCCCGGTGTAAAACTCTCATTGTTTTGTACTATAGACTCAGTACTAATTTGTTTACCCTTTATAAACTCTTCGATAATAATTTTTTTTTGATTTGATTTACTCAGACAATAATTATAGCACCAATTTAAGTCACTTTTATAATCTATTTGAAGAACACCCCTTGATCCTCTATTATCAATAGGCTTAATTACAAATTTAGATTTATATTTATTTAATATCCTTTTAAGTTGCGACAAGTTTTTTATTTCAGAAAACCAAGGAATACTAATACCACACTTTTTTAGTTTTTTTTTCATTAAAAGTTTATTGCTACATAGTCTAGCGGTGTTTGTCGATATACCTTTAATTTTTAGTTTCTTTAATATTTTTGCGACCATTATTGAAGTATCAGAAGCCATAGCTATTACCCCATCAATCTTCCTCACACGTTGATTAAAACTTGATACTTCTTTTATGATGCCATTATTTTTATAAATACTATTGTAAATTTTATAGTCAGCATATTTAAACCCTGGAGCATTTTTATTTTTATCACATACTAAGGTTTTTATACCAAGTTTTTTTGCTTTTATTATACCTGGTATTGCTTCTATACCAGCGCTTAATATTAGTAAGGTCTTCATCTTTTAAATTTCAAAAACTTTACCACTTATATTTTTATATTTTTCAGAGATTATTTTATTCACAATGTTTGATATTGCTTGTTTACTTTTAATTTTAGACAATTTATCCCCTCTAGCTTTTTTAGCTAAAATCTCTTTTTTAATCATTTTTGTATTAATTAATCCAGGTGCTAAAGCATTGAATGTAAAATTTCTTTTTCCATAAATATTATTTAAGGATTTAGTAATTGAAATTAATCCAGATTTAGTTATGGCATAGTGAATTTGCAATTTTCCACCATTTATTGCACTTATTGACGATATATTAATAACTCTACACCATTTTTCCAATTTAATTTTTTTAAGAAAAAATTGAGTTAAAAAAAAAGGACCTTTCAGGTTGATATTAAGCATATTTTGCCAATCTTTTTCAGTAATTTTTTCATATTTTTTAATTTGTGAAATTCCTGAATTATTAATTAAAATATTTATTTTTTTCTCTTTACTAAAAAAATAATTTAAAGTTTTCTTTATAGATTTTATATTAGAAATATTCATTTTTTTCGCAATTATAAAACCTCCATTTTTTCTTATTCTATTAACAATTATATTTGCTTTTTTTTTATTTTTAAAATAAGTAAAAAAAACTTTTATTTTTTTTTTTGCAAGATAATCACATAACTCTTCCCCAATTCCCCCAGAGCCACCAGTTATTAAAACTGTTTTTTTTAAATTATCTTCCATCTGTCCACATTTTGTCTAAAGTTTGACCCGCAAGAAGCATAGGGGATATTTCTTCATCTTTATCAACTATACAATGTAATAAGGACGGACCTTTGAAATTTAAAAATCTTATAATTTTTTTTTTTAAGAAACGCCTTTCATGGATTGTTTGCGAAAATATTTTATAAGATTTTGCTAATTCTTTGAAATCAGGATTCCATTTATCACCACATGTAGGATCATCATTCCAGTTTTGTTTTTGGAATTGTGATACTATACCCAACCTATTATTGTCTAATATTACAATTTTTAATGGAAGATTGTAAACTTTTAATGATGCCAATTCTTGTAAATTCATTTGAAATGATCCATCACCAACAAAACATATAACTAATTTTTTTGGTGAAACAAATTGTGAACCTATTGCAACAGGCAAATCATACCCCATTGCACCATGTCCACCCGATGTGAACCAGAGTTTTTTTGGATAATCAAAATCAAAGTGTCTGGCAGTCCATTGTTGATGCTGTCCAACTCCAGATACACAAATTGTATCTTTATTTTTTGTATAATTATTTATAGTCTCTATTATCTCTTGCGGTTTCAATGATTTTGTTTTTTTGTAAGTTAATTTATATTTTTTTTTTAGGTGTCTTATTTTTTTGATCCATCCAGTGCTAGCCGAATATTTTGTAGGTATTTTTTTCAAAATTTCTTTAATGACTATTTTTAATTCGTAATTAACATTAATATCACACTTAACTCTTGAATTTATTATTTCATTTTTATCAATATCTATTCTTATTATCTTAGAATTTTTTGCAAATTCGTTTGCTTTTGTTCCCACTTGCCTAAGATCTAGTCTTGATCCTATAACCAATAAAAGATCACAGTTTTGAATTGCCAAACCTGCTGCTAGATTTCCTGTAAAACCATGAAAGCCTAAAGAAAGCGAATTATTTGTAGGCACAGAACCCAGACCTAACAAACTCATGGTAACAGGAATTTTGTGTTTTATTGCTAGTTTTCTAACTAATTTTTCAGATTTTGATAAAATTACTCCATTTCCACAAAGTATAAGAGGTTTTTTTGAATTTTTTAAAATATTTATAATTTTTTCAATTTTATTTTTTGGATATTTTTTTATTATTTTCTTTGGTAATGAGCTTTTTTTTTTACTTTTCAATAAAAAGTTATCTCTTTGAATATTCATCGGAAGATCAATTAAAACGGGTCCCGGTCTTCCCTCTGAGGCAATATTAAAAGCTTTATCTAATGTATTTAACAATTGATAAGGGTTTTTTGGCTGAAAACATTTTTTTGTTATAGAGTTAAACAAACTCATAGTGTCAGTTTCTTGAAAACCTTTTTGTCTTATTTTTTTCTTCCCTTTCATATCTTTTTGTCCAACTTGACCAGTAAAAATTATCATCGGAACAGAGTCATAATAAGCATCAGCTATTGGCGTAATTACATTTGTAACACCTGGCCCAGAAGATACTATTGTAACTTGGGGTTTGCTTTTAATTTTTGAAGCAGCTAAAGCTGCATACCCAGCTCCCTGTTCATGACGGCTACAAAAAATTTTAATGTTATTTTTTTCCAAAAGATCTAAGATTGCAGCGATAGTTCCGCCAGGATATACAAACACTTCTTTAATATTATTCCTTTTAAGCGCTTTAACAATTTCAAGTGCACCGTGGGTTAATTTTTTTTTATTTAATTTCATTTATATTATAGTTCCATTTACCTATACTTTTATTTTCCACTACTTTGAAAAACTTTCCATTCCAATTTAATTTATTTATAAAATTAAATTTAGATTTAAAAATTTCATTTGCTGCATCTGCTGGAGTAATTATAATTAAATTATAATCAATAAAATTTATTTTTTCAAAATTTTTAATTTTATATTTATTCGCTATTTTCAAATTTATCTCCTCGTCGAAAGATGAAACAAAACAAATATTTTTATTTTTTATCGATTTACTTAATACAAGAAATTCACTAAATATACCCGCACCATAAAATACAATTTTTGAATTTTTATTATTTATAGTTTTTAATAATTTGTTTGAAAATTTTATGTCTATTTTTTTTTTTAATATTTTTTTTGTTTATAAATTTATTTTCTAGTTTTTCCCAAATTTTCTTTTCTATCTGGTAACTGGTTGAACTTAAACTTTTTACTGGATTATTTTTAGTACTCGTCCCATCATGATAAAGATAATGATTGATAACTCCGATCTTTAAGCCCTTCATCTTAGCACTTAGAATAAATGTTAACTCATCCCATCTATTCATTCCAAAAGATGGATAAAAATGTTTTTGAAATTTAAAAGTTTCTTTATTAATATACATAAAACAACCGCATACACCGTCTGTATATTTCCACCCTATTTTGTTAACTTTTTTAGTTATTTTGCCTCTATTAATTGGTCTTAAAAATGTATTTTTATTAAATTTTACTAAATCGTAACCATTATCCTGTATTTTTTTGGTATTCGGATAAAGCATGCTGGCCCCCCAAATGTCGGCTTTATGTCGATATTTGAGTAAATTTTGTAGCCAACCCTTAGTAAAACAAACGTCATCAGCAACGATCAGTAGATCATTTTTAAACCCAATTTTTTTAATGATATTATTTAGGGTATGTCCTCTAAATTTGTACTCTGAAAATCTAAAAATTTTATGATCTTTTATATTAATAGTTTTATATAAGGAATTTAAACATTTTCTGTATTTATCTTTACCCAGAGAGTTTATTATAGCAATATTCATTTTTTTAAAATTTGTGTTTGACCGTTTTTTTTTATTTTAATAACTAAATTTTTACAATTTCTTAAATTAAATCTGGTAAACAAATTTTTATTTTTAAGCCAATTATACACATATGCTTTATAAAAATCTTTATTTTTATATCTCATTATTGCATCTAATCTTTTTGGAGGATCAAAACCTATATCTATTAAATACCAACCTTTATTATCTACTATAATATCAAATTTTAATAAAAAATTATTTAATTTATTTTTTTTGGAAAAATTACGTAATTTAATTTTAATAGATTTATCGAAATTACAAAACTTATAATCTGGAACACATATTTTGTCAGTTTTTTTTTTAAATATAAAAATTTTATTGTCTAGGAGATTTACCCTGTAATGTGTTCCGTTTATTTTTTCTTGAAGCAAAAAATAGTTTTTAAAAAAACTATCTTTAGGTGGTAATTTTGGAATTTTACCTTTTTTGATAATATAACAATATTTTGGAGATTTGCCATAATCTGATTTCAAAAAATAAGTTTTATTTTTATCAACTTTTATTTTGTTATGTGTTATGTATGTAGTTTTAGGTATTAATATTTTATTTTTTTTTAGAAGCTTATTCATTTTGCTCTTGTCAATGCATTTATCTAAAGTTTTGATATCCAAAAATTTAATATTAAATTTTTTTGCTATCTTACAAAGACTTATAAGTGAATTTTGTGATGACGCGCTAAAAAGGAAGTCATTAGATGAAAATTTAATTTTTTTTAAATATAATGATATCTTCTCAAAGTCATCGTAGGAAGAGTTGATAAATATATCACAATATTTAATTCCAGGAGCTTCACTATTTACATCAACGCCAATCACCTGCAATCCTATTTTTTTTATAATTATTATAAACGGTACCTGATCGTAGTTTAGTCCAAGAACTAAAATCCTTTTTTTAAAATTATATTTCACCACGTATACCAAGTAATTTATCTGATACTTTAATTTTGTTTTTAAGAAAATTATTATTATTCACTTTATTGTTAAAAAATAGATTGTCTAGATACCAATCAAAACTATTATAGTTTTCTCTTTTGAATTTTATTAATTTTTCATGAATTAACTCACCACTTATTTCTAAATTTATCTCAATAAGATACAATTTTCTTCCATTAATTCTAAAAGATACATTAATAGGTGTATTATCTAAATTAAAAACTTTTATTAATTTATTTATAACTTTAAATATTCTCTTTTTCATATTTTTGTTAATATTTGATCCAGGATTTTTAAAAATATTTCTTTTGATTAAATTTTTTTTAACCTGATTTATCTCATTTATAAAAGTTAATTCAATTATCCTTTTATTTTTTACGATTCCCATAAAAACTATATCAATACCTATTACATACTGCTGAATTATAAATAATTTATTTTTAGAATATTTTTTTGCTATCTTTATAGAATAATCTAAATTGGATCTATCCTTAACTATGGAGATACCCCTTTTACCATACTTTGAAACGGCAGGTTTTATAATTACAGGAAAATTCTTATTAAGAATTAATTTTTTTTTAAATTCTAACGGAACCGGCAACTTATATTTTAAACAATGAGCTACAAATTTTTTTTTGTCCAAGGTTAGGCTTAAATTTTTTGGTTCAGAATACTTCAAACACAAAAATTTTTGGAGTTTTGCAGCAGTAATTACAGCGTTGCCAGAACTTCTGTTTATAACACCTACAATATGCTTATTTAAATTGTTAATTCTTCTCTTAATTTCTGTAAAATTATAAGTCGATATATTTAAAAAAATTTCTGAAAATTTCTTTCCAGGAGCGTATTTATTTTTGTCTATTATTATTAAATAAAACCCTTTTTTTTTTGCAGATTTTATTAATGGAATTTGTGATTTACCTGCACCTAACGAAATTAAATACTTTCTTTCTTTATTTTGTCTCATTTATTATCTTAGCTATATTAGATGATCCCCTTTTTAAATAAGAGGATATTTTATTTACGTTTTTATTTTTTTTTCTTCTTAAAAAATTTGTATATATACTTTCATCTAAATCATTAATTGTTTTTAAAATAACGCTTAACCCATATTTTCTAAAAATAGATGCAGATTGATAATCGTCTTTATTCCTTGCTAAAATAATAGAACTTTTTTTTAATAAAATACTTTCGAAACAAGATATCCCATACGGCATAATAATAACGTGAGATCTCAACATTATTTTGGTCATTGTTAATTTTTTACTTAAAAATGAAATATTATGTTTAGATAAAGAAATAGTTTTTGATATGGATGAATTTTTGTTGTAACCATACCCAAAAGGAATGACTATATCTAGTCTATTTTTGAATGTATTCAATTTTTTTAAAATTTTACCAATAAAGTTATTATAGTTCGAACCACCACCAATTATTAAAACTTTATTACTAATCTTATATTTTTTTATTTTAAAATTATATTCATTTTGGATTGGAATATACTTCCACCCAATATATTTTTTTGATTGATTGTTTTCCCATTTCAATTTTTTGACTTGAGGAACAGGAGGATAAAAACAAATATCACAATAATTCCTTTTTTTGTACGCGTCATCAATTGTAATTAATTTGGTTCCATTTTTTTTTATTTTTGTTAGAAATCCTTTCCCATAATTCTTCTTAATGTCAAAAAAAACAATTTTGATTTTTTTTTTTAAAATCTGGTTATAAATACTTTTTTCTTCTAGTGGGTTTATTTTCTCTTTTAATAAAATTATTTTAATTTTTTTTAACTTTTTATAAAGTATTTTAGGAAATCCTCTGTTTACAATAAAATAAATATTAAATTTATATTTTTTTATTAATTTTTCAGCAATTGAATAACATCTTGAGAAATGTCCAAAACCCTCTTTTTTTGATACATTAAATCTAAATGCTATACTGTTCATATAAATGGCCATAATCTAGGATCTTTAATTTTAGCTTTTATGTGAAAACAATTTAATTTATTTGATAGTTTTTTTGGAATTTTAAAATTAATTATATTAATAATTTCTTTTAGTTGGTTAATATTTTCCACACCGAGTACTATACTACTGGCGTATTTATTTGAAAAAGCAAATTTTAAAGCAAGAAATTTTAAATCATGAACTGTTAAATTTAATTTTTTTAAATTTTTCAAAGTATGCTGCTTTATAGCTTTTAATTTTTTGGGCAAATAAACTATTCTGTCAGTTAATACCCCTTTTAAAAGTGAGGATCTCGTAAAAATTTTTACTTTTCGTCTCCTCGCCATCTTAAAAACTCTTCTACTCATTTCTTGATTTATAAGATTGTATGGTACTTGAACAGTGTTTATCCAACCAGAATTTATAGAAGTTATTGCCTCTTTCTCACTGTATACTGTCGTTCCAATTTTACTTGTGATATTTTTTCTTTTTAAATTTAGAAAAAAGTTCTTTATTTTTTTATTATTTAAGATTTTCTTTTTAGCATTATGAATTTGAATTATATCCAATTTCTTTTTTTTCAAATTTTTCCTACTTTTATTAATTGTTTTTAAAACTTCAGATAAATCTAGCTTTTTTTCGGTATTTATATAAATTTTTGTTGCTATAAAATTATTTTTATTTTTACCCAAAGCTTCTCCTAGTATTTTTTCAGCGCCACCATAATCTGAGGCTGTATCAAAAGAATTAATGCCTAGTTTTCTTGCTTTCTTAATTATTTTTATTGCGTCTTTTTTTATTATTTTATTATTTTTATTTTTTCTTAAACCATAGTTCATGCCAAAATTAACTGTGCCTAAAGTAATTTTAGATATTCTCATCAATTACTCTTTAGTTAATCTAGAAAAAGATTTCATAGAAATATCTAAATGATTTAGTGTTTTATATTTATTTTCAGACAGTTTTTTGAAAACTTTGTTTGCAAATTTTTCGTATATTTTGAGATGTTTATAATTATGAGCAAAACTAGGTCTAAATTGTCTATAAGCTAAAATATTATATTTTAGCATTTCTCTGGTAAAATACGTTTGCATTTTTTGATTATCCTTGTGTAAAAAAGAAAAGCTCGGCAGTGTATCTATACCCGAAATTTGTATCGGAAGACTATGTCTGCGTGCTAATTTTTCCCATAAAATTTTCATTTTTTTTCCTAGATCTATATTGTAATTAAAAACTTTGTATTTAATGCATTTCTTAATAGTGGAAATAGCAGCTGTGGGTCCAATTCTTTCTGTCCAGTTTGTGCTTGAAATAAATGTTTTACTTGCTGATCTCATAACTTTACTTTTGCCTATAATTGCCGACATCGCGTAACCATTAGCCATTGATTTTGCGAACACCGCAATATCTGGATAAATTTTGTTCTTTAAATGTATACCTCCATTATTCATCCTAAAACCTGAAGTAATCTCGTCAAATATTAAAACTGCATTTGAATCACTAGCAATTTTTATTAATTTTTTTAAATAATTCACATTTACCTCATTTCCTCTCGCAGGCTCAATAACTATTGCTGCGACTTTATTTTTATATTCCTTAAGTTTTTTTTCTAAATTATTAATATCTGAGTCATCAAAAGGTATAGCTGAATTTATAAGTTCTTTGGGTACACCTGCAGGATCTAAGCCTGAGAGCAAAAATTTATTCAAATTTTTTTTTGATTGAATATTTGATGACAAATACCAATCGTTCCAACCATGATAACCACTAAATAAAACCTTATCTTTTTTTGTGTGAGCCCTAGCAATTCTTATCGCGATAGACATAGCTTCGCCCCCACCTCTTGCAAATCTTGCACTGCTAGCCCATGGATGCAACTTTAGCAACATTTTTGCAAGCTCAAACTCTTCAACGGCATTGATAGACGAAGAAACTCCCTTGTCTATTACTCTCTTGACCTCTTTATCAACATATTTATCCGCATAGCCTAGAATACATGCACCAACATTCATAATACTCATGTCTAAATATTTGTTTCCATCCAAATCCCATATATATACTCCCTTTGCTTTACTATAATATCCAGGCCATTGTCCAGGAGCAAATAGATCTGGTTTTTTTGAAAATAGTTGAGATCCTCCTGGGATTAATTGTTTTGCTAATTTATATGTAGTCGAAGTTTTTTTTTTCACTGTTAAATCTTTTCGTAATTCTCTTTACCTATATATTTCTTATTAATTAAGGCTATTTTTGGATTATTTTTTAAAAAATTTATTACATCATTCATATAAAATATTTTATTACGTTTGTACAAATTTTTATAAATTTTCTTAACAAATCTAAAATCATTAATGTTGTCTAAGGTCCATCTATAACCACTATAATCCTTTTTGCATTGAAAAATACCAATTTTGAATTTTTTACTCCTCTTCCAGATGTAAGGAGTTACGTGCTCTTTTTCAATTCTACTTTTAGAATTTTTCCATGCATTCTCAAGTGCTGAAAATTTAAATATTTCTGCATCTAAACCATCTGGAAACTTTTTTACTCTTAGTTTATTTACACCTGCACCTGTTGCGACCCCAGCATGATCAAAATTATTTTTAAAATAAAATTTAATCAAATTATTTATTATTATTGGATCAATTAAAGGGCAATCCCCAGTAATTCTTATAATATTTTCACCATTAAAATTAATTGCAGCTTTATAAAACCTATCAAGAACATTTTTTTCACTTCCAGAAAAATAATTTAATTTATTTTTTTTACAAAAACTTATTATTTTTTTATCCATTTTATTTGTACTTGTTGCAACAACAATTTTTGAATTTTTTACTTTTTTAAGTCTATTAATAATATGTAAAAGTATTGGTTTATTGACTAATTTTTTTAAAACTTTTCCAGGAAGTCTGCTAGAACCAATTCTTGCTTGTATAACTATTAGAATCTTTTTTTTAACCATTTTTTTCTTATTTTAATAAATGGTCTTAAACCATCACTGGGATCAGTCCTCCATAATCTATCTTGCATTTCAGGTTTTGTAGGCCTTTTTAAATTTTTACCATCAGATAATAGACCCTCATTAATATTTTTTATAAGTTCTGATGCCTGTTTAGGAAGCCAGCAGTGCCCATTTCCAAACTCATAACCTTTTCTATCTAAGTCATAATGCAATTCAATATCTCTAACATTCCATTTATAAATTGCCCTTGTAATTACATTAGAATTTACAGTATGATCAGACCAACCAACGTTTATATTGAATTTTTCTCTAAGCATTCCAATAACTGAAAGATTTACATATTTATATTTTGCTGGATAGCTTGAAACACAATGGAGTATGGTAATTTTTTTATTTTTAAATTTTTTTACAAATTTTATTGTTTGAGAAACCTCTTTCATAGTCGCCATACCCGTAGAAATAATAACTGGTTTATTTGTCTTTATACACTTAATTAACAATTCCTTCCAAAGGATCTCGTATGAGGATATTTTAAAAAAATCTACGTACTTTTTAAGGTAATCTACAGCTTGAATATAAAATGGAGTACATCCAAATTTTATATTTCTCATCTTACAATGAGATGAAATTTTAGGAATAAATTCTTTTGGCAATTCCCATTTCGATCTTTTTTTATGCTCAGTGGAATTATCTAAAATTTCTTTAGCAAATAATTCCTCAATTTTAAATAACTGAAATTTTACTGAGTTAAATCCACTGTTTTTTGCACTATCAATTATTTTTAAGGTTCTTCTTAAATTTCTATTATGATTACTTGAGATTTCAGCAATAAAATTTATATTTTTTTTTTTCACTTTATTTTTTATTTACAAAACTTTTGACAATTTTAATAATTTTTAATAAGTGTTTTTTTGTCAAATTAGGATAAATTGGTAATGAAATTGCTTCATCATAATATTTTTCTGAATTAGGAAACATCCCCTTTTTAAATCCAAGGTTTCTATAATACGGGTGAAAGTGTATTGGAATATAGTGAATATTTACATAATAACCTTTTTTCCTTAACTTATTAAAAAGCATTCTTCGAATATTTTTATTAACCCTGATAATAAAAAGATGGTATGATGAATAATATTCTTTTTTTACTAGTTGAAACTTAATCTCATGATTATTTAAACTTTTA
>MDTG01126031.1_pt1 | contig 23237 bp, 18 predicted proteins | sample 811421 | NCBI WGS metagenome assembly MDTG01 (sample SAMN05326645, study PRJNA326480) | marine metagenome | isolation source: seawater | place: Pacific Ocean: South East | collected 2011
CAGGCAGGCCACGGTGCGTATCCCGAGCGCCTTGCCCGCGCGCAGGTCTTGTGTGCCGTCGCCGATCATCGTGGCCCCCGCTGCGCTGGCGCCCAGCTGGCTCAGCGCGTGCCGGAGCATCTCAGGGTTTGGTTTCTTGGTGGTCAGCGTGTCTCCGCCCACGACGACGCTGGCGAACGCGTCGAGGCCGAGGTGGGCGACAACCGGCCGCGCGAATCGCTCAGGTTTGTTGGTTACGACCGCGATCGGGTGCCCCCGCTCTCTCAAGCTTCGAACAAACGGCACGACGCCTGCGAACAGCCGGCACTCGCGCGTGCATTGATCTTCGTGATGGTCGATGTAGGCGGCTACGGCGTCGTCGAGGGCGGCCTCGTCGAGCGATCGCTCGGCTAGGGCGCGACGTATGAGCGCGCGGGCTCCGTCCCCGATGAAACGACGTGCCATCGCTTGGGTGACGGGTTCGAGGCCGTGGAGCCCGCGGACGTGGTTTGCGCTGGCGGTGAGGTCCGGCAGCGTGTCGGCGAGGGTTCCGTCGAGGTCAAACAGGAAAGCGGGAGCCGTGGTCACGAAGACCGATATACTCGGGATCTATAGATGAAACGCGTCCTGTCGATCTTGTTGTTCACCTCGTTGGCCTCGTGCGGCTCCTTCCGCAACTGGCGCGAGTTGCAGACGGAGCCGATGACCCTAGGTGAGGCGTGGCAGGGGTGGCAGGACATCGTCACGTCGCGCGACGGCTGGGTCGTCGATCACAGCGCGACGGACCGCGGCAACGGCGTGTGGCAGTCGAGGTGGAAGCGACGAGAGACCGAGCGCAACTTCCCGGTGCGGAGCCGTCTTTGCATGGAGGTCCTGGTTGAAGATGGCTCTCGCAAGGACGGATGGGTGATGCGTTTCGCCGTCGAGCAGGAGATTTGTGAAGACCTGCGGCGTCACCAGGAGCCGGCTGAAGATGACTGGTCCGGATTCGGTCAGAACGCAGAGGCAGAGAAGGTTCTGGGCGAGCGGCTCGCGCGGCGGCTCGCACCGGGCTCAGTCGAGATAAAAAAGCCGGGTCGGCAGTGACGTTTCGGGCGTAGATGCGCGGTCACCGGGCGGAGCAGAGGTGGCCTTGCCAACGGAAGTTCCGCGGCGTTGGTAACACCGGCGGGCTTGTGCTTTCGTTGGGTGCCTCCAGACGTCGATCTGATAAGGGTCCGCTGCTATGGCAGAGCTGTCCGTACTGATCGTCAACTACAACACCTGGCAGGAGTGTGCACAGGCTGTCGCGTCGTTGCGTGAGAACGGGCCCACTCGCCCCGACGGGTCGCCGATGCCGTTCGAGTGCGTCGTCGTCGACAACGCCTCGCCGCTGCAGCCGGAACCTCTGATCCGTAAGGTCGAGCATGAGCTGGCGCTGCTGCGCGAACAGCAGGGTGACGACCGCGCAGGCGTGCTGATTCGACACACCGAGAACGGTGGCTACAGCAAGGGCATGAACCTCGCGTTCGCCCACAGCCGCGGTCGTCAAATCCTTATCAGTAACCCGGACCTGATCTTCTTGGACGGCTTGATCTCGCGGCTCCAGCGCGCGCTGGAGGCAGACCCGAAGATCGGCATCGCCGTTCCAAAGGGTTACTGGGACCCTGAGCTTCGCGGTCATCTTCCGCCGAACACGTTGCCCACCTTGGGCGACGCCTGGGGTGAAGCGCTGGCGACGTATTCGCGCGCGTTTACGCGGCGTAGGGCGAAGCGCTTGCTGCGCAGCTGGATGAAGGCTTGGGACGCAGACGAGCCGTTGAACCTCCCGATGATGTCCGGGTGCCTGTTCTTGATCGAACGCGACTATTTCGAGTCACTCGGCTGCTGGGACGAACGTTACCCCCTCTACTACGAGGACGCTGATCTGTCCGTCGCGATCCGTAAGAGTGGTCGCACGATCACCCAAGTGCCGGACGCCAGCCTGATCCACTTCGTCAACCGCTCCGGCATGAGCGACCTCGAGACGATGTGGTCACGCAATCGCGTCAGCAAGCAGCGCTACTATGCCAAGTGGTATGGGGCGCTCGGTCGCTTGACGACGGCGAGCTGCCGATGGCTCGTGTCGAATAAGCTGATGGCGCGTCTCCGCAGCATCCAGCCCAAGTCGGACCTGATCGATCTCGGCTCGTCTGCCGACAAGCCGGTCCTGGAGCTGCCGCGCAGCTGCGAGCGCTTCGTCGTGCTGATGTCCTTGGACTACCGCTTCTTCCTGGCGGCGGGCATCTACGGCAGCGGCGACCGCTGGACGCCGACAGACGTGGCCTTTTCTAGCTTCGTCAGCGCGACGTTCTTCTTCCAGGTCCACGACCTCAGCAGCGGCGCTCCCGAGCTGTTGGGTACGTGGCGCTATGACTGCCGGTCGCACCTCGGCCACAGCGTCGAGCCCGTTCAGGAGGGGTCGTGAGCGAGCAGCCGGTGCTCTCCGTCGTCGTGCTGAGCTGGAACACGCGCTCGCTGACCATGGCGTGTCTCGCGGCGCTGTTCGCGGAGTCTCCGGCGCACGCGCGAGAGGTCATCGTCGTCGATAACGGTAGCGAGGATGGCTCGGCCGACGCCGTCGCGGAGCGCTATCCGCAGGCGCGGCTTATCCGCAACCCAGACAATCGCCTGTATGCAGCGGGCAACAACCAGGGCGCAGCGGTCGCGTCGGGCGAGTTCCTCGTCACATTGAACTCCGACACGGAGGTGCGCGAGGGCGCGCTCGACCAGCTGGTCGACTTCCTGATGGCCAACCAGGACTACGGCGCAGTCGCGCCTCGCCTCAGCGATCCAGATGGCACGGTGCAGCGCGCGTGCCAGCGGTTCCCTGGGTTCGCGAGCGCGCTGTGCTTCGACTCGGCCTTCGGCGCGTTTTGGCCTGGCAGCCGAGTGGTCGACCGCTACCTGATGCGGGACTTTGACCACCGAACCTCGCGGGACGTGGACCAGCCGCCGGGCGCGGTGTGCATGGTCCGGACCTCGGAGTGGCGCCAGCTGGGCGGCTTCGACGAGGAGCTGGCGTTGTTCTACAACGACGTCGACCTCTGCCTGCGGATCCACGCCAGCGGGAAGAAGATCCGCTATCTCGCGAGCGCGGACGTGATGCACCACCGCGGTGCCAGCACCAGAAACTTCGCCAAGATGCTGGTCACGTGGCATCGCAACCGACTCACCTACTACCGCAAGCACTACGGGGCCGTCGGCGCGCTGTGGGTGCGGTTCTGCGTGCGGCTCCGCATCTGGGAGGAGTGGTGGCGTATCGGCGCGCGCAATCGTCGGGATCCAGAGCGCCGCCGCACCGAGCGCGCCCACTTGCGCGCTTCGCAACAGGAGCTGTGGTCGCGGTGAGAGCGTGCTTCGTTACAGCCAACTTCCCGCCAGAGGCCTGCGGCGGGACCGAACAGGTCGTGGCGGCTCTGCTGCGCGAGCTCGTGGACCGCGGCGCGGAGGTGACGGTTGTCAGCGGCAGCGACCGCGCCCGCGAGGACCGCGACGTCTTGCGCGAGCGCCACGCTGGGATCTCGGTCGCGCGGTTGCTGCGCGAGCCGGGCGAATACGACGTGCACGGGTTCATCCGTCCTCGGCTGTTGGAGTTGTTGCGCGCGGAGCTGCTAGCTTTTCGGCCGGACGTCGTGCACGTGCACGCGTTCTCTGCCATCGGCCTCGGGATCGGCGCGCTGTGTCGAGAACTCGACGTGCCGATGGTCTGCACCTTCCACGACCTTTGGATCACGTGCGCGCGCTTCTTCCGCCTGCCGGTGGGGGGCGTCTCTTGCCCGGACGGAGCCGAGCGGGCTGCGTGCGTGACGTGCGTCGGCGAAGCGCTCGGCGCAGGCGGCCCCACCGTCGCCCAGGGGCTCGCTGAGCGTGACCGCTTGGTGCGTACGGAGCTCGCGATGGCCGCGGTATGTACGGCGCCTTCAAGGACCGCGGCGGACTATGTGCGCGTCTGCGCGCCGTATGACGGCGAGGTGGAGATCATTCCGCACGGTCTTTTGCGCGCGGTCGCGTCCGTCGACAAGGTCGCTGCGCCCGACCCGTCGCGGCCGCTCCGCGTCGGGACGTTCGGCGGCTTGGTGCCGGAGAAGGGCTTGTTGGAGCTTGTTGAGGCGGTCCGCGGGCTGCCTTGCGAGCTGCACCTCGCGGGGCCGTTCTACGACGACGGCTTCGCCGCCGAGGTCCGCGAGGTGGCGAGGCGGCAGGGAACGCCGCTCTACGAACGCGGGCGCTACGGCGGCGAGGAGCCGCACCCGGCGCGAGGCCTCGACCTCGCCGTGTTCCCGTCGAAGTGCCAAGAGACATACGGCCTCGTCGTAGACGAGGCGCTTGCCCACGGCGTCCCCGTCGTCTGTTCGGACGCCGGGGCTCTCCGCGAACGCTCGGCTTCACTTGGCGTATTGGTTACGCCGATCGAACGGCTGGGGCTGGTTATGCGAGACCTCCTCGGCTCGGAGGGATCGCTGGCCGCGCTCCGCGGGCAGATCCCCGCCAAGCTCCCTACGATCGGAGACTCTGCCGATCGCCACCTCGAACTGTACCGTTCGATCGTATGAACCACTTGTTCTCACCGCTGCTCTCCAGGGCACCTCTGCAGGGCCCAGTCTTGGTCCTCGCCGCGCACCCGGACGACGAAGTGATCGGCGCCGGCGGGATGCTCGCGCACCACGCAGCCTGCGGGCACGAGGTGGTCGTGGTGCACGCGACGGATGGCGCCCAGGGAGACCCCGCTCAGCGTGAAGCCGGCGACATCCGTGACGTGCGCCGGGCAGAGGGCGTCGACGCCTTGGGTCGACTCGGCCTCGACGCGCCGCGTCACTGGGACTTGCCCGACGGGCAGCTGCCGGAGCTCTTGGATGACCTCACTGGTCGCGTCGAGCAGGTTATGCGCGAGGTGCAGCCCAAGACCCTTTATTCCTTCCACGCGGGTGAGGCGCATCGCGACCACCGCGCGATCAGTAAGGCGACTGCGGACGCTGCGCACACGTTGCCGGCGGACTGTCGGTGCCTGCTCTACGGCGTTAACTTCGTGCCCCCTGGCGGCACGCTGTTCGACATCACGGACGTCTACCCCAAGGTGTACGACGCCCTTAAGGCGTACGTCAGCCAGAACGCATACATCGACCTCCCCGGGATGAGCGAGCACCGACACCGCGCGGCGACGGTCAACGTCGACATTGCCGGCGTGCTCTACGGCGAGATGTTCCTCGACCTGAAGCCGGGCGAGCTCGGGGAGTTGCACGCGATCCACGACCGCCTCCACCGTCTCATCCAGCGCGAGGTATGAGCACCGAACATCGTAGACCCCGGGTCAGCCTCGTCATTTCGGTCTGGAACCGTAAAGACGACCTGCGAGAGAACCTCGCCTCGATCCGGGCGCAGACCGTGCCCGCGGATCAGGTGATCGTCGTCGACAACGACTCCAGCGACGGGACTCCGGAGATGGTCACCGAGGAGTTCCCAGAGGTGCAGTTGATCCGGATGCCCAGCTCGGACTACGGCGCCTGTGAGACATTCAACGTGGGGTTCGCGAGCGCCACGGGCGACTTCATCGGGATCCTCGACGACGACGTCATCCTGCCTCCGACCTTTGTCGAGCACATGGTCCAGAAGTTCGCAGCGGAGCCCGACAGCACGGCGATCCTGTCGCCCAAGGTGATCGAGCCGGAGATGCCGGACTGGTATCTGAACAGCGAGACGCTGCACTCCGAGCGCTACCTCGCGACCTTCCGCGGCTGCGGCTCGATGGCGCGAGCGGCCGCGATTCGCGCGGCCAAGTTCTACGACGTTCGCTTCTTCATCTTTGGCAACGAGCGCGATTTGACCACGCGGCTGCTCAACCTCGGCTACCGCGTCAAGATGTTCCCGGCGGTTGAGGTCGTTCACAAAGCCCCGTTCGGGATGCGCTATGGCAAGCGCAGCCTCTACTTCCACGTCCGCAACTTCTGGCTCTACGCGTTCAAGTATCTCCCTTGGGGCCAAGTGCTGAGCTTCCCTTTCTGGTTCCTCGCCAAGGGGCTTGGCGGCAAGAAGAAGTCAGACGGCGGAGAGGTGGGGGACGCGGTCGGGACCATCGGCCTCTTCGACAACATCAAGGGCGTCAAAGGCGGCTTCTGGATCTGCTTCAAGGCCACGGTCGCGGCGCTGTTCAACCTGCCCTACTGCATCAAGCACCGGCGAGTCTGCAGGCACCCCGACTTCGAGCCGCCGCTCAAGTAGTGCCCGCAGCCGCGTAGCTTCAGGCGGCCGCATTCGCTTTTGCTAACGGCGGGAGGGAGCCGCCGGTAGCATGCAAAGCCGTCAAGCTGTGCTGACCGCGATCGTCGTCAACTGGAACGGGGAGGATTACCTGCCCGACTGTCTGAACGCCCTGCTGGCGCAAGACCCTGCCCCGGATGAGGTGATCGTCGTGGACAACCACTCTGACGACCGGTCGCGCGCGGTCGTCGCGGAGCGCTACCCGCAGGTGCAGGTCGTAGACACGGGCTTCAACGGCGGCCCCTGCCACGCTCGCAACGTCGGCGTCGCCCACGCCAGCAACGAGCGCGTCTTGTTCGTCGACAACGACGTCGTGCTGCACGCCGGCGCAATCGCAGCGCTGATTGAGTGCATGGACCGCGACGAGCGCGTCGCCATGGTGCAGGCGCGGTCCGTGTGCGGGGACGACGCGGAGGTCGTGCACTACGACGGCGGTGACTTGCACTTCCTGGGGACGCTGATCCTGCGCAACTGGTACCGACCTCTGTCAGAAGCAGAGCCGCCGGCTGGCCCGGTCGGCGCAGCGATCGCCCTCTGCTTCCTCGTGAAGAAGTCCGCATACGAGCAGGCAGGCGGCTTCGACGAGAACCTCTTCATCCTCTACGAGGACAACGAGTTCTCCTACAAGCTGCGGATGCGGGGCCATCAGATCTGCCTGTGCCCGGCGGCGGTGTGCACCCACTTGGCGGGGACCGTCGGCCTCAGCGTCCGCGGCGAGGCGCACTACCCGGGCAAGCGCACCTACTTGCACAGCAAGAACCGCTGGTATGTGCTGTTCACGTGCATGCGCTGGCGCACGCTGATACTGACGATCCCGGCGCAGCTGATCTACGGCGTCGTCTATGCGGCCTTTGGAGCGGGACGGGGGCACCTCGGGTCGTGGATCCGCGGCAAGTGGGAGCTGCTTTGCCTGCTGCCCAAGGCCTTCGCGGCGCGCGGGCCGGCGCAGCGAGGCCGCACGGTCCCCGATCGCGACCTGCTCGTGGCGTGGCCGATGACGCTGAACCCGGGCCTCGCGGACACCGGCGTCGGCGCCGTCGTCCGGCGTACGATGGACCGGTTCTTCGCGCTCTACTGGCGGATGATCCGAGGGCTTTGTGGTTGATCAGCGCCCGGACCTGCGCGCGCTAGTGCTGAACTACCGCGGCGCGGCGATGACCCTGCAAGTGGTGCGTGATCTGCTCGCGATGGAAGACGTCGCCATGTCGATCGTCGTGATCGACAACGGCTCCGGTGAAGCGGAGCAGGCTGCGTTGGGGCAGGCGCTCAGCGACCTGCGCTCGGATCGTCACGACGTTGAGCTGCTCGTCTCGGAGCAAAACCTCGGCTACGCGGGGGCGATGAGCTTGGGCCTCCGCCGCGCCGCCGAAGCCGGCTTCGAACACCTGCTGGTCTGCAACAACGACCTCAGAATGCCGGTCGGGTCGGTTGGGCCGCTCCTCGCGGTTCTCCGCAACGACCCGCGCATCGCCGCTGTCGGGCCTACGATCCTCGGATCCAACGGCGTCGTCTGGGCGGAGGGAGGGGAGCTCGGCTTCACCGCGAACGCTTTGCGTCTGCGGCGACACGGGCGCGCGCCGACGGACGTGAGCGCGGGGCCCGAGGAGGTCGACTTCCTCACCGGGGCTTGCTTGCTGCTGCGCGTCGAGCCCGCCTTGGCGGCAGGCGGGTTCCCCGAGGACTACTTCATGTATTGGGAAGACGTCGCGCTGAGCTACGCGCTGCGTCGCGCTGGACACGGCGTCGTATGGGTGCCGTGGGTTCGCGTCGAGCATCGCAGCGGGCAATCGTCTGGCGGCGGTCGCTCTCCCATGCGCAAGTATTTTATGGCGTGCAACGCGGTGCGCTTCCTGCGGGCGCACGGCACGGCGCGATCATGGTTGGGCTGGCTCGTCTTCGACGTGCTGCTCTGGCCCCTTACGATCGTCGGCGGTCCGGGCGCGGCGTTCGCGAAGTTGCGTGGGACGCTCGATGGGCTGCGTGGTCACGCGGCGTCGGCCGCTGACGTCGCGCGCTACCTTGGGTAGGCGTCACCTTGGTGAAGGCGGGCGCGTTCGCGAGCGCTCAGGCTCGTGCGGCCAAACGTCGCAGTTAGACCGCGGTTTAAACTCGCCTGCGATGGCCCGGTCAAAGGCAGAGCCGCCGTCTTCCAACGTCGCGATGACCGTTAGAGAGCCGCCCTCCAGCGTTTCGCGTGCGGCCGCGAATAGCCGCATCGGCGCCAGCACGGCGTGGGCGTCGAGCCCCGGCTGGATCCAGGCGCCGGACGGCGGTTGGCTTCGGGCGTAGGCGCGAGTCATGGACGTTAGCGAATCCAGCAACAGCACGGCGTCTTGTCCATGCTCGACCTGCCGCATGGCGGCGTGCAGCGCCAGGTCCGCGAGGTTGGCCTGCAGCTTGGGGGGCGCGGCGAACTCGGCGCCTACGACCGTCAGGTTGGGCGCGCGGCCGCATCGCTTCGCCGCCGCGAGCTCCTCGGGTGGCTGGTCCAAGAGACACAGCGTCACCTCGGCAGAAGGGTTCGCGACCGCGAGGGCGCGGCCGAGTCGGCGCAACCAGCCGGTCGCCGGGTGGTCCGTTGAGGTGTGTACGAGCACCCTGTGCCCGAATCGCCAGGGCGCGCTCGCTGCGACTTCGGCGAAGCCGCCCTCGTCGCCAAAAGCGATGAGCCTGTCGCTGTCCAGGGTCGTGCTCGAACCGAACGGGACGACCTCGGCGAGCTCTGGCAGGGATCGCCCGCCAACGGCCGTGACCTTGATCAGCGCGAAGCATTGTTCCTCGCCGCGCGGCGCGCGCACGGGGCCGCGCACGCGGTGCCCGCGGAGCAGCCGCAGGGCGCGAATTTGGCTGGGGCTCACGTAGGCGTCGACGGCCGTCTCGGCGTAGCCGGCGGCCGCCAACCGCACGAAACCGAAGCCTTCGGGGAGGATCGACAGCGCACCCTCGGTCTCCACCTGCTCCCCTGCCTCAGTCATCGCGGTGACGACCTCGGCTACGATCTCGTCCTGCGCGAGGTGGGGTGGCAGCTCAAGCCCCAGCCTCCCCGCGGCGTCGAGCAGTTCGGCGCGCGGTCGGATGTGGAGGTCGGGGATCGTGGTCATTGCCCGGTCTCCATGCCAGCGAGCAGCGCGGCGACTTTGCGGCGTGTCTCTGCGAGCGTGCCGCTGTTGTCGAGCACCGCGTCGGCGCGCTGGCGCTTCTCGGCGATCGCCAGCTGGCTGCGTTCGCGTCGCCCGAGCTCGTCTTCTGCCCAGCCGCGCGCGCGGGCACGCGAGGCCCTGGTTGCGTCGGGAGCGTCGACGAACACGATGTGGTCGCACCGCTCCCAGAGCCCGGCCTCGAACAGCAGCGGGACGTCCAGCAGGCACGAGCGGCCCTGCGCGACGGATCCCTCAAGCGACGCGAGGATTTTCGTGCGGACTCGAGGGTGGATGATGGCCTCGAGCTGGCGCTTCGCCGCGGGATCCGAGAACACCAGATTTGCGACCGCTTGGCGATCGATCGAGCCGTTGACGATGTACGTTTCCCCAAGCGCAGAACGGACTTCGGCTAGGACCTCGGGGTCCTCGGAGGCTGCCTTGGCGTGCTCGTCGGCGTCGATGTGCAGCAGGCCGTGGGCGCGGAAAAAGGCCGCGACGGTGCTCTTGCCCGACGCAACGCCGCCTACGAGCCCCAACACGACGGGCTCGGAGGGGCGAAACGAGCGCGGCTTCGCTCCTGGCTGGTTTTCGGACCGCGGCATCTACAACATCGTCGCGGAGACTCTTGGCTTAGACAAGTCGTTGTCAGACGGCGCCTTGACCGCAGGCGCTCTCTACCTAAGATCCCGGACCCGTGCGGTGCCGTGCCCTCGGCGCGAGCGCGGGTTCGATCCACAGTCCGAGTTCTCAGCCCTCTCTTCTTCGGCGTCTCACCCGGCGCCCGCATCACGCCGTCGCCTGTCCCCCGAGGCAAGGCTACGCTCTCAACGTTCAGACCCCTTGGAGTTGGTTCCCATGCACAATCGCCAAAGCGGTGCCGCGCACGTACCGATCATGTTCTTCCTCTTGCTGCTCCTGATGTTCTTCGGGGCGCTGGGATTCGGCTACGTCCAACAGACCAACAACGCGGAGCTGAGGCAGAGCGCTGTCGACGCCAAGGCGGCCTTGAAGGAGATTCAGGACAAGGACGTGCTCACCCGCGACTACGTTGAGGCGCTGGGCAGCGTCATCAAGCTGCCCGGGACCTATGAGGGCATCGCCCGTAGGAAGGATATGTATGGCACCGCGAAGCTCGACTACGCGGGCATGATGAACCCGGCCGAAATCTCGAGCTTCATGAAGGACGCCGCGAGCAAGGCGGGGGTCTCTGAGGCGGAAGGCCTGCCGAACCTGCTCGGGGCGATGATCGCGAAGATCAACTCCGTCAGCCAGCGCGCTACGGACAGCGAGCTGGGGCGTGACAAGGCCCTCGCGGACAAGAACGCCAGCGACGCGCGCTACGGCACTCTCGAGAGCCAAGCATCCGATGCGGCTTCGGAGAACGCGACCAATCTTGAGCAGGCTCGCTCTGACTTCCAGTCGGCGACCGACGCCCGCGACAGCCAGATCACGTCGTTGACGCAGAACCTGCGAAACAAGGACGAAGAGATGACGTCGATGAAGGAGGACTTCGCCGCGCAGAAGAAGGCCTTGCTGGGACGGATCGCCCGTCTGCAGACCCAAAACTCGGCGCTGGTCGAGCGCGAAGCGCTCCGGCAGCCGCCCAACGTCGCCGACGGCAAGGTCTTGGTCGCCAAGAACGGGATCCCGAAGGCCTTCATCAACCTCGGCCGCAAGGACCTGCTACAGCCAGGCACGGTATTCCGAGTCAAGGGGCCCAACGACGACAGCGTCAAGGGTTACTGCAGGGTCACGCGCATCGAAGACGAGCGCGCCGAGGTGCGCCTGTTTGACTTCGTCGACCCGGTCGGCAACTACGCCAGCGAAGGCGACCTGATCTACAACGACCTCTACACGCCTCGCGTGACGCGCACGATGTTCCTGATGGGCCGCTTCACGGCGCCCTACGGCAAGGAGCAGCTCACCAACCTGTTGACCCGCCTCGGTAACCGCGTGGTGTCCAAGATGGCTCCCGGGGTTGACACCGTGATCCTCGGCAACAACCCGGTCAATGAAGCCGGTGACGGATTCGACGCGATCCAGGAGAGCGACGAGTTCAAGCTCGCCAATGAGCTGCGGGTGGAGTTCACCTACCTCTCGAAAATCGCCGACCTAGTGAAGCTCTAAGACCTTCACCGCGAGGGCCGGTGAGGCCTCGGACCGGAACAGGCGGCCCACAGGGCCGCCTGTTTTCGATTTTGGGGGACCTCTTCGACGGCCTAAGCTTGCGTGAGATCATGCCGCTCGACCAGCCCGAGGCGCGAGACGCCATCGACCAGCCCGAAGCGCTGCCCAGGATGACCTTCGGGGACCATCTGGACGAGTTGCGAAAGCGCGTTATCAAGGCGCTGGTTGCTGTCGTCGTCGCGATCGTCGTCGTCCTGCCGTTTAAGGGGGTCGTGCAGGAGATCATCGTCGGGCCGTATCGCCAGCAGTGGCAGATCGGCTTTGAGCACTGGGTCGAGGGTCTGCAGGCGAAGGAGGCCGCCGGGTCTATCAGCGAAGAGTCCGCGCAGTTCTTGGCCTATTGCCTGGAGCATAAGGCGCAGATCTTTGACGGGTCGGTCGAGTATCCCTACCTGCTCCAGAGCAGGACCGGGTATCCGGTCCCGTACGGCCTCTACGCGACCGGCGGGCTTGAGGACATCCTGTCGTTCATGTGGGCCTCGCTGATCTTCGCGGTGGTCTTGGCGAGCCCCGTCGTGATCTGGCAGATCTGGGCCTTCATCGCTGCAGGCCTCTACCAGAACGAGCGCCGGGTGTTCTACCGCTACTTCCCGTTCATGTTGCTGTTGACGTGCGCGGGCGTTTGGTTCGGCTACGCGGTGGCGCTGCCGTACAGCCTCGGGTTCCTGATCAGCATGATGGACCCGTCCATGGTCAACGCGATCTTCAGCGTCGGTCAGTTCTTCAACTTGCTGTTCATGACGACCGCCGCGATGGGCGTCGTCTTCCAGGTGCCGATCGTGATGCTGGCGCTGCAGCGCGTCGGGATCGTGCGGCACGCGACCTTCGTCAAGCACTGGCGGATGACGATCTTGGTCATCTTTATCCTCTCCGCGCTGTTCAGCCCGCCGGAGCCGGTCTCGATGATCTTGATGTCGTTGCCGATGATCCTCCTCTACGGCGTCGGCCTCTTGCTCACGGCCTCGGGTCGCAAGAACGAACCGGCCGAACCGGAGGCTGCGACGTGATCGCGGAGATCGTCGCGATCGGTGACGAGTTGCTGCACGGTGGGGCGTTGGACACCAACAGCAAATACATAGCGCGAGAGCTTGAGCAGCTCGGCGTCGTCGTCCGACGCTTCAGCGTGGTCGGCGACGACCCGGCGCAGCTGCGGGGAGCCCTCGACGAGGCCTGCGGTCGCGCGGACGTCGTGCTCGCGACCGGCGGCCTGGGCCCGACGCTCGATGACCGGACTCGTGACGTCGTCGCAGAGCTGCTGGGCCAACCGCTGCGCTTCGACGAGGCGTCTTGGCAGCAAATCCTGGCTTGGTTCGCGCGCTTTGATCGCCCCTGCCCGGACAGCAATCGCCGGCAGGCCGAGTTGCCCAGCACGGCCGAGGCGCTGACCAACGCGGTCGGCACCGCGCCTGGGTTCGTCGCGAAGATTCGGCGGGCATCGCTGTTTGCTATGCCTGGGGTCCCGCGTGAGATGAAGGTGATGTTGCGTGACGAGGTGTTCCCGCGCTTGCGGTCCCTGGGGGAGCTCACGCCGACGGCGCACCACCTGCTGCGCGTCCTGGGTCCGTCTGAGGCCATGCTCGGCGAGCGCTTGGCGGAGTTTATGCAGCCGGCGAGCAACCCGCAGGTCGGCATCACGGCGTCGGGTGGCATGCTTACCGTGCGCATCGTCGGCGTCGCCGCAACCTCACACGAGGCGTCAGCGCTCTGTGAGCAGACGGCCGCCGTGCTGCGTCCCCGACTGGGTGATTGGCTATTTGCCGAGGGCGAGGGCGAGTTGCCCGAGATCGTGCTCAGTCGGCTGCGCGAGACGGGCAGCACCGTCGCGTTCGCAGAGTCTTGCACCGGCGGGCTGTGTGCAGCCCGCTTGACGGATTGTGCGGGGTCGTCAGCAGCGCTGCAGGGCGGGGTCGTCGCTTACAGCAACGACGCGAAGAGGCAGCTGCTGGGCGTCCCCGGCGAGCTCCTCGAGATGCACGGCGCCGTCAGCGAGCCCGTGGCTGCGGCTATGGCTGCCGGCGCGCGCAAAGCCTTCGACGCGAGCTGCGCTGTTTCGACGACGGGGATCGCGGGGCCAGCGGGCGGGAGCCGTGAGAAACCTGTGGGCACGGTTTGCATCGGCTACGCCGATGCCAGCGGAGCCAGCGCGTGGACGGTGCAGATCCCGAACCTCGGGCGCTCTTTCGTCCGCAATCGTGCCGTGTTCGAGGTGTGGCGGACGCTGCTGCGCTGATCTGCAGCCGCCTCTGCGCGTATGATGTAAGGCAGCGGCGCCGGGTGGTGTCGGCCGAGAACTCGTGAAGATCTGCTTGTCGTGCGAGGGTGTTACCGACACCCAGGCGAAACGCTGTGGTAACTGCGGCGCGACGTTGCTGTCGACCGACGCGGTCCACTACCCGTCAAGGCGCGGGGAGTTCGACGCGGGTAACCCCCTGCTAGGGACGGTGATCGACGGCAAGTACAGGCTGCACAGCGTGCTGGGCCGCGGCGGACTCGGGACCGTGTTTCGCGCAGAGCACGTCGGCTCGCTGGTCGCGGTCGCCCTCAAGCTGTTGCACCCACGCTTCGCCGAGAGGCCAGAGTATCGCCGCTCGCTCATCCCCGAGGCGCGAAGGGCAGCGACCGTCGTCGATGAACGCTGCGCCAAGCTGCTCGACGTTGGTGAGGGTGATGAAGGGGTCACATACTTGGCGATGGAGCTCGTCGATGGGCAGACGTTGGAGGAGCTGCTGCAGGACGGGCCGCTGCAACCGGCGCATGCCCTGGAGATCCTGGCGCAGGTTTCGGTTGCGTTGGCGGCGGTGCATGACGCCGGCCTCGTCCACTGTGACTTGTCGCCGCGGAACGTCATGGTCGCGACCAGCGGTGACAAGCTGCACGTCAAGGTCCTCGACTTTGGGATCGCCAGGAGCGTAAAGATCGCGGGGCGCGACGGGCGCCGCGGTGAGCTGCGAGGCTTCGCTAGCCCGGCGTTCTCGGCGCCTGAGCTGCTGGCCGGCGGCGACGTCGACGCGCGGGCAGACCTCTATTCTCTGGGCACGCTCGCGTGGCTGCTGATAACGGGCGAGTTACCAGTCGACGACAGTGACCGGGACACCGCGGTGGAGGCGGTGCGTCGCGGTCGGCTGCGTGACTGGCCGCGGGTCTCGGGGGTCCCTCGCTCCCTCGTCCGTCTCGTTAAGCGCTGCCTCGCGTCCGACCCTGAGCAGCGTCCGGCCTCGATTGACGAGGTGTCTCAGCGGCTGACTAAGCTGCAGAGTGGCCGCGGCCGAAGACTCGGTCGGTTCGCGGCGCTCCTTACGGCGGCGGCAGCCGTGTTGACCTTGTTTGTCAGCGGCCTCGGCGGCGCGGTATTCCTGCGGCCACAGCCTGGCTCTGCGCTGCAGGTTTCCCTGGGTTCGCAGAGGGAGGTTTTGCCCGTTCAGCACCTGCGGCCTGCCGCGTTCGCGAAGCTGGAGTTCCACTACGCGGGGATCACGCCGCAGCGTCTGGTCGCTGAGGTCCTGCGGGGTGGCGTGGTGCTGGCGCGCGCGCGACTCGATCCGGAGGTCGATCGCGGCAGCAGCACTTTGCTCCTGTCTGTCCAGCAGCCGAGCTGGGCCAAGGTCGTGCGCGAGCTCACGCGCGGCAGCCAGAAAGGTCCTCTAGAGCTAGCCTTCATCGTTCCTGGCGCCGCAGTCCTTGGCGTCGGTCGCGTCTGCGTGGACGGGCAGGCTCCGAGCCTGAAGGCGTCCTTCCAACGCCCTGACGCGCCGCTCCGTAACGACACGGTCCTGCTCGTCGACGCGGTCGACGACGTCGCCATCGCGCGCGTCGAGGCTGTCATTCGAACCTCCGAACGGTCACCGCAGACCCTCGTGTTGCCAGCGGGGCAGCGCTCGGTCGCGCTCGGCGCTCTGCTGGCCGAGCGCGCGCCAGGCGTCGCCCAGCGAGGCCCGGGGCAGGTCACAGTGCGCGCGGTGGACCGCGCCGGGAACGCTCGCGAGAGTGACCCCTTGCCGTTTCCTGCGTTCGACACAGCGGTCCCGGAGGTCCTGCAGATAACAGGGCCCGTCGGCCAGCGGACGCTGAGCCTTAGCGGGGACCGCCTCCGGTTCCGCGTTCAGTTGTCGGCTGGCGAGCCTGGCCTCTTCTTATGCTGCCGTCACGGACCGCGCGAGTTGCGTCTGCCTATGCCGGTTGAGGCGAGCGACAGGGCGGTCTCGCGCTCCTTCGACGTCGACGTGTCCGACTTCATCGACGGCGCAGGCGAGTTTGAGTGGCGGCTGGCCGTCGTCGACAAGATCGGCAACGAGATCGAGCGGAGCTTCCCCGTACGCGTCATCGATCGCAGCCCGGACGTGCTCTTGTCGGCGCGGTCGGACGACGCGCGGCGTCCCGCTGCGCTGGTTGGGAACGAGCTGGTCGTCTCTCCTCAGGGCGGTGCGTTCGCAGCTCAGGTCGCCAGCGGCTACTACGTCAGCAGGGTGCACATTGAGCAGGATGGGCGCCGTCTCGCTGAGCCTGCTATCGAGCTGCGCGCTGCGGGCGCTCAGGGCGCGCTCCTCTCGATCGCGTCTTGCCAGCCCGGCCGCTATGCAATCACCCTGGAGCTAAAGGGTCGCGAGGAACAAGAATCGGAGCCGCTCTCCCGCGAATATCGCCTAAGGGTCTTGCCCGAATCCTTGGAGGTGCGGGTGCCGGCGGTTGCTGGGCGTTTCGTGCCAGAGCTGGTCGACGCCGGCATGCTCAGAATGCAGCCAGGCTCACCTCTCGCGACCGTCGCAGAGGGCGTCGGTTGGCGCTACGACCGCGCGCTTCGTGCACACATCCGCGGAGTCTGCTACCAGGGGGAGCGCACTTGCGCCGAGGTCGCGCCCGCTGCTGGGCCGCTGATCCTCGGCGTGCCGTTGACGCCCGGATACAACGCGCTCTATCTCTCGCTGGTCGACTCCTTGGGCAGGGTCGTGCGCGTGGTCGACGACCGCGGACAGCCGCTGCCGCTTGTAGACGATCGGTCGTTGTTCGCGGAGTTCTGGTGGACCAACGGACAGCCCCGCGTCGTAGGGGAACAGATCTTGGTCGAGCACGCGCGGCCTCTGCGCGTGCGTATGGAAGTCGCGCTGCCATTCGGCGCTGAGGCGCGCGAGCATTTGCGCCTCGGGCTCGGCGGCGGCGAGTGGCGGGCCTCTTCCGTAGAGTCAGACGAGCGCTCTTCGAAAATCGTTTTCGACGTCCCGTTCGAGGCTTGGAGCGCGGCCGCGCAGCTGTCGGAGCGTGGTCGGCAGGCGTTCGCGGAGGGCATCGTAGCGGAGATCGTTTGCTATCTTTTGGCGCCGAGCGGTAGGAGCGAGCTTACGCTCACGCTGCAGACGACGCGCAGCACCCTTGCGCCGCTCCGTCTCGGCGAGCACGCAGTCTTATCTCCAGAGCTCGCCGACGTGCGGTTGCTACCTGTGTTGGCGCCGGATGGGGCGTTCGACGAACTCGTGCCCGCGGAGGCTCCTCCGCGCGCGACGTTCCGGCCGCAGCCGCCGATCGCCGTGCGCAACATGCGCGACATCCTGCTGCAGGACCGCGAGTTCACGGTCGGCGCTGCTGTCGCCCTGGCTGCGCGCGTTGCGCACGTCGACGCGGCGGCGCGGGCTCGGTTGGTGCACGCCGCTGACCCTTTGGGCGAGCTTCGCCTAGAGGCGGGGAGCCTGCTGCCCGCGGGCGTCGAAGACGCGCCGCGCGCCGGACCACTGAGCGGCGCGGACTTCTTCCAAGCTTGGTCCCTCACGCGGCTGCTCGGTGTCGTCGTGGCAGACGACCCAGGTCTCTTCCGCCTCCCGCTCGGATGTGAGCTCGAGCGCGCGGCCTACTCTGGCGCGGTTGCTTCGGCGTGCAGCGGCGCGCTCGCGCAGGGCGGCGAGGTGCGCGCCGGCGCCTTCTCAAGCGTGCAGCCCGCCGCTGCGGACGCGCTCGTCACGCGCAGCCTCGCGGTCGGCGACGTCGTCCCTACGAGCTACGAAGCGTCCTTCCGAGGGCTCGACTTCGGCCTGTCTGAGTGGGTCCTGGACCTGCCCTTCATCGCCGAGACGAGGTTGCTGACGCGTCAGTGGACCAGCGATCACGCTGTCCACTTGCTGCGGGTGACAACGCTTGCGGAGGGCGCCGTCGAGTTGGGCTGGGATCCGTTGGGCCTCGCGGCGCGCGTCGGCGTCGTCCGCGGGCTCGCGTTCGGACAGCCTGACGGTTTGATCGGGACGTCCGGGGAGCGGCTGCAGCTCGACCCTGCGTCGCCGCTGCCGCGCTGCGTGCCTGGCGTGCTGCGGACCGAGCAACTGCGCCGCGACGGCCAGGACCTGCTCGCGCGCGGCCGGGACCCCCGTCTGCGCTTTGTCGGCTTCCGCGTCGCCGCAGACGCGGAGGCGCTGGCTAAGAGGTGGGGATACCGATGAACGGCTCGATCACCGCCGCGAACCGGCGAGGCCCGTTGGCGGCCATGCTCATAACGCTGCTGGCGCCTTTGATGAGCGGTTGCGTCTCGACAACAGACGAGCTCCTCGGCGTGGCGGCGCTACCGCCGCTCGACCGCGCGGTGCTGGTCAGCGGGGGCGCCTTCTCAGTCGGCAACCCCTCGGAGCGGGGCACGTTTCGTCTTCCGGCGGGCTCGTCGGTTGAGGCAGGGCGTCCTCAAGGCGAGGAGCCGATCGCGTTTTCTGCGGTCGTTGATGTCCTCCAGCGTGGCTCCGTGTTCCAGCGCGTCGCAGCCGACACTGACCCCGCGCGACGGCGCCGTCTCTTGTCGCAATTGCAGAGTGGTTCCCTGCCGCAGGAGGCTGTCGATTTTCTCAGGCAGGCTCGCGAAGACGGCTTCGACCTTTTGCTGCTGATAGAAGAACTCCAAGACGGCCCGATCGAGAGTCAGGGGACGAACGGTCGGTGGCCGGTGACCTTCGCTACGTGGATCTTGTTGGGAGTCGGTGCGTTCATCCCTGATCGCACATTCGAGTCTCGCTCGGCGCTGCGCGTTTCGTTCCGTGAGCTTCAGACAGGAGAGGAGGTGGACAGCATCCTGTTAGTGCCTGGTCCTATCGACTTGTCGTTGACAGAGCGGAGCGACCTGATCGGCTTTATGATGTCGATCGTCGTGCCGCCCTTCTGGGTCGGTGACGATGAGGAGGTCGTGAATCGGTCGGTGCGCGACACGTCGGAGCGCCGCTTGCTGGTCTCGCTGGCTCGTGAGCTCAAGAGCGACATTCGGCGCCGGCGTCTCGGCGAGCGCGAGGTGGCTGCCATCTCTCTGCAGGACCTGAGGAGCGGTCCGACGATCGTCGTGGAGGCCGAGGAAGCGCTCAGCGTGGCGAAGCTGGTCGGGGGCGTTGACGACGACGTCGGTGAAGAGTTTGTTCGTCAGTTGATGGCTTCGCGCCAACTCCAGGGTGGTCGGTCACGATACGAAGCCCTGGTGCCGCCGAGCTTGCGCGGTCGTTTTCAGCTGCGTGTGGGCACGCTCCGGGGCGGCGTGTCGTCTTCGACGTTCCGCTTGGAGGAGCGGCGATGAAGGTCCCTGAAGGTCTCCGCGTCGGCACCTGTAGCCACACAGGCCTCGTCCGCGGCGCCAACGAGGACGACTACCTCCTGGCGACGTCAATACGCGCCGGCGCCGTCTCGTTCGTCGCTGCGATCGCGGACGGAATGGGCGGCGCGGCCGGCGGGGCAGAGGCGAGCCGGACCGCTCTCCGGGCGCTGGGCGCCACTTTGATCGACGGCGACCCGCGCGCTGGTATGAGCGCTGGTTTCGCGCGGGCTAGCGTCAACGTGCTGCAGTCTGCTGCTGCCGTCCCGGCGCTACGCGACATGGGCACGACGCTGACCGCGCTTTGGTTCCGCGAAGGTCACGCGGTCGTCGGGCACATCGGCGACACGCGTCTATATCGACGCCGGCGAGACCGCTTGGAGGTGATGACGAAGGATCACTCCTTGGAAGAAGGGCAGAACCTCCTGACGCGATGTATCGGCGCAGGACAGTCCGATTGTGATCCGGACTGCGCCACGCTTGACCTCGCGAGCGGCGATCGCTTTTTGCTCTGCAGCGACGGCGTCTGGAACGTCGTCGAAGAGCGCACCTTGGAAGCCCTCGCTGCTCTCCGTGATCCGCAGCGGGCGGCCGACCGTTTGGTGCGGGCCGCGGTGAACCGCGGCGGCCCGGACAACGCGACAGCGCTCGTGATCGACGTGTTGGATCCGGCCTTCGGCGAGAGCGTCGAGGTCGAACTCCCACGTCAAGAGCGGCCGAGCGCGCGGACGCTGTGGCCGGTTGCGAGGTCGCTGCGGCGACCGTTGTGGCCATTCGCGCTGCTGCTGGTCGCCGCTGGTCTGCTGCTCTGGTCGGCGCTGCGCCTGGCAGGCTTCACGGTCTTTTGACGCGCCGGACCGGATCCTGAGGGCGCCCGCGAGCGGGGCCACGCCTTGCCCGTTGCCCCCAGAGTCGGGATGCGCAACGATGGGATCGCCCCTCACTCCCGACCTCTGTCGTAGATGCCGAAGAAACTCCAGCGCCGCATTTCTGCTCCAAAGGCCGTGCCCGCGACGAACCAAAAGCGCTCTGGCGGCGGTTCCGGCGGCAGCGGCGGGCTGTCATTTGGTAAGAGCCGCGTCACCGCTAAGGTGCTCGCCGAGTTCACCAGCCAACTCGCGGTGCTCTTAAACGCAGGGATCCCGATCACGAAGAGCCTGCGAATCCTCGAAGGGCAAATGCAGCAGGGCGCGATGAAGCGCATCGCTGATCAGCTGGTGGAGGACGTCGAAGGCGGCACGGCGCTCTCGGAAGCCATGGCTAAGCACGAGGCCGTCTTTGATCCCCTCTACACGAACATGGTGAGGGCGGGAGAGGCGGGGGGGGTCCAGGAGGAGATCCTCAACCGACTCAGCTCGTTTTTGGTGCAGAGCGAGTCAATCAAATCGCGCGTCAAGGGTGCGCTCGCATATCCGGTCGCGATCCTCGTCGTGGCGATCTTGGTCTTGCTGTTGGTCTTCGCGTTCGTGATTCCGAAGTTTCGACAGGTGTTCGCGACGTTGGGCGAAGGCAACCTGCACTGGACCACCGAGTGGGTCATGGGCATCGGCGACCACATGAAGTTTTGGTGGTGGATCTACCTGCTCGGCGTGGTGGTGTTGATCGCCGTCCACAGGCTGCTGATGGGTAAAGTTTTGGGTTACCGCAGCGTGATGCACCGCGCGGCCCTGCACATGCCGCTCTTCGGCGGGTTGGTGCACAAGAGCCTCGTCGCGCGCTTCGCGCGGACCTTCGGGACGCTGATCCAGTCTGGCGTCCCACACCTCGACGCGCTCGACATCCTCAATGCTTCGACCAACAACGTGCACATGAAGTCAGCGGTCGGCGACGTCCAGTCCTCGATCCGCGAAGGCGCGGGGTTCGCGGTGCCGATGGGTGAGAGCGGCATGTTTGACGATATCGTGATCAACATGGTCGACGTCGGAGAGCAGACAGGCGAGCTCGATGGCATGCTTACAAAGGTCGCGGATCGCTATGAGACCGAGGTTGACCAGACGATCGAGACGACCTTCAAGTTGATCGAGCCGATTCTCTTGGTGGTGATGGCTGTCGCCGTCGGATTTATCGTCTTCGCGCTGTTTATGCCGCTGCTGACGATGATGCAGCAGATGAGCAAGAGATAGCTCGGTGTCGCTTGCGTGGCGCATCTTGTTGTTTGCGCTGTTGCTGAACGTTTTGACGGTCGGCAGCGTGCAAGTCATCGTGCATCAAGCTCAGGCTCGGTGGTTCGAGCAGCAACGCGAGGTGCTACAGGAGACCGTCCAAGAGTCCTTCTCCGAGCTCGAGCGCGTCTACAACGCCTCCGCCGTCGATGACGCAGCTGCGAACGCCAGCGTCGTGCGTAGCCTGCTTCGTAATCGGTCACTGCGCGAGCTCTACGACGACGTGATCGTCACCAGCGGTCGGCCACCGTATACGGACGTGTTCCTGAACTCGCTCGGGGCGGTTCACCGCGACCCCGTCTCGTTCAGGCTCGACGAGGTCATCGAGGGCATCTCCAAGGCGCGGCAAGTAGATGGGCTGCTGCGCGTGTCGAACGGATATTGCAGAGCGCTGCGCCGCGGCGGGCGCGTCGCAGGCTATCTGTGGTTCGTCCCGAAGTTCCAACCGCGCCTTCCGACGAGCCTGCCGCTCTGGTCCGCGCTGCTCGGCGTAGCCGCGTCTACCCTCGTATTCGGTGGGGTCCTCTTCTGGTTGACGCGTCGTGCGGTGGCGCGGCCGCTGCAGGACGTCGGCGGGGCGGCGCAGGCCGTCGCGCGGGGGCGCTACGACGTGCGGTTGCCTGAGCAGCGCAGCGTTCCCGAGCTCGGCCCGCTGGTCGAGACCTTTAACCGTATGGCGGCGCAAGTCGAAACCCACACCGCGACGTTGGAGCGCGCGGTCCGCGAGGCGGTGCAGGCCACGGAACAGAAGGAGCGCGCTCTGGTCCAGAGCTCACGCCTGGCGACCATCGGCACCTTGGCCGCTGGGGTCGCCCACGAGATCAACAACCCCATCGGCGGAATGCAGAACGCCGTCCAGAGCCTGCTGCAGGCGGAGGGTCTGGACGAGCGACAGAGGGTCTATCTAGAGCTCCTCCGTGACGGCCTCGACCGCGTCGCTAGCACCACGCGGCGGATGTTGGAGTTTGCCCCCAAGGACGCTGAGCCGCACGCCTTCGACGCGGTGACCGCGATCGAGGGCGCGTTTGCGCTCGTCAAGCACCGCTGTCAGCACGAGGGGGTCACCTTTGAGCTGCAGGCGCAGGACGATCGGCCAGACGTTCACGGCGACGCCCATGAGATCCAACAGGTCGTCCTCAACCTGTTGCTGAACTCGTTGGACGCGATCTCTGGCGCGGGTGGCGCGATTCGGGCCTCGGTCCGCGGCGAAGACGACAAAGTGCTGATCTCGGTCGCGGACGACGGCCCGGGGATGCCGGCGGAGCTGCAGCCGAGGATCTTCGATCCGTTCTTCACCATAAAGACGCGCCCCGACGCGAGCGGCCTGGGCATGTTTATCAGCTACTCGATCGTGCAGAACCACGGCGGCTCGATGAGGATCGAGTCTCGCCCCGACGCGGGCTTCAAGGTGTTTATCGAACTGCCGGCGGCGTGAGGGCCTGCGGGCTACTCGGCCGCTTCGGCGCCGTGCTCGTGGCCCTGCTCGGAGCCGCTGAACAGCCACACTTGGTTCTTGCCGCGCCGCTTTGCCTCCTGCAGCGCGCGGTTGGCGTTGCGGCGGAGCTGGTCGACGCTGCTGGCCTGCCTGCCGTCGAAGCTGTCCACGCCGATCGAGACGGTGACCTGCATATGGTAGGAGGCGTCGCTGACGCTCATGCCGCTGACGCGTTTACGGATCCGGAGCGCGGTCTGGACAGCTTCTGCAGGGGTCGTCTGGGGCAGCAGGATGCAGAACTCGTCGCCGCCGAAGCGCGCGGCGAAGTCGGTCTCGCGGATGTTGCCTTTGAGCGCGTCGGCGACCCGGCGCAGGACTTGATCGCCGAACGCATATTCGGTGCTGTCGTTGACCGTCTTGAAGTTGTCGACATCGATTAACAGCAGAGACAGCGGGTTCTGGTGTCGCTGCGCTCGCTTCCATTCGAGCTCCATGATCCGCTTCATGTAGAGCTCGGA
>MDTG01300440.1_pt1 | contig 23237 bp, 21 predicted proteins | sample 811421 | NCBI WGS metagenome assembly MDTG01 (sample SAMN05326645, study PRJNA326480) | marine metagenome | isolation source: seawater | place: Pacific Ocean: South East | collected 2011
CGGCGTGTTCCTCGCCATCAAGCACGCCGTGCCCCATCTGACCAAGCAGGGCTCGGGCGCCCTGCTGTGCACCGCCTCCGTCGCCGGCCTGCGGGCCAACGCCGGCGGCGTGGATTACAGCGCCAGCAAGGCCGGCGTGATCAGCATCGTCCAGACCGTCGCCTACCAGCTCTACGGCACCGGCGTGCGCATCAACGCCATCTGCCCGGGGCTGATCGAGACCGGCATGACCCGGCCCGCCTTCGAGCGCGCCCGGGAGCGCGGCACCGAGGAGCGGATCGGCCAGATCAACCCGACCAGGCGCGCCGGCCAGCCCATCGAGATCGCCCAGATGGCCTGCTTCCTGCTGAGCGACCGGGCCTCCTACGTCAACGGCCAGGCCGTGCCCGTGGACGGCGGGCTGTCGGCGTCTCATCCGTGGGTGTTCCCCCGCTCATGAGCTGGCGCGCCGCTTCCCGCACGATGCTGATCGCGCTGTGCGCCGGACTGTCGGCGTGCAGCGAGCCCCCGACCGCGGGCGGGGACGCCGCTGACGCCGAGGCCGAAACCGTCGATCAACCGACCCTGCTCGAATACACGCCCGCCGACGAGCCTCCCACCGGCGAGGTGCTGATCGCCGAGCCGCCCGAGGGCTGGCTGGAAACCGGCGCCATGCAGACGCCGGCCATGCGAATGGCCGAGTACGGCCCCCGGGACCGCGAGGACGGCAACCTGGAGCGCATCACCTTCGAATCCCAGACCGGCCAGCCGCTGCCGGACCCGATCCTGTTCGTGCTGGCCGTCAGCCGCGATCTCGCCGTGCGCTGCAAGGAGTTCCAGGACATCAACATCTCCTCCGGCCTGGAGAACGGCTACCCCACCTCGGTGCGGCTGATGATCTGCCCCGAGTTCAAGGACGCCCCCAACGGCCAGGTGGTGATGGCCAAAGCCATTCAGGGCAACGAGCAGTTCTACGTCATCACCCGCCGGCTGCGCACACCGCCGCTGCCGGAAACCGGCCAGCCGCTGACGGCCCAGGAGATGGCCGAGTGGACGACCCATCTCCGGGGCATAGAACTCTGTGACACCCGGGAAGCGTCCCACCCCTGCCCGGACTTCAGCCTCGCCGAGGATCCCGCCTAGCGCTCCCGCAGGGCCTCCCTGGCGAACCGCTGAAGCGGCTCGGTGAAGTAACCGAGCACCGTGCGCCGGCCCGCGACGATGTCCACCCAGGCCGTCGCGCCCGGGCTGAGGTCGAACGCCTCGCCATCCGCCAGAACCCGCGTCGTGGCGACCCGAACCCGCGCCCGGTAGTGGGCCGGCCCGGCGCCATCGGACACGGAATCCCGGCCGATCCGCACCAGCACGCACGACAGAGCGCCATAGCGGACGAACGGCAGCGCATCGAGCTTCAGCCGGCACGGCTGCCCCGGTGACAGGAAGGCGACCTGGGCAGGCGGAATCCTCGCTTCGAAGACCAGATCCGAAGAGGCGGGAACCACCAGGCCCAGCACTTCACCCCGTTCCACGTAATCCCCCACCCCGACGTTCAGCTGCTCGACGGTTCCCGCGAACGGTGCGAGCACCCGGCCGGATCGCTGTACCCGCCGCGCCTCGGCGAGCTCGGCTTCCAGACGGGCCACGTCGACACGCGCCGATGCGATCGAGTCGATCAGGTCGAGCTCGAAGGCGCCGGCGCGCTCGCCGACGGCGTGCCCGTGCGCGGCCAGCCGGCTCTCGAGCACCCGGATACTGCCCTGCGCCGCAACGATGTCCGCGTCACGCTGCCCCAGGGCCGACCGGGAGCGCAGCCAGTCGAATCGGCTCACCGCACCCCTCCGGTGTGCCTGGTCGACGGCCTGGTGACGACTGTCGGCTATGGCCCGCTCGCGGCGCGCTGCGCCGAGACGGGCCCGTGCCAGCTCGAGTTCCGCCGCCAGGGCTTCACCCTCCCGCCGCAGGCGTGCCATCGTGTCGCGGTGCCGCGCCAGGCGCGCATTCGCCGTCGCCGATGCAGGCGCCTGCCGACGGCCTTCGACGGCTTGCTGCAATGCCAGATCTTCGCGCAGCCTGCGCCTCCGGTCCTCCAGCGCGGCCGCCTTCGCCCGGACCTCACGCTCGCTGGTGACGTCCGACAGCACGATCAGCACGCTGCCGCTCTCCACCAGGTCTCCATCCCGAACCGACAGCCGCCCGACGATCCCCGAGGCTGCGGCGCGCAGCTCGAAGACACCATCCTTCGGCCGGGCCTCCGCCGGCGCCGACACGACGATGTCCACCTCGGTGGCGACCGCCCAGACGAACAGCGACACCAGCAGCGCGCTGCCCAGCCCCACGCCCTGACGGAGCCTCAGGGGCGGAGGAAGCGCAGGCGTGCCTGTCGGGAGCACGGTCACGATCAGACCGAGGACAAGGCCGGGGGCCGCCGGCCCTGGTCGCGGTCCAGCCGCAGCACACGGTCAATGCCTCTCAGCGCGGAGTCCCGGTGGGACACGACGACCCACGCGCAGTCCGGCAGAAAGCGGCTCAGGTTCGCCAGCAGCAGGGACTCCGCGTCGCTGTCGAGAGAGGACGTCGCTTCGTCGAGCAGAAGAACCTGGGGACGCCCGACGATCGCGCGGGCCAGGGCGATGCGTTGCTGCTCACCGCCCGAGAGCACCTGTCCACCCGGACCGACGAGCGTGTCGAAGCTGGCGGGCCAGGCGCCGACCATGGACGTGACGCCGCAGACCGTGGCGGCCGCGACGATCTCTTCAGGCGTCGGAGCCTGTGCCCCCAGCCCGATGTTCTCGGCGACGGACGCGGTCAGGAGCACGGGCTCCTGAGGCACGAGACGGATGAGACTGCACAGCGACTTGGCGTCGATCCGGTCGAGCCGGACGCCGTTCAGATGCACTGCTCCGCTCTTCGGCGGCCGATGACCGGCCAGCGTCATCAGCAGCGTGGACTTGCCGATGCCGGACGGACCGATCAGCCCGATCCTGCCACCCCGGAGCAGGCTGAAGGACACCGGCGCCGGGGCGTCGGGACAGTCGGCCGTCAATCCGCGGACCTGCAGGCTCACGCCATCGCGGCGTTCGGGTACGACGCCGCCGCCCCTCGGCCAGCGACTGGTTTCGCAGCGGTTCAGCACGCCGCGGCTGCCATCGCTGCGCAGCCGTCGGTCGGAGACTGCCCGGTGATAGCCCGCCAGCCGAAGTATCGGCTGCGCGAGCTGCAGCGAGAGCAGATTGAATGCGATGTACTGGCCCAGGGTCATGCCGCCGCTGATGACCGTCTGGACACCGAGCAGCATGACCAGAATCACCGACAATCGCTGAAGAAACTCCACGGACAGCGCCGCGCGGCGGCGCTCCAGTGCCGCCCTGGCGCGCACCGCGGCGAGGCGCGCATCCGTCGCTGACCAGCGGGCCAGCAGCCGATCGGCGATCTGCAGCGACCGGACGAGGCCGGACGCGGCGATGGTCTCGAGGAATCCGCTCGTCACGGCATGGCGCAGACCGCCTGCCTCCGTTGCCAGGGCGTTCGCCCGGCGCTCGGAACGTACCTCCACCAGCAGGTACAGCGGCACGAACCCGGCCGATACGCCCAGCAGCAACGGATCGAAGAGCGCCATGCAGAACACCAGAAGCGCGACGAAGACGAGGTCGGCAAGCCACTGCGGGCGCGTTTCCGCGCAGAACCGCGCGTCTTCCTGAACCGCCTGCAGGGCTTCCCAACCAGCGCCGGTCAGAGCCGCCGCCTCGCTGGATCCCAGCAGGGCGCCATAGAGATGCCGGCGTTCCGGCGCGGAAAGGGCCTCGACGAGACCGATGTTGTGACGCGCCTGCGCCCACAGGAACAGGTACTGAAACACGGTCAGCAGGGTCACCCCTGCGACCAGGGCAATCAGGGTGTCCACGGCGCCCTGGTTCACGACCCTGTCGACGACCAGCATCATCGACAGCGGCATCGCCAGGCCCAGCACCTGGGCGGCGACACGCAGATAGACCGTGAGCGCCATTTCCGGCCGGGCCAGGCGGATCGGTGACCCGGCCCCGGGCGGCGCGCGTTCATCCTTCGAGGCTGCGCGCGTCATCCAGCGCTCCGCTCAATCGTTGCCGCATCCCGGCGCCACGTACCTCCCCGACGGCCGCCCGCCAGACTTCGTGCATCTTCGACAACGACCCCCGAGCGCTGGCCGGACAGGACCCGGCCAATTCGAGAAGCCGCCCCCGGAGCGACTCCCCGGACACCAGATACCAGGCGACCAGCGCCGGTTCGAGCTGGGCCAGGTGTACCGTCGGCAGCATGGCCACCGGCGCCACGTGGGGCAGCCAGGCGGTGGATTCGGTGTCCGGCGGGAAGAACCGGCGAACGGCGTTCAGCAGGGCTGCGAGGTCCTCGGCGACCACGGTGCGGCTGTTCCGGCGAAGCATGTCCGTCTCGACCTCCCGGACGGCCAGGAGCGCGGCGACGTCCTGCGCGACGAGGGACGAGGCCGCCGTCGCCGACCCGGTCATGACCACCGTCAGCCAGGCTCTCGCCATCCAGTACAGGCGCTGGCGTTCCTCGAAGTCCGTGGCAACGCCGGCACGGCGAATACCCGGAATCCAGTTGCTGGCGAGGCGGCTGGCGAGGATCGCCGCCATCGGCAGGCAGGTTCCGGCTCGAACGGACGGCGTCTCAGCCGTCAGCGTGGGCAGCACCGTGCGCAGCGCCGCGGCGAGCCCGTCGCGGCCGTCGGCCTCCCGCCACAGGCGGCAGGACCATTCCGCGCGACCGCCACCCGCTGCCGCCGCGCTGCGCCCCGGCGCCTGGGACGACCACCAGGACGCCAGCTCACCGACGTCGATACCGGCGGCCTGCTCGGGCGCGGGCTCCAGGCCCAGTGCCGAGAGGCGCAGCCGACGCCCCTGGATACGGCTGACGCGCCCCGACAGCGTCAGACCCGACACCAGGTTGCCGACCACGACGCCGGGCCCCGATTGCCCCGCAGCCGCTGCCGCGCATTCACTTCGGCGCGGATCGAGGCTCGGGCGGCGGCCCGATTCCACGCGGCGCGGAACCCGCGCCATCTGCCGGGCGAGGTCCACCGCGTCGCCAGCGGGCTCGAGTTCGCAGGTCTCGACCACGTCGAGAAGCTGACGGCACCAGCGCATGATCGGCGCGCCGGTCGGCGCCCCGCCATCCGTGTGGCGCAGGACATGGCGGGCAACCTCGACCAGCAGACGGTCATAGCCCGGTGGCGCCTCACCGCCATCAGCCACCCCGGCGTTCACCAGCGCGTTCAGGTCGGCCTCGCAGCCGCAGCGGTCATGGGATGCCAGGGTCCGCGACACTATCCCTGCAATGTTCAGGTCGACCGCCGACGGCCTGCGCCCGTGCCCGATCTCGCGAGCCAGCAGCGTTTCCCTGACGCCCCGTTCGCAGGGCTGGCGGTGACGGTTGACGAGGTAGAACTCACAGAAAGGCGCCGCGCCGGCGCCGTACCGGCGATGTACCCGCAGCGCCTTGAATCCGCACCAGGAGAGCCATCGCAGATGGGCCCGGTTGGCCGCGCTCGTCAGATTGCAGAGCGTGTCGTAGCCGGCGAGCAGCCGGCCCACCCAGGCACGGCTGCGGCGGGCGAGTTCCCGGCGTGCGAGGAACAGCGCGTCCGCCGCGAGCATCCAGGGAACCCCGATCTTCAGACCGCCGTGCAGGACGTCGCTGACACCCCACAGGCCGACCACGCGATCGTCGGAGATGAGCGCGAAGGCGCGATCGCTCTGCAGCAGGCACGTCACGAGCCCTTCCAGCGGCGACACGCCCCACACCAGCGTGATCTCCTCGGCATCCGCCGGCCTGAGCCGCGGCGCGAGCTCGATGGCGTCGAGGAACCTGGCGGCACGGAATTCGATCATGGCTCGGCCCGCTGCGGATTCGGACCGGCCATTGAACCGCTCCAGCCATTCCGGAGGGGAGCGCCAGGCGCCCTCGAGGCTGTAGGCGGTCGACGCAGCGGCGTGCCCGTGTCAGAGATTCGCCATACGTCCCGTAAGAGATCTCCCAAAGCCACGTGAGGGTGGTCCACGCCGCCGATAAAGTTGGGGCACCCTGCGATGGCCCGGCGCCGGTGCCCGAGACCGGCGTGCGGGCAACAACGTCCAACTGTCATCACAGGAGATCACACCATGTGTGTAGCAGGAGAAGAGGACCCGAACGGGTCGACGACCGCGTCCACCAGCTATGGCGGCGACGGCAGCATTCCGGAAGTCATCGTGACGGCGCCGAGAATCGGCCTGGACCAGGAGACGCTGGCCGCCATCGACTGGTCTGAGGTCGCCCCGCAGACGTTGATCGGCGGATTCGCCGGGCTGGCGAACGGCAGCCTGGCGGGTGCGCTGATCGGCGCCGTGGCCGGCGCCGCAACGGCCGTGGAAGGCCAGGAAGGCATCGATCTCGTCGACCTGGTCGAGCTGAAGGACGACATGATCGTCATCGAGGGGCTGCCCGGGGCGTACGTCCCGCTCTACTGAACCGGGCCCCGGACCCACTGACGTGGGAAACAGGCTGGCCGCTCCACGGCCAGCCTGACGAGGAACACTGCATGACCGAACTGCCGAAGGACATCGAGGCGCTCGAGGAACTGTTCGAACGCCACCACATTGCGCGCCGTCATCTCAGGCCCCGCTGGATGAGGCTGTGCAGGTCCATGGGGCTGGACCCAAAGCCGCCGCTGTTCTTCAGCCTCGCCGAACACTACCTGTGGGAGGGGCTTCCCAGCATGGCAATCGCCGTCGCCGGCTACCTGGCGTGCTGGTGGCTGCTGGGCACGCCCCTCGCCGGGCTGGCCGTGCTGATCGCCGTCTGCGCACTCCTGCCCGCTGCGAACTGGGCCATCCGCCGCCAGCTTAAAGGGCGTCTCAGCGGGTAGCCGGCGAAGGATCACCTGCCTCCCGGCCCTACTCGCCGGCCCCGAACCGAAAGACTCTGCCGCTGAAGAGCGCCGTCATCGCGAGTGAAGGCCGGCCGCCCGGGCTTACGCTTCGAGTACCCCGAGACGGGGCCAGACTTCAGTCAAACAGAGGACACCGATATGTGCGTGACGAGCAACGACGACTGGATCGTCATGGAAGACTCGGGCTCGGCCGGGCCCTACGACGCCATGACCGTCGAGCCACCGACCTTGAATGTCTACGTCAATCCGGACCTGTACGCCGGCGTCGACTGGGAGGAGATTCATCCGCCCCTGCTGGATCAGGCCCTGGCCATCGCGGCGCCCGACATCACGTTCGAGGATCTGGACCTCGACCTCGGCGATCTCGCCGGGCTGGACGAGTACCTGGTCCTCCAGGGCGGGGAACTCCGCTGACCGATCGCGTCCGTGGCACGGCGTCTTCGGGCTGCGGACGCGCCTTCGCTCGGTGAGGCGTTCAGATGGCGTCAGACGCCATCGTCATCCGGCTGTCGGCCAGTGCCGTCTGCGCGAGCATCGCGGTCATCGGCATCAGCCGGGCCATGTAGAAGTCGGCGAGCTGGCGTTTGGCGACGCCGAAGCCATCCTCTCCGGCCGCATCCGCCATGCGCGCCCACAGCCAGCCGTAGATCGTGTAGCCGACGAGATCCAGGTAGCTCGTGGCCGCCGCGCCCGCCAGATCCGGCTCGTCGCCGGCGCGCCGGACCAGCTCGTCGGTCACGGACTCCAGGCGGTCGAACGCCTCGGTGACGGCGTCCGCATGATGAGTCAGCTCTATCTCGCGCATCTGCGCGATCAGCGCCTTCAGCGTCTCCCCGCCGTCCCGCAGCACCTTGCGGCCGATCAGGTCCATGGCCTGAATGCCGTTGGTGCCTTCGTAGATCTGGCCGATCCGCGCGTCGCGCACGAGCTGCTCCATTCCCCACTCGGCGACGTAGCCGTGGCCGCCGAACACCTGCTGGGCGATCACCGTGCACTCGAAGCCGCGGTCGGTGAAGAACGCCTTGGCCACCGGGGTCAGCAGCTCGGAGAACGCCTGGGCCTGGGCGTCGCCGGCGTACCTGCCGCGGTCGAGCTGCATGCCGACGAACATGGCGAAGGCGCGGCCGCCCTCGGTGAGCGCGCGGATGGTGAGCAGCATGCGGCGCACGTCCGGGTGGACGATCAGCGGGTCGGCGGGGCCGTCGGCGTTGACCGGGCCGCTGGGGGCGCGGCCCTGGAGGCGGTCCTGGGCGTAGGCGGCGGCCATCTGGTAGGCGATCTCGCCGGCGCCGAGGCCCTGCAGGCCGACGGACAGGCGCTCGTAGTTCATCATCGTGAACATGGCGGCGAGCCCCTGATTCTCCTCGCCGAGCAGGAAGCCGGTGGCGCCGTCGTAATTCATCACGCAGGTGGGGCTGCCGTGGATGCCCATCTTGTGCTCGATGGCGCCGGCGGCGAAGCCGTTGCGCTCGCCCGGGTTGCCGTCGGCGTCGGGCAGGAACTTGGGCACGATGAACAGCGAGATGCCGCGGCTGCCTTCGGGCGCGTCCGGCAGCTTGGCCAGCACCAGGTGGACGATGTTGTCGGAGAGATCCTGCTCGCCGCTGGTGATGAAGATCTTGTTGCCGGTGATCCGGTAGCTGCCGTCGGCCTGGGGCTCGGCCTTGGTGCGCATGATGCCGAGATCGCTGCCGGCGTGGGACTCGGTGAGCGCCATGGCGCCCGTCCACTCACCGCTGTAGAGCTTCGGCAGGTAGAGGGATTTCTGCTCGTCGGTGCCGTGGGCGTCGATGCACAGCGCCGCGCCGACGGTGAGCGTGCCGGACAGGTAGAGGCTGGTGTTGGCCGCCCAGAACATCTCTTCCAGCAGGCAGCCGACCAGCTTGGGCATACCCTGGCCGCCGTACTCCGGGTTGCCGGACAGGCCGAGCCAGCCGCCGCCGGCGAGCTCCGCAAAAGCCTCCTTGAAGCCGGGCGGCATGGTCACGGCGCCGTCCTCGAACCTTGCGCCGTGCTGGTCGCCGGCCTGATTGACCGGGGCGAGCACGCCGCCGGCGAGCTTGCCGCCCTCTTCCACCACCGCACGGATCAGATCGTCGGAAAAGTCCGCGAAGGCGGGGATGTCCTGCCAGGCTTCCTGCACGCGGAACACGTCGAACAGCAGGAAGTTCAGGTCGTCGGTGGGGGCGCGGTACTCCAGCATCGGCTCGGTCCTGTGTCTCTGTGCGGCCGGCGGACGTTCCGCCGCCGGCCCGTGGGTTACAGCGCGGCGATGGCCGACGCCGCGGGGGCGCTAATGGTACCCGGCCCGGCCTCGATCGCCAGTTTGTGGGCGGTGCGGCGGGGCAGCAGCCGGGCGAAGTAGAACTCGGCCACCGCCAGCTTGCCGGCCAGGAAGTCCGCCTCGCCTTCGCCGGCCGCCTGCTGGACGGCGGCGGTAAGCGCCATGCGGCCCCAGCAGTAGGCGAGCACCGCGTAGGTGGCATAGAACAGGTAATCCACCGCGGACGCGGACACCTCGTCCAGGTTCTCCATCGCCTTCGCGCCCAGCGCCATGGTCAGGTCGCCCCACTCCTTCGCGAGCGCGTCGAGGGCGTCGGCCAGCGCCGGGCGATGCTCGCGGAGCGCCTCGGACAGCTCGGCCATGTCGCCGACGAAATGCATCAGCCCCTTGCCCTGGGTCTGCAGCACCTTGCGGCCGAGCAGGTCCAGGGCCTGGATGCCGGTGGTGCCCTCGTAGACCAGGGTGATGCGCATGTCGCGCACGTACTGCTCCACGCCGGTCTCGCGGATGTAACCGTGGCCGCCGTGGATCTGCAGCGCGTGGTTGACGGACTCGAAGCCGAGCTCGGTGAGGCCGCCCTTGACGATGGGGGTGAGGAAATCGAGCAGCTCGTCGGCTCGCGCGCTGTCCGCCTCGTCGCCCTGGCGCAGCCGGTCGGCCACCTGGCCCGCGTAGTAGACCAGCGCCCGGCCGCCCTCCGCGATGGCGCGCTGGGTGAGCAGCATGCGGCGGACGTCGCCGTGAACGATGATCGGGTCCGCCGGCTTGTCCGGCGCCACAGGGCCGGTGAGGGCACGCATCTGCAGCCGCTCCTGGGCGTACTCCAGCGCCTTCAGGCTAGCCGCGTGGGCGCCGCACACGCCCTGCAGGCCCACCACCAGCCGGGCGGCGTTCATCATGGTGAACATGTAGCGCATGCCCTTGTTCGGCTCGCCCACCAGGTGGCCGGTGGCGTTCTCGAAATGCATGGTGCAGGTGGCGTTGCCGTGAATGCCCATCTTGTGCTCGATGCCGCCGCAGGTGACGCCGTTGCGGGCGCCGTCGAGGTTCACCTTCGGCACTACGAACATGGAGATGCCGCGGGTGCCCTCCGGCGCCTCCGGCACCCGGGCCAGCACCAGATGGAGGATGTTGTCCGCCAGGTCGTGCTCGCCGGCGGAGATGAAGATCTTGGTGCCGGTGACCGCATAGGTGCCGTCGGCGTTGGGCTCGGCCCGGGTCCGGGCCAGGCCGACGTCGGAACCGGCGTGGGGCTCGGTCAGGCACATGGTGCCGGTCCACTCGCCGGACAGCAGCTTCGGCAGGAAGGTCTGCTTCTGCTCGTCGCTGCCGTGGGCCGCCAGCGCGTTGATCACGCCCCGGGACAGGGCCGGATACATGCCCCAGGCCGGGTTGGCGCAGCCGATCAAGTCCTCGAGCAGCAGGCTCAGGCTGTCGGGCAGGCCCTGGCCGCCGTAGGCCGGGTCGCCGATCAGGCCCGACCAGCCGCCGGCGGCGTAGGTGGCGTAGGCCTCCTTGTAGCCGGGCGGCGTCGTCACGGCCCCGTCGTTCCAGGTGCAGCCGGCCTCGTCGCCGGAGCGGTTGAGCGGCGCCAGCTCGGACTCGGTGAAGCGATGGGCCTCGTCGAGCACCGCGTCGATGAAGGCGCGGTCGGGCGCCTCGCCGCCCGCCACCGCCGGGCCCAGCCGGGCGTAGTGGCCGGCGAAATCGAATACCTCGTGGGTCTGCCAGCGGATGTCCTTCAGCGACACCGGCATGCCGTTCTCCTCCGTTGACTGCGTTGGAACAGACGAATCCCGCGTCGCTTAGTCTACCGCGACCGGGATTCGGGGGTGTGAAAGGTGCGGCTGCAAGTGCGGCTGCAAGCGCTGCCGCAGGCGCCAAGGTCGGCGTGGCCGTCCCGGCCTGGGGCCCCTGGCCGGGCGCCCCGGGCGGTCGGATCAGGCCCGGATGTCGAGCAGGAAGCCCACCATCTCGTCGGCGGTCTTCACCACCTTGGTCGCCGCTTCGACGTTGCGCTGATAGATCTTCAGGTCCACGAGGGCGTCGGTGGCGCTGTCCATGTAATCCGGCCGGGGCGCGCCGTCGGGCGCCTTGACGTTGAGCTCGGCGATCTCCTGGGCCGCGCCGTCCACGCCGCGCATGCCTGCCTTGATGCCGCTGACGCCGGCGTTGAAGGCGTCGACCGGCGGCCGGCCGCCGCTCATGATGGGATTGACCGCCATGGGAGCGATCCTCCTGTTTCAGGACCCCGATATTGTCCTCCCGGCCGGAGGCGCCCGCCAGGCAGGATGCCGGCGAAACCCGTGACGCAGTTCGCACATTCGCGCCATCCATGGTCCTGCGGACGGGAAAATCCGCCGATGTGATGCTACGGGCATGACCACGCCATGGTGGCGACACCTGCTGCCGGGGCGGTGCCTGCTGTGTCAGGCCGCCCTGCCGCCCGAGGCGGACCCGGACGTCTGCGGCTACTGCCTGGACGCCCTGCCCTGGAACGAGCCCGCCTGCCCGCGCTGCGGCCTGCCGCTGCTCCAGGCGGGTGCGCGCTGCCGCGACTGCGCGCGCCGGCGGCCGCCCTGCTCCATCACCGTGGCGCCGCTGCGCTACGAGGCCGAGGCCGCGCTCTGGGTACGCCGCCTGAAGGACCGCGCCGGCATGGTGGAGGGCCGGACGCTGGGCGTGCTGCTGGCACAGGCGGTGCAGCGACGCTACCAGCAGTCCCCGGCGCTGCGCCGGCCCGACCTGCTGGCGCCGGTGCCGCTCGGCTGGTGGCGGCTGGCCCGGCGCGGCCACAATCAGGCGATCACCCTGGCGGTGCCCGTGGCCCGGGCGCTCGGCGTGCCGCTGGCCCGGTCGCTGCTCACCCGGCACGGCGGTGTGCGTCAGCGCGGATCGAGCCGCGCCCGGCGGCTGAATCAGCCGGCCAACGTGTTCCGCTGCCGCCGCCGCTGGGAGCCGCCCGGGCCCTGCGTCGCCCTGGTCGACGACGTGATCACCACCGGCGCCACCGCCGCCGCCGCGGCCCGCACGCTGATCGACGCCGGCGCGGCGGAGGTTCACGTGCTCGCCGCGACCCGCACGCCGCCGCCGGACGCGCCCGGCTGACCGGCGCCACCCCAGGCACGGCTCCCATCCCCGGCGGAGCCGGCATCGGTGGTAGACTCGGCGCCCCATCGAGCCACGCGTTGCCATGTCCGACGCCCCTCACAGCACCGCCGAGACCCCCTACGCCGATCTGTCGCCGGAGACGATCCTCGACGCCCTGGAATCCGCGGGCTTCGACCCCACCGGCGGATTGCTGGAGCTGAACAGCTACGAGAACCGCGTGTTCCAGGCGGAGCTGGAGTCCGGCGGCTTCGTGGTCACCAAGTTCTACCGGCCCGGGCGCTGGAGCGACGCACAGATCGCCGAGGAGCACGCCTTCAGCGCCGAGCTGGCCGAGGCGGACGTGCCCGTGGTGATCCCCATCGAGCGCGACGGCGCCACCCTGTTCCGCCACGCCGAGCACCGGTTCGCGGTCTATCCGCGCCAGGGCGGGCATCCGCCGAACATCGAAATCGAGAGCGACCTGAAGGTGCTGGCGCGCACCATCGCCCGCATCCACGCGGTCGGCGCCACCCGCCGCTTCGAGCACCGTCCGGATCTCAGCGTCGAGTGGCTCGGCCACGAGAGCCGCCGGTTCCTGCTCGAGCACCAGTTTCTGCCGCCGGACATGGAGGCCGCCTACGACACCCTGACGGAGCAGCTCCTCGCCCGGCTGGACGACGCCGCGTCACGCCTGCGCCGCGCGCCCGAGGGCCGCATCCACGGCGACTGCCACCTCGGCAACCTGCTGTGGCGCAACGACACCCCCCACTTCGTGGACTTCGACGACTGCGTGAACGGGCCGCCGATACAGGACCTGTGGATGCTGCTGTCCGGGGAGCGGGAGGAGCGTCAGAGCCAGCTCAAGACCATCGTCGAGGCCTACGAGACCTTTCATCGCTTCGAGCCGGCGAGCCTCGGCCTGATCGAGCCGCTGCGCACCCTGCGCATCATGCACCACGCCGCCTGGATCGCCCGGCGCTGGCACGACCCGGCCTTTCCCCGGGCCTTCCCCACCTTCGACACGCCGCGCTACTGGTCCGAGCACGTCCTGACGCTGCGCGAGCAGATGGCGGCTCTGGACGAGCCGCCCCTGTCGATATAGCCCGGCGCCAGGGCGATCAGGCGACGCCGAGCTCGCGCCGGTGACGGACGACGTTGCCGTACCCGCCCAGGAGATAGGGTGTCTCGGCCTCCGGACAGGCCCGCAGCCGGCTCTCGAACGCCCGCATCACCCGGGGCACCGCCGGCCAGGCGCTGTCGTCGCAGTCCTCGCCGAGGCGCCGCGCCGCCGCCACCTGGGTGGGGTAGACCCGCATGTTGCCGACGATGATGCGGTCGAGCGTCCCGGCGAGGTCGTCGGCGTCGGCGAAGTCGCCGGCGAGCGGCGGCGCCAGATGCAGGTGCACGCGGCCTTTGAAGCCGATGATACCGTCGACGATGCTGGCCAGGTCCTCGCCCGGCTGCTTCACGTAGCGGCCGTCCCGCTTCGCCACGAACAGCTCGTGGGCCTTGCGCAGATCGCAGGGGTCGAGCTCGTAGGACACCGACACCGGCACCAGGCGCAGGCGTTCCAGCAGGCCGCCGAAGCCGTCGACTTCCTTGCGGTAGGCCAGCGACAGCATCTTCAGCAGCGCCGGCTCGGTGCGGTCGTAGCCGTCCTTCGCGCGCCCCTCCCGCTGGGCGATCCACACCGACTCGCCCTCCTCGAGGGAATGGCGGATGTAGGCCGACGTGCGGCTGATGGCCTGATAGACGGCGCGGGTGCCGGTCACGCTGCGCTCGATCACGAAGCTCTTGTTCAGCCGCATGAGATCCGCCGCGTACCGCTCGGTGAGCAGGTTGTCGCCCACGGCCACCCGGGCGGTGCGGTGTCCGGCCTGATGCAGCCGGAAGTTGAGCAGCGCCGAGTCCATCACGATGTCGCGGTGATTCGACAGGAACAGGTAGGGGACGCCAGGCTCCAGGGCGTCGAGGCCGTCGATGGTCAATTCCACCGTGGTGTCGCGCACGACCCGGGCCATGTGGTCGGCGAGCCAGAGCTGCACGTCGTGCACCGAGTCGAGCCCGGCGGTGCGGCGCTGGATGACCCGCCGCGCGGCGAAGCGGGCCAGGCCCGGCAGCCAGCGCGCCAGGCGCGGGGCGAAGAACGCCGCGGCCGCGCGCAGCAGCGCCGGGTCGTTGGCCAGGCGCTCGATCACGCCCGGCACCTCGTCATCGCGGTAGGGCCGGATGGCGTCGAAATTCTGCATGTGCGCAAGTTACCGGGAGATTCCGGAAAAACAAGCCGCGCGGCCGGGGGGCGGGCATTTTCCCGGGCGGCGATGGGGTTATGATGAGCCCGGTTCGAGGGGAGGAACGACCATGACCACGACCGCGCTCGGCATCCGCGAGTACAAACGCGGGCTCACCGATCTCGGCAACGGCGCCTACGCCTGGCTGCAGCCCGACGGCGGCTGGGGCTGGTCCAACGCCGGCCTCGTCGTCGACGGCGACGAGTCGCTGCTGGTGGACACGCTGTTCGACAAGTACCTCACCGCCGAGATGCTCGGCGCCATGCAGCGGGCCGAGCCCGCCGCGGCCGAGATCGGCTGGCTGGTGAACACCCATTCCAACGGCGACCACTGCAACGGCAACGAGCTGGTCACCGGCGCCGAGATCGTGGCGTCGAAGGCCTGCGCCGAGGAAATGGCCCACGAGAGCCCGGCGATGATGGCGAAGCTCATGGCGCACGCGCCGGAGATGGGCGAGGTCGGCGAGTTCTTCCTGCACTGCTTCGGCAACTTCGCCTTCGAGGGCATCGAGCAGCGGCCGCCCACCCGCACCTTCGAGGGCGCGTTCGACATCCGCGTCGGCGACAAGGACGTGCACCTGCAGCAGGTGGGGCCGGCCCACACCGCCGGCGACGTGCTCGCCTGGGTGCCGTCGGAGCGGCTGGTCTACACCGGCGACATCCTGTTCATCGAGGGCCATCCCATCCTGTGGGCAGGCCCGGTGCAGAACTGGATCGACGCCTGCGACTACATCGAGGGCCTCGACCCGGCGCTGGTGGTGCCCGGCCACGGCCCCATCACCGACCTGCGGGGCGTCCGCGCCGTGCGCGACTATCTGGTGTATATCCGCGACGAGGCGCGCAAGCGCTACGATGCCGGCATGCCGGTGCTGGAGGCCGCCCGGGACATTTCGCTCGCCGACTACGACTCCTGGGGCGACGCCGAGCGCATCGCCGTCAACACCTCGGTGCTGTACAAGGAGTTCGCCGGCGACCACGGCCCCAACGACACCCAGGCGCTGTTCGCCATGATGGCCCAGCTCCACAAGGAACGGCGCGGATAATCCGGCACACCCGAGAGACCCCAGGACACGGCATGAAGCATCGCAACGACATCTACGGCGACCTGGACGGCGGCGAGAAGACCGAAGCCGACAATCCCGCCATTCCCGCCGCCACGGTGGTGCTGCTGCGGGAGAATCCGGGGCTCGAGGTGCTGATGCTGCACAAGACCTCGAAGATCGCCTTCGGCGGCATGTGGGTGTTCCCGGGCGGGCGCATCGACGACGACGACTACCCCGCGGACCGGGACGCGGACGCCGCCGCCCGCAACGCCGCGGTGCGGGAGACCCGGGAGGAGACCGGCATCGTCGCCCGTCCGGACGAGTTCGTCTGGTTCTCCCACTGGACGCCGCCGCCGATCACGCCGAAGCGCTTCGCCACCTGGTTCTTCGCCGCGCCGGTGGACGATCACGCCGTGGAGGTGGACGGCGGCGAGATTCAGGATCATCAGTGGCTGTCGCCGGCCGCCGCCCTGGCGCAGCACGCCGAGGGCGCCATCGATCTAGCCCCGCCGACGTGGGTGACGCTGCACCACCTGTCCCGCCACGACCGGATCGAGCCGCTGCTGGCCCGGCTGCGGGACACGCCGACCCGCTTCTACCGCACGCGCATCGCCCAGCGCGGCGACGGCGTCCGCGTCGCCATGTGGGAAGGCGACGCCGGCTACCCGGACTGGAACGCCGACGCCGACGGCGAGCGCCACCGGCTGGTGATGCAGCCGGGCGGCTTCGTGTTCGAGAATACCGTCCACCACGACTGACCACGGTCACCATGTCTCTGATGCAACTGCAGGACGCCTGTCTGGCGTTCGGCCACGTGCCGCTGCTCGACCACGCCGACCTGACGGTGGAGGCGAAGGAACGGGTGTGCCTGATCGGCCGCAACGGCGCCGGCAAGTCCACCCTGCTGGCGGTGCTGGCCGGCGAGCGCGCCCTGGACAGCGGCACCCTGCGTCGCCGCGACGGGCTCAGCGTCGCCCGGCTGGCCCAGGAGGTGCCGGAGGCCGAGTCACTGACCCTCTACGAGGTGGTGGCCGCCGGCCTCGGCGACCAGGCCGGGCTGCTGGCGCGCTACCACGCGGCGAGCCTCGCCCTCGGCGCGGGCGGCGAGGCCGAGCTCAAGGCGTTCAGCCGCCTGCAGGCCGAGGTGGAAGCCGCCGGCGCCTGGGACGGTTCCCAGCGCATCGAGGCGACCCTGGACCGGCTGGGCCTGCCGGCGGACGCGCGCATGGCCGAGTGCAGCGGCGGCATCCGGCGCCGGGCCATGCTCGGCCAGGCGCTGGTCCGCGAACCCGACGTGCTGCTGCTGGACGAGCCCACCAACCATCTGGACATCGAGGCGATCCGTTCGCTGGAGGAAGCGCTGCTCGGCTATCCCGGCACCGTGGTGTTCATCACCCACGACCGCGCGCTCATCGACCGGCTGGCCACCCGCATCGTCGAACTCGACCGTGGTCACCTGAACTCGTTTCCCGGCAGCTACGCCGACTATCAGCGCCGCAAGCAGGCCATGCTCGACGCCGAGAGCGACGCGGCGCGGCAGTTCGACAAGACCCTCGCCCAGGAGGAAGCGTGGATCCGCCAGGGCATCAAGGCCCGGCGCACCCGCAACGAGGGCCGGGTGCGGCGGCTGGAAGCGATGCGCCGGGAGCGCGCCGAGCGCCGTGAGCGCCAGGGCCGGGCCAGCATGGCGCTGGCCGCCGCCGACCGCTCCGGCAAGCTGGTGCTGGAGGCCGAGCAGGTCGCCTTCGCCTACGACGGCGAGCCGGTGATCCGCGACTTCTCGACCACGATCCTGCGCGGCGACCGCATCGGCATCATCGGCCCCAACGGCAGCGGCAAGAGCACCCTGCTGAAGCTCATGCTAGGCGAGCTGGAACCCACCGGCGGCACCATCCGCCGCGGCACCGGCCTGGAGGTCGCCTACTTCGACCAGGAACGCGCCCAGCTCGACCTCGACGCCTCGGTGCGGGACAACGTCGCGGAAGGCTCCGACCGCATCGACGTCGGCGGCCGCTCCCGCCACGTGGTCGGCTACCTGGGCGATTTCCTGTTTCCGCCCGCCCGGGTCAATTCGCCGGTGCGCGCCCTGTCCGGCGGCGAGCGCAACCGCCTGCTGCTGGCCCGGCTGTTCACCCGTCCCGCCAACCTGCTGGTGCTCGACGAGCCCACCAACGACCTCGACATCGAGACCCTGGAGCTGCTCGAGGAGCTGATCGCCGAGTACACCGGCACCCTGCTGCTGGTGAGCCACGACCGCAGCTTTCTCGACCGCACCGTCACCAGCATTCTCGCCATCGGCCCCGACGGCCGGGTCGAGGACTTCGTCGGCGGCTACACCGACTGGGCCCATTGGCACGCCGCCCGGCAACCCGCCCCCAGAAAACCAGCGACACCCTCCGGTGTAGGAGCGGCCTCCCGGCCGCGACCCGAAGCATCACGCGACAACACACCCCCCCGCCCCAAAAAACTCTCCTACAAAGACCAGCGCGAACTCGACGCCCTCCCCGAGCGCATCGAGACCCTGGAAGCCGAGCTCGCCGCCCTCCAGACCCGCACCGCCGATCCCGGTTTCTACAAGGAAGATCCGGACACCGTCGCCGCCACCCTGCGCCAGCTCGCCGACCTCCAGGCCGACCTCGAACAGGCCTACGAGCGCTGGGCCGAACTCGAGGGCTGAACGCGCCGGCCGGAGTGCTTGAAACGCGTTCTACCCATGCTGTATAACAAGTTCTAACTCCAGCCACCTGCGAGGTCGGCGATGGCGGAATCATCCCGGGAGATCGGCAAGTCCCAGCGCCGGGACGACATTCTGGGGGCGGCCCGGGCGCTGATGCGCGAGGGCGGCGACCCGGGTTTCTCCATGCGGACCCTGGCCGAGCGGGCCGGCGTCAGCATCGCCACGCCATACAATCTGTTCGGCTCCAAGCAGGCCATCCTGCTCGGCGTGCTGAACGCCGACCTGGTCGGCTACGAGCAGGCGCTGTCGAAGCTGGAAGCGGACGCCATCGACGTGCTGTTCGAATCCCAGGCGCTGGTGTCCCAGCTCATCAACCGGGAGCCGGACTTCTACCGCAGCATGATCGCGGCGGTCAGCCGCGACGGCCCGGAGTTCCGCCACATGGTCAGCGGGCCCCGCTACGTGCTGTGGAAGCGCCTGCTGGGCCAGGCCACCGCGGCCGGCCTGCTGGCCGACGACATCGACCCGGACGCCTTCGCCATCGCCACCAGCCAGCTCATGCTCGCCAACGTGCTGGAATGGGCGAAGGGCGCCCTCACCCTCGAGGAGATGGAAGCCCGCAACCAGTACGGGCTCGCCCTCAGCCTGCTGGCGGTGGCCACCGACTCCAGCCGCGCGCAGATCCGCGAGCGGTTCCGCGAAGCCGAGCGCACGCTCCAGTCCCAGTGGCGCACCGCCCTGGCGAAGCGCCTGCGCGACGGCACCCTCGACGAGGAATCCCGCGAGATCCTCGCGGACCAGATCAAGACACTGCACAAAGAACAGGAGGCCTCATCATGACCACCGCCACTCTCGGGCGGGTGCGCCGCAGCATCCTGCCCCGGGCCGAAGACACCTGGGCGTCCATCGCCGCCCGCGAACTCCCCGACCTGCCCGCCGAGGACGCCGTGAAGACCCTGCAGAGCCTGAACCTGCACGTCTTCATGCGTCCGGCCGCGCCGGAAGGCTCCGCCCGCGCGGGCAATCCGATCCTGCCGAGCGACGTCATCTTCGTCGAGCCGCCGCTGGCGTCGGCCAAGGCGTCAGAGGCGTCCTGAGCAGATGGCCGGCGCCGTCATCAGTCACGTCCGCGTCGCCGCCGCCCATGACGGGGTGGCGGAGATGGTGGTGACCCTGCGTCACGCCAACGGCGGCCTGTCGGACGTGACCCTCGACGAGACCGGCGCCGCAGCGCTGTTCGAAGCCTGCGGCAGCAGCACCGCAGAGGAACTGATCGGACACGGCTGGGAGAAGGTGCAGCACGCCCTCGCCGTGTCCTGGAACCGATACGCGCCTCTCCCGGAGGCGCCGCCCTCCTGAGGCGACAGATCCTGATCCTGACAACACAGATGCACGACAGGGAGAGAACCCCCATGTACGACCTGATCATCAAGCGCGGCAAAGTGGTCGATGGCTCCGGCCTGCCCGCCTTCACCGCGGACGTCGCCGTGCGCGACGGCCGCATCGCCAAGATCGGCCACGTCGACGGGCCGGCGAAGCAGACCGTGGACGCCGCCGGCAAGGTGGTCGCGCCGGGCTTCATCGACCCCCACACCCACTTCGACGCCCAGCTCCTGTGGGACGGCTACGCCAAGCCGGCCCTGTCCCACGGCGTCACCACCATCGTCCCCGGCAACTGCTCGCTGTCGCTGGCGCCGCTGAAGGCCGAGCACCGCATGCGCCTGGTGGGGATGTTCAACCAGATCGAGGAGATGCCCTACAAGGCGTTCCGCGAAGGCGTGGAGTGGAACTGGGAGACCTTCGAGGAATACGTCGAGCGCATCAGGAAGGGCCTCGCCATCAACGTCGCCCCGCTGGTGGGCCACAGCGTGCTGCGCCTGTGGGTGATGGACCAGGCGGCCACCGAGCGCACCGCCAACGACGACGAGATCGCCGCCATGCAGGACCTGCTGCGCCAGTGCCTCGACGCCGGCGCCCTGGGCCTGTCCACCAGCTTCGTCGACATGGACGAGACCCTGCAGCCGGTGCCGAGCCGCTACGCGGATCAGCGCGAGGTCAACGCCCTGGCCGAGGTGCTCGGCGAGTACGGCCGCATGCTGCAGATCGTGCCCGAGTTCTACGACCCCGACCTGACCATCGCCCGCATCGACCAGCTCGCCGAGCTGTCCCTGGCCCACGGCATCCCCACCACGTTCTCGCCGCTGTTCGTCAACGGCGACAACGTCGACGCGGTGCAGCGGGTGATGGCCCGGGTCGACGAGCAGTTCGCCCGGGGCGCCCGGGTCTGGCCCCAGGTGCAGACCCGCCCCATCGACATCAGCTTCAGCCTGGCCGTGCCCAGCCTGCTGTTCATCCGCCTGCGCGGCTGGTACAGCATCCTGCGCTTCGGCACCCACGAGGAGATCATGGCCGCGCTCAAGGACCCCGAGCAGCGCGCCAAGCTGGTCGAGGAAGCGAAGCAGATGGATCCGCTGTGGGCGATCCTGGTGCTGCGTCAGGTCAACGTCGGACCTGACGGTCCGAGTGCCAACCAGCCCCTGGTCGGCAAGACCCTGGGCGAGATCGCCGAAATCCGCGGCACCACGCCGGCGGAGGCGATGATCGACCTGTCCATCGAGGAGGAGCTCGACGCCCACTTCCTGGCCGCCAACATGGGCCACAACGACGACGAGCGCGTCGCCGAGCTGCTCAATCATCCCCGGGTGCACATCGGCGCCAGCGACGGCGGCGCCCACATCCTGTCGTTCTCCACCTACGGCGACACCGGCTATCTGTTCAGCCGCTTCGTGCGCGAGTGCCGGGCCATGAGCCTCGAGGACGCGGTGAAGAAGGTCACCAGCGACACCGCCGCGATCTGGGGCATCCCCGAGCGCGGTCTGCTGCGGCCGGGCTACGTCGCCGACATCGCCGTGTTCGACGAGAACGCCATCGGCCGGGGCGACGAGTACTACGTGGCCGACGTGCCCGGCGACGGCAGCCGCTACGTGCGTGATTCCATCGGCGTCGACACCGTCGTGGTCGGCGGCAGCGTCGCCTGGTCCGCGGCGGACGGCTACGGCAGCGAGGGCCGCGGCGCCATTCTGCCCGGCCGCGAAACCGCAGAGGCCGGGGCATGATGCCCGACGTCCGGCGGCACCGGGTCGCCACCAACGGCATCGAGCTGCACGTCGCCGAGCAGGGCGAGGGCCCGCTGGTGCTGCTGCTGCACGGCTTTCCGGAGTCGTGGTACTCCTGGCGGCACCAGTTCGCGCCGCTGGCCGCGGCCGGCTACCGGGCGGTGGCGCCGGACATGCGCGGCTACGGCTCGAGCGACCGGCCCGAGGCCATCGACGCCTACAACCAGGTCGAGGTGGTCAACGACATCATCGGCCTGATCCCGGCCCTCGGCTACGACCACGCCATCGTCATCGGCCACGACTGGGGGGCGCCCACGGCCTGGGCCTGCGCGCTCCACCATCCGGACGTGGTCACCGCCGTGGGCGCCCTGTCGGTGCCGTTCACGCCGAGATCGCCGGTGCCGCCGCTGGACGCGATGCGGGAGATCTTCAAGGGGCAGTTCTTCTACCAGCTCTATTTCCAGGAGCCCGGCGTCGCCGAGGCCGAGTTCGAGCGCGACATCCGCACGGCGCTCAGGAAGTTCCTGGTGATGGGCGCGGGCGGAACCGACCTCACGTCCCTGCCGGCGAAAGGCCCGGACGACGACCTGCTGTCCGGGCTGCCCGACCCCGAGGTGCTGCCGGGCTGGCTCACCGAAGCCGATCTCGATTTCTATACCGCCGAGTTCGAGCGCTCGGGCTTCCGCGGGCCGCTCAACTACTACCGCAACCACAACCTCACCTGGGAGCTGACCGCCGGAGCGCCGGAGAGCATCGGCCAGCCCGCCATGTTCGTCGCCGGCGCCGCCGACGGCGTGATCATGATGGCGGCCGAGGCGCTGCAGAAGATGCCCGAACGGGTCACCGATCTGCGCATCAATCACCTCATCCCGGACATCGGCCACTGGACCCAGCAGGAGGCGCCGGACGAGGTGAACCGGCTGATCCTGGAGTTTCTGGAAGGAGTGACATCGTGACGGAACGTGTGCTCGTGATCGGCAGCGGCATCGCCGGCATGTGCTCGGCGCTGGCGCTGGCCCACAAGGGATTCGACGTGACCGTGGTGGAGCGGGACACCCCGCCCCCCGAGGGCGACGCCGACAAGGCGTTCTTCGAGTGGCCGCGCCGGGGCGCCTCCCAGTTCCGCCACCCCCACGCCTTCCTCGGCCTGATGTGCAACCTGCTGCAGGACAACTACCCGGACCTGCTGGAGGAGTTCTACGCCGCCGGCGCCCGGCGGCTGGACTTCCAGGAGATGCTGTCCCCGGAGCTGACGGACAAGTACCGGCCGGCCCCCGGCGACGACAAGCTGTGGGTGCTGCTGTGCCGGCGCGCCACCATCGAGACCGTGCTGCGCCGCTACGTCGGCCGGCTCAACAACATCACGATCAGAAACGGCGTGACCATCGACGGCCTGGTGACCGAGCGTGACGACCAGGGCCTGGTGGTGAAAGGCGTGAAGCTGCGCCGCGACTGCGTCGACGAGCACGGGCCGGAGATCCTCGCCGACGTGATCGTCGACGCCAGCGGCCGGACCACGAAGTTCCCGCGCTGGCTGGCCGAGCTCGGCGAGACCGTGGAGGAGGAGAACGACGACGCCGAGATCGTCTACTACACCCGCCACTACAAGCTGAAGCCCGGGGTCGAGGAACCGCCGCGCACCGGCAAGGACCGGGCCGCCGGCGATCTGGGCTACATCAAGTTCGGCGTGTTTCCCGGCGACAACGGCAACTTCGCGCTGATCGTGTGCGTGCACAACGACGAGCACGAGCTGCGCCAGGCGATCACCGACGGCGCCACCTTCGACGCCGTGTGCCGCAGCATCCCGGGCCTCGAGCCCTGGGTGCGCGAGGACGC